>Ga0315906_10009974_pt1 | contig 11216 bp, 13 predicted proteins | sample LakEriMetagenome_4_FD_203526 | JGI IMG/M metagenome (GOLD analysis project Ga0315906, IMG submission 203526) | Freshwater fungal communities from buoy surface, Lake Erie, Ohio, United States - Buoy 2 MA122 | ecosystem: Environmental > Aquatic > Freshwater > Lake > Lake biofilm | place: USA... | reverse complement strand
GGTTTCTGATGAAATTGGAAAATCTAAACCTGCAACTTTATTCTTCTTGTCAAAGTTTGGATGTGAATTAGAAAAAATTGTGTTTTATTCTAACATTACAATAAATTCTTTGTGGGATGAGTTTGATATTTTACTTACAGCTAATCCTAACTTATTATTAAATCATCCTGATAATAAAAAAGTTATTAAATTTAATACTGAATACAATAAGGATATAAATAAATACGACTCAATCCAAAGTTTGAAAGAGTTGGAAACATTACTGAAACGAATAATAAAATGTTAAAAATATTAGGCGAAAACTATTACTTCGATATCGATGCAATTGAAACATATATAAATGTTGACCCTCCTAAAGATTATAGTGGTGCCCCTCAAAATCACATAAGTGTTGTTAAATATGAAATGGTTAAAATGATGACTGAAACTCTTATAGTTGAAAATGAGGAAGCCGATGAAACGCTAGGTATGAAAAGTACAGAACTTTCAATACCTTTCAGATTAGCTTTTAACTCATTACTATATAAAAAATTAATAAATAAAATTTAATATGAATTCTGAACAAATAGAAAAAGTAGAACAATCAATTAAAAATCTGAAAGACAAAAAATCAAAAATTTATCTTTTAGTACAAGACACTAAAGGTAATGCGAAAGCATCAGTAGCTTACATTTATAATATGGGTTTAGCTTTAATGGAAGATGGTTTCAACGTTATAATGTTACACGAAAAGAATGATTACTATGGTGTTGGTTCTTGGTTAGGTGAAGAATATATGAAAATTCCTCACACCTTCATCGAAGGTCAAAACTTATCAATTGCCCCTGAGGACTTCATCGTTATACCTGAAATTTATGGTTTTGTTATGGAACAAATAACAAAGTTACCATGTGGTAAAATTGTTTTAGCACAAGCATACGACCATATTTTGGAAACCTTACAACCAGGTCAATCTTGGACACAATTGGGATTTTATAAATGTATTACAACATCAAATATGATTAAGGAATATTTGGAAAATACAATGAGAGGAGTTTCTTACGATGTGTTAGAACCATTTATTTCAGAAAGTTTTACAAAACAACTATTACCAAACAAACCAATTGTTGCAGTACACACAAGAGACCAAAGAGACACCTTAAATTTAATCAAAAGTTTCTACTTAAAGTTTCCACAATACAGATGGGTAACATTTAAAGATATGAGAGGTTTAAATGTTGACCAATTTGCTGAGGAGTTAAAAAATTGTTTTGTATCTGTTTGGATTGATGAAGTTAGTTCCTACGGAACCTTCCCATTAGAAAGTATGAAAACCAATATACCTGTTATTGGATTAGTTCCAAATATTATTCCTGAGTGGATGAATGAAGATAATGGTTTGTGGATTAACAACAAAACTCAAGTTGTTGATTTTTTAGCGGACTACATACAAAATTGGTTAGAAGATAATACCAATCCTAAGATAATTTATGAAATGGAAAAAACTGTAGAAAGTTTACCAACTAAGGAAAATTTTACTAACAAAGTTAAAGAATTATTTAATGAATATGTGGAAAAAAGAGCCATAACCTTTGAAGAACAATTAAACAAATTACAAGAAGTAGAATAATATGGAAAAATTTAATGTATCAGTAATATTACCAATCAAGTCAGGTTCAGCATTTGACTTTGATGAGTATTTCCCAAAAGCAATAACATCCCTAAAGGAACAAAAAACCCAAATCAATGAATTAGTTATAGTTCATACAGATGAAACAAAATTATTGGAAATTTTGAACACTTATGATTTTGGTGACCTTAATGTGAAAAAAATTATATGGAATGAAGAGCCTAATTTTTGTGACCAGATTAACTTAGGGATACAAGAAGCAAGTTCGGAATGGGTTTCTATATTTGAATTTGATGACGAATATTCAAAAATATGGATTGATAATGTACAAAAATATTCTTCAGTTTACAACGATGTTGATGTTTTTTTACCAATAGTTGTTGACACAGATGAAAAGGGTAAGTTTGTCGGTTTCACAAACGAAGCAACTTTTGCTTTAAATATTTCTAGTGAAATCGGACTACTAACTAATGATGTACTACAACAATATCAAAATTTTCAGATATCTGGTATGGTCATCAAAAAATCAGTTTTCGAAACTACTGGTTTTTTTAAAGGTACAATCAAATTAACATTTGGATATGAATTTTTTCTAAGAGCATCTCATTATGGTTTGAAAATAATGTCTCTACCAAAGATTGGTTATAAACATACCAATTTTAGACCCGGGTCTATTTTCTATAACTACAAAAATGGAGATACCCAACTTAAACCTGAGGAGGTTAAATTTTGGATTGAGAGTGCAAAAAAAGAATATTTCTTCACTAGTGATAGAAAAATAAAGTATGAAGGACAAACAATTTAATGACCGAAACAAATATCATTTCAGGTGATACTATTTTAGATTCTAAGAAAAAGGGAAGAAAACCAAAACAAAAAAATTATTTCGATATACAAGAAGAAGTTGCTGTAGTCGATTATCTTAATGCGGAAACATCGGAGGAAAAAAATAAGATTTATAATGATTTCCTCCGAATTCCATTAGATAAAATGATTTCATCAATTATTCGTAGATATAAATTATATCGAAAGGATATGGATTTCGAAGAACTACATATAGATACACATTCATTCTTAATGACTAAAATAGATAAGTTTAAGCCCTCGAAAGAAAAGAAGGCTTATTCTTATTTTGGTACAATCTGTAAAAATTATTTGATGGGTCAAATAATTAAGGATGCTAAAGAAACTAACAGAAAAATATCATATGAAGATATATCAACTGACTTAGAAAATGATGAAAATCTATCTTACTCAATTGACAATGATTCATTAGATTCTCAAAATATTATACAAAGTTTTTTAGTTGAGTTAGAAAAAGTCCTAAAAGAAAAAAATCTTTCAGAAAATGAATTTAAGTTAGGCCAAGCACTTATGGAACTATTTGAAAACTACGACTCAATATTTGTAGGTAATTCAAATAATAAATTCAATAAAAATGTGATACTTCTTTCTCTTCGAGAAATGACAAATTTATCCACAAAAGAAATTAGGGTTTGCATAAAACGATATAAAAATATTTATATAGGTATGCTTGAGAAAATGATGAAAGAATAAATCAAAAAATATGGCCAGACCTCATAAAAAAGAAATTAATTTAACGAAGGAGTCGATACTTTCTTTGATGCAAGAAATTTACAATGAACTTGTAGAACAAAGAAATACAGCTATTCGTATACAAAATAAGATGTTGACTATGATGAAAGAACCTGAAGATATGACTCTTATTGGACCTGTTATAGAAAAACAACAAAAGATAATAAATGATTGTGTTGAAAAAAAATTAACGCTTTCAAAATTACAATCTTCCATATGGGAAAAAAGTAATAATACGAAAGAATCTTTTTCTATTTCTGACATCGATGTTGATGATGATATTATAAAAGATTTATTGGAAAGAGATGTTTCAAAAACTGATAATGTTTATAAAATGAAAAAATAATGTCATTAGACCTCAGTTTTGATTATGAATCGGCTAAGAAAAAAATTGCAGCTACAAGTGCCTATAAAGATTTAAAGGAAAAATTTGATAAAGCACAAGAAAAATCTGGTGATTCACAAGAGAAAGCTTTGGATGCAATTCAAAGTAAATTAGACCAAGTTAAAGAACAAACCAAAAGATTTCAAAAGGATATAAAAAATCAATTTGAACAACTTTTGGATTTGAACAATGTAACTGGTGGTAAAGGTTCAAACACAATCTCTTATATCAAACGTCTTTTGATTCAAACACTCAAGAACATTGAACCAAGAATTGCAGAAATAATTAACGAAGAAGCAATTACAGCAATTGGTTGTGACCAACAACAAACATTTTCATCAAATCAAGGTGGTGCACCACTTTACATTAAAGTAAGTTCAATTGACTTAGGTGGATTATTAAAAAAGAATCCAACAGAGGGTGCTGGTAAAGTACTATATGAAAAACTACAAATAGATATTCAAAAAGCTCCATTTTCTATGAATAGAGAACTCTATCAAAGAATTCAGAGTGGAGCACCATATAGTTCTGATAATGGTTCATATTACTTAGGTAAGTCAGGTCAACCCCTTTTTGACATTCAATTTGTTGACCAAACAATATATGGACAAACTGGTGGTTTTTATGCAATTACATTAGCTAATCGTGTTAATGGAATTAACAAAGTTGGTGACTTTCTATTAGATTATTTTGGTACTATTAAAATGTTTGATTTTGAAACTGTGTTACCTGCTATAATGGAATCATTAAGTGGGGCAATATCAATTTCAGCAAACATAGGTTTTGCTCAAGCAGAAAACGCATCGAGATTCGAACTTTTCATTCAAAGAATTTTAGGTCTTTGTTTTGATAATGTTTCTGAAATTGACGTTCAAGGAACTGCTAAATTAGCAGAATTAGATGGTATTGACGATTCCTTTTTTGAACTTACAGAGTTAGATTTAAGGAAGATTGAACAAAAAATAGCTAATATCCAAAAGGGAGTTGTAACATTCGTTGAGTGTAATAATGTTGATTTACCAGTAGATGCTGATTCTATATTGAATGCTTTAGAAAATCTAAGATTTATTCCTGATAGTGATTTGGTTGATGCCGCAGATAAAATAACACAAACATTGACTGAAAATCCTCAATGGCAAGGATTAGTTTTAACTGGTGACATCAAAGCTACGGTTGATTTTAATTTTGTTAAACTTATTGTTCAAGGACTTATCTTTTCAATATTAACACCAAAAGTATTACTCCCAATCTTTATTATTCTTAAAGCACTAGGTAGAACTATAATAGACCAAATTAATAGTTGGAGAGAATTTATTACACAGTTCAGAAAATTTATTATCAATTTCGTATCAAAGGTTGGGGCTATCTTTGTCGAGGAACTTTTTAACTTGATAAAAAAAGATATACTTAATCTACTACAAACTGTAATAAAGGATTTAGCTAAAGAAAAAGTTGATAAAAGATTGATTATGATTATTAAACTTGTACAACTATTATTAGTAATTGCTCAGTTTATTAGGGACTTTAGAAAGTGTAAAAGTGTGATTGACGAAATTCTTTGGTTGTTGAAGATTGCTTTATCAGGGTGGGGAGGGGAAATTCCATTACCTTTATTAGCTGTGTCCCAACTATTAGATGGATACTCAGAAACTAGGGCATTTATAGGGGCAATAGAAGAATTACAAAGATTAGGAATCCCAACTGGAGATTTACCCGATGGAAGTCCGAACTTAGGTATATTAAGTATATTAGGTCAAATGAAAGCTATGGCTAATGAGAATGCAGAAAATGGTAAAACCCAAATTTTTATACCACCATTAGCAATTACACCAGCTGGTGTTACGACACCAGCAACAGGATTTGGAAAATCTTATTAATATGGGAAAAAAAGAAGATGCAAAAAAAGTTTTAAACATAGTCAAAGATTTTAAATCTCAATCAAATAAAGATTTAGTTTTCGCTATGGATTTTATGAAAGATGATTTTGAACAAACAAAAGAAACTTTGATAAAATTAACACACCACTTAGACAAAGTAGAGTTAACCTATAATACAATTTTGAAAGAGTACGAAAGTAGAGTTAAAAAATGAATATAAGTAATGACAATATACACCAGATAATTTTTCCTGGTATTGTTTTGGATAACAAAGACCCAATGATGTTGGGTAGATTAAGAGTTATACCCGAAACTGAAAATTATCAATCCCTAATTAATTCAGTTCCTGATTGGAACGAAGAAAAGGATAAATGGACAAGAAAAGACCCTTTAGTTTTTCTACCATTGTTACCATTCTTTGTAAGTCAAACTCCAAAAATACAAGAGTATGTTCACATTTTTTATCAAAATAAAAAATTTGACAAGGAGAATAGATTTTATATCCAAGGTCCTTTTTCAACACCACTTACAACTAAGTATGAATATTTCCAAGGTGCAAAAACTTATTTAGCGGCTGGTGTTCAAAACAAAGAAAGTTTCCCACTAAGGAATCCTCAAGATGGTAGTTACAAAGAAAACGTTAAAGGTATATTTCCTGAACCAGGGGATAATGGTTTTTTAGGGAGAGGTTCTGCTGACTTAATACTTAAAGAAAATGAAGTTTTAATCAGAGCTGGAAAATCACTTAATATTACAGCACAATCATTGCCTCAAGAAAACCAAAATAGAGCATTCATACAATTGACTAACTTTACACAAGAAAAAGTTTTGGGTGAACCCGATACATCTACAACACTTAAAGAGGATGTACAATTAGTAAAAAAAGTAATTATTTGGGACATAGAAAATCTTGAGAATTTATTTGAAACCTTTAATGGTTCTGTTTCGATTCATAATGTGATACCTTCAACAAAAACTAATACAAGAAATTTCAAAATAGATTCAATTAAGACCTTAAGTATGGGAACTGATTATGGTCCGGCTTTAGATACTCTAACTTTCACAAACAAAAGTTATAATGATGCTGTCTACTTAATTAATAAATTTATTGAAGGTACTTTTAAAAGTGATATAGTAATTACAGGATATAGTTTCAATCAACAAAACTTTAAAGACCCATTCCCTTTTATTGTGACACCTTCAAAAATTACATATGAAACGGGTGTGAAAATTTCGCCTAACACATTAGTTAGTGATTTCAAAGAGGGTATAAATTATTTGAGGTTCAAACAAGGAATCAAACTTGTTGAAGGTAATTTAAAGAGTGGTTTTTTTCTCGTTTCAGGAAACAAAGCTGGTACACCAGTTATCGGACCTCAAGCGACACCTGTTCAAGAAACAACACAACCATCCATATATACAGACAGACCAATAAGTTATGGGGTTATGGGGGCACAAAGAATTTATTTATTATCACAAGATTCACCAAGTCCAAAAGGAAGAAAATTGTCACTAAAGGATACTATCTATGGTATTCCACAAGATAGATTTATTGGTAGTAATGAAAACTCAATTGAAAATTTAACTTTTTCTGTTGTGAGAGGTGAAGAATTGATAAAATTACTAACAAAAATATATGCCTTCTTAGAAGGTCACGTTCATCCATTCCCTGGTATGAAACCAGTACCAATCTCCACAAGGAGTGGACAATCAATAACAGAAATAGGTCAATTATTAGCTGACGCATCAAATACAATTCTAAATGGAAATATTCGAATTAATTGATATTTATTAAGAAAAGATAAATGTCAATTCATAATTCTTATTTCAGTAGAAATAATACAATAATTTCCAATAGTTACACAAACACTGGAAGAAATCCTGTTACAGAACTTTTTTTCGGTAGTACAGCTATATCACAATTTCCAAGTGGATATAGTAGATTTATATTTGATTTAGATTTGACTTTATTAAGAGAAAAAATCTCTGATGGTACTATTTCTACAGGATGTACTAATAGTATGGTACATACATTAAGAATGACCAACACATCGAATTTTAATAAAGAATTACTTAATACAACAACCTCACAAACAAGAATGAGAGCAACTTCTTTCGATTTGTTCTTATTCAGAATACCTTATATTGATAATGACCCATCACAACCACAATATTGGGATGAAGGTGTTGGTTATGATTTTGCTGACCTACTATACGAATATAGTGATTTGGATAGAAACTTTTCAGAAAGACCATCAAATTGGATTCAACGTACAACTATTAACAATTGGGAAACACCAGGTTTATACAACAATAGAAATTCTGGTGCAACTCCATATAGTGCCTTAACAATAATAGATACACAACATTTTGAGTTCGGTGATGAGAACATATCTTTCGATATGACAAGTGAAATTAATAATATTCTCAATGGGTCAATTACAGGTGTGACAGGTTGGGGTATTGCTTACTTACCTCAAGTCGAATTATTATCAGGTTTGACAGATACATATGAGGTTCAATTTTTTACAAGACATACTCAAACCTTCTACGAACCATATTTAGAAACAAATTATAACGATTTAATACAAGACGATAGAAATAATTTTACCTTGGGTAAGGTTCACAAATTGTATCTGTATCTTTACGAAGATGGTAACCCAATTAACTTGGATTCAAATCCAATAGTTTCTATCCTTGACAATTCAGGTAACGTAATTCCAAGCTTGTCAGCAATAACTGGTTGTCAAAGAACTCAAGGTGTTTATGAAATTACAATCCCACCACTTATCGGGTATAAAACCCCTTGTACTTTTTCCGATAGATGGACTAATTTATTTTACAATGGATTTCCACTTCCAAATGTACTAAATGATTTTACACTATTACCATTTAAAAATAGTTTTACAATTGGTACAAACTCACAAGACCCCAAGATTTATGGTTTTGATTATTATGGTATTAAACAAGATGAAAAAATATTTAACACTGATATTAGAAAAGTTGGGGTTATTATCAAACAAGCATATACAACCAATAGATTATTACCCAAAGTAAGTGCTTATTATCGTGTATATGTTAGAGAAGGTCAAACCGAAGTTCAAGTTCAGGATTGGACTGCTATCAACAGAACTCCAAATGAATACTATTTTATATTTGATACAAGAGATAAAATACCTAATGAATATTTTATTGATATTAAAGTTGAAAGTAGTGGGGAAGTTAATACTTATAAAAGACAAATAAAGTTCCAAATTGTGAACTATAAATAAAAAACTAATATGGAAACTTACTCATCAGGAACTGAATCAACAATTTGTGTCATTTGTTGTCCTTGTACAACAGGTGAAACAATAACTAATGTAGTACCACCACATCCAACTTGGACTAATACCCAAGGTGACGCTGTAGTTCAATTGAATGCAATAACACTAGGAGGTCCTAACGGATTAAATAATTAAATAGAGTATTTATAAATAAAAATATATTATGGCTAATGCAATTTATTGTTTTGATAATAACACGGAAAATATAAATTTTAGTGGACAAACAATACCGCAGGGGAGTTTTATAACGGCAACAAACGCTGAACCAGACCCTACCGTGATTAATTATTGTTTTGAAATTACGGATGGTACTAGTGCCGCAGGTAGTTTTACTGCATTAACGGAAACTTTTACATCTTGTTATGAATGTTTAATCAATAATTATGCTATTACTATTTTAGAACCTTGTGACGCCTCATTTGGTCTTCCAAATATACAAATCCTTTTATCCGAACTAGGTTATATCCCATCTGAAAATCAAGTTTTTTACTTGACAGCAACAAACGTTGGCGGTAGTAATGAAGGTACATACACAGCATGTTATCAATTCACTGGTTTTGAACAAATATCAGAAGATAATTACAATAGAGGTTTAAGTGAATATTTTACAATTGACCAAATAATTCATAGTAATTATTCATTAGTCAATGGTTGCGAACAATGTCTTAATGGTTTTACAGCCGGTACTGAATCATCGATTTGTGTAGTGTGTTGTCCTTGTACTACAGGTGCAACAATTACGAGTGTTTCTGCACCACACCCAACTTGGACAAATAATTTCGGACAATCGGTATATTTATTAGATGCAATAACATTAGGAGGGCCTAACGGATTAAATAATTAAAAACATATGAGAATTACAGAATCACAACTTAATAACTTAGTTAAAAAAATAGTTAACGAAAAGGATTACGGTCAAATCCAAAATTATATGTTCTTTTCGAACTTAGAACAAATGATTAGACAAGCTCAACTATTATTAGAACTAGACCCTATTGAAGTTGAACAAATACTCCAAGGTGGTCACGATTGGGCTGATGACCATATCACTGTTGCAAAAGAAAATCTTGACCAAGTATTTGATTTTATGATGAATGAAACACAACATAGTGATGAATATGAAGAAGATGATATGGTTATGATGGAAGGAAGAAAAAAAACTGGTACAAAACTATGTAGTAGAGGAAAAGCTGCAGCTAAAGCCAAATTTAAAGTATACCCCTCTGCTTATGCAAATGGTTTTGCCATACAAGTTTGTAAAGGTAGAATGAAGGGACTTGATGGTAAAAAACGTTGTTCCCCTCCTTATTGTTAAAATAAATTATTAGAAAGGTAGAATTATTTTCTACCTTTTTTTTGTTTTGTCAAATCCTATCCATATATTTGTACTCAATCAAAAAATAAACAAATCATATGGAAAAGTTCATAAAACGAATTACAAAGAGAATCTACGTCAAATGGTTAATTTGGAATAGAAATAGCTCAACCAAAAAAGAAAAGATATCGGAAACACAAAAAATGTGTATGTCCATAGCTCGTTCCCTTATTACCCACCCTGAGTCAAAGTTTTTGTTAGCACCATTAAGTGGCAAACGATATATAAAAAATGCTGAATTAGAACTATTCTGTATATTAGACCATGGTACTATCAGTATTACAAACCACGTATATCATTATGATGTTGTTGTAGGTGATAGAAATTGGGAAAGATTATCTAATATGTATGATGGTAAGGTAGAAACCATCAGACAAGAATATGAAGACCAAATAATGTCTCAAATTGAACACTCTTTAGAAAACATAATAAAAAAAGTTAAATCACTATCTGATTTAACCCCTTCTGTATAATTATTTTTTCTTTGGTTTGTATGATGTCATCGTAGGTTTGTTACCAGTACCTAACTTTGGGTCTTTCTTTTCAGCCCTACGTTTCTGAGCACAAGCAGCTTGTTTCTGAGATGCACTCATTTTACCAGCAACACCAGCCGCTCTACATTTGGGATAACCTTTTGTATCAGCTTCACTTCTTCCACAAGGGGGATGTTTACCATCAACCTTTCTACATATGTTAACCCAAGGTCCTTTAGGTTGTTTTGACCCCTTGGGTTTTTTCTTTGTCCCAAACCATACAGCCAAATCCTCAGTTAAAATTGGTGCTTCTTCATAACTCCATTCATTCATTGTGTGAACATTGTGGGTATCAACCTTGTAAGTATTGTTATTACCCTTTTCCCACATTCCAACTACACGTTTGATATTATCCTTGGTGGTTGATTTAATATTTTTGTTATTAACTTCAGTATCAACAAATTCTGTAAATGGTGCTAAAGAATCTTTTTTCCATTTTTTCATACCCAATTCTATGGGTGCATTGTACTCACCACCATAACCTGAGGTTACCTCTTTAATTGTTTTGTTAAATG
>Ga0315906_10009972_pt1 | contig 11216 bp, 6 predicted proteins | sample LakEriMetagenome_4_FD_203526 | JGI IMG/M metagenome (GOLD analysis project Ga0315906, IMG submission 203526) | Freshwater fungal communities from buoy surface, Lake Erie, Ohio, United States - Buoy 2 MA122 | ecosystem: Environmental > Aquatic > Freshwater > Lake > Lake biofilm | place: USA: Lake... | reverse complement strand
ACGGAGATACGGTTTCCGGCGTGGCTTCCTACGGATTTGCCGAAGCCGGTCATGGAACGTGTCATGCAGAATTTTTCCGCTAAGTTAAATCATTTCGCTTTGTTGACCGAAAAACGGTCGGATGCCAGAAACACACCCGTAAAAATCAGCGCAGCAGCGATCATATAAGATGTTTGCAAACTGTCTTTCCCGAACAAGATGGCAAACATGACGGCGAACAGTGGCTGGAGGTAAATATACACGCTCACCTCAGATGCCGAAAGCTTCTTGAGAGCATAGGTATTGAACACGTAAGCCAGGGTAGTGGTTCCTATGACCACAAAAGCAACTATGGCCCAAATGCGACCATCGAAGGTATGCCAAGGAATGATGTTGAACTCTGGCCATCCGAAAGGAACAACCAACATGGTGCCGAACATGAAAACCCATTTCATGACCGTAACGGTTGAATACTTAGACATCAGTGGCTTCACCATGATCAGGAACATGGCGAACGATAACGAGTTTATCAAAATAAATACATCGCCTAGAGCATGACCAGCCAATTCGCTGTTAGAAGCACGTGAAAGTATCAGAGAACAAGCACCTGTGATTCCCAATAAAATCCCAACGATTCGAATGGGGGTGATACGGTCTTTGAGTATGATGGCTGCCGCTATTAGCACCATGATGGGATTGGAGGTCATCATCAACGCGGCACTTATTGGTGTGGTTATGTCGAGCCCTTTGAAAAACAATAGTTGATTGATGGCCACACCAAAAACGGCGCAAAGGAAGAAACGCCAACGATCGCGAAGCTCAACCTTTTCAGCACCGATGGCTAAATCTGTTATCACAAACAATAGCGCTGTGAACAGCACCCGCAACATGATGAAACCGAAAGGTTGTATGTATGCGGGCATGACTTCCTTCGCCACGCTGTAGTTGGCGCCATAAATCAGGTTGGCCGATAAAACCGCCAAGTGAGCGCCCAGTTTTGAATTGCCACTCATTTTTTTCAGGGCGCCTGGTCAACCGTTATTCGGGCAGGACGATTAGCCAATTCCCATGTGGTTGAAAAAACCAGTTGGGCAATGGATGCCGTCTTCACATAATCAAGCTTATCAGCCGTATCGGTAGGTTTGTGGTAATCGTCGTGCAAGCCGGTGAAATAAAAAATAGCTGGCACCCCTTTTTTAACGAAGCTGTAGTGATCGGATCGGTAATACAGTCGCATAGGATGTGATTCGTCGTTGTAAGTATAATCGAGGTTGATCTGACAACAAGCATTGTTGGTGGATTCGCTCAGCTGATGTAAATCCTTGCTCATCTTATCTGAGCCAATTATATATACATAACGATTGTCCTTTCGGGATACGGTATCAACCCGACCAATCATATCCATATTCAGGTTAGCCACCGTTTGCTCCATGGGTATAGGCGTGTTTTCGGTGAAATACGTAGAGCCGAGTAATCCTTTTTCCTCTCCTGTAAACAACAGGAAGAGAATACTACGCTTCAAAACAACCCCTTGTCTTTTAGCTTCTGCAAATGCAGCAGCCAGATTCATAACGGCAGCACAACCTGAACCATCATCATCAGCACCGTAATAAATAACACTATCACGCTTACCAAGATGGTCGAGGTGGGCCGTTACCACAATATGTTCAGCCTTGTTGTCGCCGCCAGGCAAAATACCACCCACGTTGTAACAAGTGGTTCGCAAACCATTGACCCTTACAGTGAAGTTCTCCTTGGTATGGATAACTGGGCCAATGGTTTTCTTGTCTTGTTTACTGCGTTTTTTCAGGCTGCGATAAACTCCAGGACTGATATAACAAACGGGAGGCTGATTGGAATTCTCATTCTTCACGAGCGACAGCATACCACTATCCATTCTACGTATCTGCCTTTTTTCGCGCTCGCCGCTGAAGTCCCTCTCCACTAATATAGCAACAGGTTGTAGTTCCGATAATTTTTTGATGCTTGCATTAATCAGGTTATTCAGCGAATCATTGGTTATATTTTTTACATGGGACGTGAGCAATAATACAACACCTTTTTTCAAGGTTTCTGATTTGGTTGGCACGGTGTCGATAGCACACTCCCAGAATGCCTTACTGCTGACAAAAATCTGGTTGGTTTGTGCAGGTGGTGTCATATAGAAATCCTTACCCGCTACATATTCCTGTTTACCATATGCCACTTTATAAGCATTGGTCTTCCATTTAACGAAGGGTACTTCTTGGCGGAATGATGATCCGAATGCGGGTTTGAGTCCAAATGATTCAAACTGCTTTTCCACATAATCAACAGCCTTTCGCATACCCGGCTCTGCTGTTTCCCGTCCCTCAATACTATCGGATGCCAATACTTCTACGTGTTGTCGAAGTGTGGATGGGTTTACCAATGGGGTAAAATCAGCAACACTTTGCGCAACGAGTTGAATGGTCGGGACTAGGAAAGCCAGACAAAGTAATAATTTTAAATACATATGATTAGATTTCGATTTTTTCTGTTCTACGTTCATGGCGACCGCCTTCGAATGTTGTTTTCAAGAATGTTTCCACCATGGCGAAAGCTTCATCGGTTGAAACAAATCTTGCAGGTATACAAATAATATTGGCATTATTGTGTTGCCTGGCCAATGAAGCAATCTCCTTGGTCCAACACAAAGCAGCACGCACATTGAGGTGTTTATTCGCACACATACAAACACCATTGCCACTCCCGCAAATAAGGATACCTAATTGTACATCACCTAAACTTACAGATTTCGCTACCTCATGAGCATAATCAGGATAGTCTACGGATTGGTCCGAAAAGCAGCCCTTATCATGTATGATAAATTCGGGTGAAATCTGCAGTAGGCGGTTTTTTAGATCCTCTTTCAGCTGGAAACCGGCGTGATCTGAACCGATAGAGACTTGGTTTGTTATCATGGGTGATATGTAAAGGTTTGAATGTTAAATGATAATGTAAATAACCATGTAAAATTAGATAATTAACATCCTCATCCGCTTTATCAACAATTAACTTTGAGGAAAAGCTTGATATCTGGTTTACAAGGTTTTGGATGGATAGGTAATCAACAATGTTTCCGTTGAAAAACAAAAATCATCTTCATAACTATTGAAATCAAATCCTTGCCAATATGTAACCCCTTGATCCGTTGAATTGATATCAAAACACGATTATAACAGCAATCTGGTTTTTAATGGAATTACTAACATTATTCATAACAAAATCAGAGATAAAAAAATAAACAAACGTTCTATCAGCAAAATTGTTGGAAACCTCTTAATGGTCTATAATACAATGACCATCTATGTTAATAAAGGACCTATTTATGTTGATATCTACTGATAACCCATGAAGTCAATAGTTCAATTGATAATTTTTCAACGTAATTAACAGGCTAATAACATTAACATTTAATTATTTTAAAAAATATATATATGTTATTGTATTGTTTGCAATGGTGTTGGTTTCGGATTCGGATGATGATATTTGCACTGTTGATCGAACACACCATGCGGACCGTTTTAATTTGGATATGTTTTTTTGTTGCGATGGCTTCGGTCCAGGCGCAAGATACCACTTCGTTAAATCCGAATGGTTACAATCGTTTTTACTATCCCAACAAAGTTTTACAGAGTGAAGGTATGTTGTTGAATGGAAAACCCGAAGGTATTTGGAAATCGTATCATGAGAATGGAATTCTTCGCTCTGAAGGTTTGCGTAGAGGAGGGAAATCAGATTCCACGTGGAAATTTTTTTATGACTCCGGTATACTGCAATCATTGATTACTTACACGGATGGAAACAAGAAAAAACAGACAGATTTTCATTCTAACGGTAATAAAAGCAGTGAAGAATTTTTTGAGAGTGGAATCAAAAGTGGAACTGCGATTTACTTCCATGAAACTGGAACCAAATCCAAGGAATTGGTTTATCAGAACGGAAAAAAAGAAGGTAAGTGCATTGTGTTCGCTGAGGATGATGGACGCATTCTTTCATTTATCACGTATAAAAATGATTTGATTGCTTCAGAAGAAAAGCTGAATCGCAAAGATAAGTTTGGAGCCAAACAAGGAATTTGGAAGGATTTTTTCGGATCAGGTAAAGTGAAAACCGAATGGACCTACAAAGATGATTTACTAAACGGATCGGTTCGGTATTTTGGAGAGGATGGAGCTGTTAAGAAAATGGAAGTTTATCGAAACGGACAAATCGTGGTGGATAACACTCCTGATGTGAAATTGGAGATTGACCGCGATTATCACAATAACGGTAGAGTGAAATCTTCAGTCAATATAATTGATGGTAAGAAACAGGGTGTTTATAGGGAATACAGCCGCACAGGTGAAATAACAGCATCTAAAATGTTTTCGAATGATGAAGTGAGCGGTGAAGGAATCGTAGATGAAAACATGTTGATGCAGGGAAAATGGAAAATGTATTATCCTGGTGGTAAAATAAAATCCGAAGGCGAGTACAAAGACGGAAAACGCACAGGAAAATGGTTGTTTTATTACCTCAATGGAACACTCGAACAAGAGGGTTCATACAACAAGGGTAAACCTGATGGTAGTTGGATTTGGTATCACGTGAATACAAAAACTTTGCGAGAGGAATATTACATCAGCGGACGCGAAGATGGTGAAATGAAGGAATATGACGCCTCAGGTAAAACTGTTGCGATTGGTCAATACGCAGATGGTTTAAAAACCGGAAAGTGGGAATTCAAGAGTGATAGTTATCGTTATGAAGGAAGTTATACAGATGATGTACAAACGGGTACTTGGAAAGGGTATTTTGATAACGGTAAAAAGGCCTTTGAAGGCGATTATATGAACGGATTGGAAAACGGCGAACACCGGTATTACTACGACTCCGGCAAATTGCGTGAGATCCGTAACTATAAACTCGGTTTACCGGATGGCGAATGGAAATCGTTCGATGAAGAGGGTGAACCAATACTTTTCACCACCTACAGAGCCGGAGTGGAAGTAAAGTTCGATGGAACGCGTATCGAAAAATAACTACTGTTTTTTTCTCAAGTAGTTGATTTTTAGTTGATTTTACTATATTTAGGCAAGGTTTTCATATAAATACACAGAGAATCTTACAATTGTAATAATATATTTCACTGAAAATCAAACATAAAACTCTATTGCATGTATAATTGGATGTCTATGAAAAAACTGTTCCTGTTGATTTTATTATCGGCGATTATCCATGGTGATTTATTCAGCCAGGATAATAGCCCCTTTACCAGGGCACAGAAACTGCAACGAACGCTCGCATACAGTGAAGCCATTCCGCTTTATTTGAAAGCCCTGGATCAAAATCCAGACAAGCCAGAGGCTTTGCGCGGCATTGCAGAGTGTTTCCGATTAACCAATCAAACAGAACAATCAGAAACCTATTACCGCAAATTAGTAATGGCAGGAAAAGGTGTTGAAGCGATTGATAAATTACGATTGGCTCAAATGTTAATGGCAAATGCCAATTATACAGATGCACAAAGGTATTTCACGGAATATAACTCAACAGCCACTACAGACGAACGTGCAAAAAACCAATTGGAAGCGATTCATATGTTGGATTCTTTTTTGAAGGACAGTGTTCGATATAAAATCATCAACGGCAAATTCAATTCAGCCAACTCCGAATTTTCTCCAGTTCGTTTCGCCGATGGTTTCGTTTTTGTTTCATCCCGCGGACGAGGTGGAATCAATGACAAAACCCATTCTTGGACAGGCGACCCTTTTCTTTCACTTTTCTATGCCAAAGGAAGCTTGGAGCAGATTTCCAATGTAGCACCTTTTGCTGAAGAACTGAAATCCGAATACAACGATGGTCCGGTTTGTTTCAGCGCCAAAAGCGATGAGATGTTCCTTACAAGAAACAATAGCAAGACACCTATTCGCAATGATAAAACAGCACGCTTAAAAATCGTGGTTTCCAAATTGGAAAACGGCAAATGGTCTGAAGCGGTGGACTTACCATTCAACCGTGCACAATACAACACGGCACACGCTTGTTTGTCGATAGACGGAAAGCGTCTTTATTTTGCTTCCGACATGCCAGGTGGCAGCGGTGGAATGGATATTTATTATTCAGACCGCATAGAAAGCACTTGGTCTGACCCTGTAAATATTGGCAAGCAGATAAACACCAGCGGTAACGAAGCCTTCCCATACATCGGGCCCGATGGAATGCTTTATTTTTCGTCGGATGGTTGGCCCGGTCTTGGCGGATTGGATGTGTTTAAAATGGATTTGAATTCATCTGAAAAACCACGTAATGCCGGATATCCGATCAATACACACAAAGACGAATTTGGCATTTGGCTTTCGGCCGATATGAAAAAGGGAATGTTGTCATCCAACCGTAAAGGCGGTATAGGTGATGATGACATTTGGATGTTGGAGTTTATCAATAAATTGGTCATAAATGGTACGGTTTCCGACAAGGAAACGCTCACACCTATTCCCAATGCTCCGGTGGTATTGAAGGATTCCTCTGGAAATATAGTAGCCACTACTGTTACAGATGCTGATGGAAAATATTCGATCGAGGGCGAATACAATATGGATTATATAATATCCTCAAATCCCGACGGATGGTTTGCTGGCTCCAAGGATTTTAGCACCAAAGGCATGACCAACGACTCGCTAGAGGTAAATCTGCTTTTGGAGAAAATCATCATCAACAAACCCATCGTACTCGAGAATATTTATTACGATTTAGACAAATGGAACATCCGGCCCGATGCTGCTGTTGAGTTGGATAAGTTGATAACAATACTCAACGACAATCCAAAAATCGTAATTGAACTCGGTTCCCATACCGATAGTCGCGCCCCCGATTCATACAATATGTCATTATCGGATCGAAGAGCTAAATCGGCTGCGGATTACATCGTGAAAAGGGGCGGTATAGACTCCTCTAGGATAACCGGCAAAGGTTATGGAGAAACGATGTTGGTTAATTCATGCAAAAACAAAGTGCGTTGTACTGAAGCGGATCACCAGAAAAACAGAAGAACAGAATTCAAATTGGTTAGCCAGTAAGAAACCTTGGCAACCTTTCGTGTGTTTAATAATCCATGCATAACACCCAAAACATAACGCCCCTCGCGATCATCACTGCGTCATTGTTGTGGCTTGCATGTGTATTCTATGGCCAAACCGGACCAACACCAATAAGCACATTCAAGGGACCTAAGCCCGGAATAAATAACAAGATTCCGCTTCGCGACCGAATAGACAAAGCCGTAGAACAAGAATTTGAACTCACCAAGGATCCTGCCACCAATACGGTTCCGCGAGAACGGTTGTTGCAGGCTATGGCTTACGCCGATGACTTGAGGCGCCAACCATCCGGCAACCGTGTGGCCGGCGCCATCAGCATGAATTGGACGGAACGCGGACCCAATAATGTGGGAGGTCGCACAAGGGCCATCATGTTTGAACCAAACGACCCCACCGGCAACACTGTTTGGGCTGCAGGAGTTGGTGGCGGCCTGTGGAAAACCACCAACATATCAGCAACAACACCCACCTGGGTTCCCATCAACGACCTGTTCGATAACATCGCGATTGTTTGCATGGCATTCAATCCAAGCAACACCAACGAACGTTATTTCGGAACAGGTGAAGGATATTTCAATGCGGATGCCATTAGGGGCAATGGCATTTGGAAATCCATCGACGGGGGCGTTAATTGGTCGCCATTACCCTCAACCCTCAACAGTGCAAGCTTCAGATTTATCCAGAAAATGGTTGTACACCCGGTCAGCGGACATGTTTTTGCCGCTACTCGTTCGGGTTTGCAACGGAGCACCGATGGCGGGACCACATGGACCAAGGTGTTGGGCGCCGGAACAGGCGCTGCCAATGATGCTGTGGCTGATCTAGAGATTACATCCAACAATGTGTTGATTGCCACTATTGGTATGTTCAGCACAGATGGCATCTATCGTTCATCAACCGGTGCATCTGGTACGTGGACCAAATTGAATAGTGCAGCCAGCGGATTCCCCACCACCGGAGTGCAGCGCATCGAATTGGCATGTGCCCCATCCAATGCCAACGTTATTTACGCTGTTACACAAGGCGCGGGCAATGGAGCAGGGGGTGTTTATCGCTCACTCGACCAAGGAACCACCTGGACCACCCGTACCTTACCTACGGATGCTGACGGAGGAATCGGTGCAGACTTTACCAGGAGTCAAGCCTGGTACGATTTGGCCTTGGCGGTGGATCCGAACAACCAAGATGTATTGTGCGTAGGCGGAATCGATGTGTTTAAGTCGGTGAATGGTGCCAGCACTTGGCAACAGATATCGCATTGGTACGGAGGATTCGGGTTCCAATACATGCATGCTGATCAACATGCTGTTGTATACCAGCCCGGAAGTTCATCCACCATCTTATTCGGTAACGACGGCGGTGTTTTCCGCACAATCAATGGCACCGCCAATATTCCCGCCGTTGTATCCAAAAGCGATAATTACAACGTAACACAGTATTACGCTTGCGCGATGCACCCCACAGCCTATTCGAATTATTTTTTAGCGGGCGCACAAGACAATGGATCACACCAGTTCAATAGTGGCGGCATCAATTCCATCATAGAAGTTACGGGAGGTGACGGATGCTTTACTCACATCGATCAAAATCAGCCGCAGTACCAGTTCACCTCGTATGTCTACAACAACTATTACCGATCCAACAATGGTGGAGCAAGCTTTTCATCCATCACCAGCAACAACAATGGTTACTTCGTAAACCCGACGGATTTCGACGATGTAAATAACAACCTATACGCGTCTGCGCCATCGGGAACCTACTATCGCATATTGAATGCACACACCACCAATACGCTTGCATCTGTTCCGGTGGCTGAATTCAACAACGGTCGTGTATCCCATGTTTCGGTTTCACCCAATACGCCCCACCGTGTATTTTTCGGACTCAGCAATGGACGAATCGTAAAGGTTGATAATGCCAACGCCACGATCACCGCCGCTAATATTACCGGTGCAGGAATGCCCACCGGCTCTGTCTCCTGTATCGCCGTTCAAAACGGCAACGACAATCACTTGCTGGCAACCTATTCCAACTACGGAGTGGTAAGCGTTTGGGAAACCACCAATGGTGGCACGTCATGGACCTCTGTGGAAGGCAATCTTCCTGATATGCCCGTCAGATGGGCATTATTCAATCCAGCCAATGCTTCACAAGCGATATTGGCCACCGAGGTGGGCGTATGGTCAACGGATTTACTGAGCGGCGCATCCACCGTGTGGGGTCCATCCAATAACGGACTTGCCAACACCCGGGTGGATATGTTGCAAATCCGCGCAAGCGATAACCTGGTAGCTGCCGCTACGCACGGCAGGGGTTTATTCACCAGCGATGTGTTTGCATCGGCTTATGCCGACTTTGCTGTTAACCGAAAAGTGATTTACGGAGGTAAAACAGTTCAGTTTACCGATGCCAGCTATAAGTCCACTTCGTGGAGTTGGAACTTCGGTGATGGTACCACATCCACACAGAAAAATCCTGTGAAGATGTACTCTGCTGCAGGATTGTATAACGTTACACTTACCATCAACGGAAACAATACACTCACAAAAACCATCAACGGCGCTGTTCATGTCTTACCCAACAAAGGGGTACCATTCTTGCCAGCCAATGGTGGCAGCTTTGATCAGGATCCTTTATCATTCGCATCCGAAACATTTTCCGGAACTCCGTTCGAGCGAGGTAACTCTGCTGTTGCAGCCAAGAGCGGTGTGCGCAGTGGCACGAACGCCTGGGTATCTGGAATTGCGGCCGCCACCTATTCGGATAACACCGATACACGATTGTGGACACCCAATTTCAATTGTACGCTTCCCGGCACGTATACGTTAAGTTTCTATAGAAAGAATGCATTTGAATTACAATACGACGGTCTCATTGTGGAATACACTACGGATCGTGGCGACAACTGGATTCCATTGGGCAGCACCGTGGCTGCGAATTGGTACGACTTTGCCAACACAGCTAATGCAACGGCTTTCCCGATTAATCAAGCCTACTTCAATGCCAACAAAGCCACCTATTCGCTTTGCAGTTATAATGTTTCCTTTTTGGCGGGCAATGCTTCGGTAGGATTCCGATTGCGTTTTAAAAGCGATAACACCGCTGTTGCTGCAGGAGTAGCGATTGACGATTTTGAATTAAACGGCCCTACAACCACACCACTTCCCGTAGAGTTGGTTTCGTTTACAGGAGAGGCCAAGAACAACGGAAACCTTTTGCGTTGGATAACCTTGTCGGAAACCAACAACGATCGCTTCGAGGTGGAACGTGCAGAAGGTGGTGCTAATTTTACGAAAGTGGGTGAGGTGGCAGGACGAGGCAACGCCAATGTTGCATTTACTTATGAGTTCATCGATCCTGTTGGAGTTGGTCGCAATTATTATTACCGATTGCGTCAAGTGGATTTCGATGGCAAGCAATCGTTATCGAATACGATTCTCATCCGTCGCAACAATCCAACTACTATCAATATTTTCCCAACCGCCTTCCAAGATGAAACGACTGTCACGCTGCCTATGTCAGGAAACATACAAGTAGAGCTGTATGATATGTCGGGCAAGCGCGCAGCATTCTTTGAATCCTCCACAGCGAGCAACACCCACCGCATAAATTGGGATGTACCCAATGGATCTTACTTAGTGCGTATTCGTTACGGTGATGAGGTGGTGGTGAAGCGGATTTTGAAAACAGGAGAACGCTGATTTAATGGATCTAGCGGATTGGTGCGGATTTTATTTCAGTCAACACATAGATCCGCGAGCATTCGTGGCTATAATTTGTTTCACTGGCTTCGACGGGGCTCAGCCAGCGTTGATGAATTCTTTTATTAAACTCGCCTACTGCCACCGCTTACCGCCGACCTACTCCCCAATGACCATTAGTTTCACTGGCTTCGACTAGGCTCAGCCAGCGTTGGTGATTTGCTTATTCAACCCCGCCAACCGCTCCCGCCAACCGCTCCCGCCAACTGCTACTGCTACTGTTACTGCCACTGTTACTGCCACTGTCACTTAGTCAAAATCACCCCCTACTACCTCCGTCGTTTCCCCTTGCCCTTCGGAATATGAAATCCGAATTCGCGTTCGAATGATTTCGTGGGTACGGCGTTATCGCCAGCTAAAGAGAAATCGATTT
>Ga0315906_10009971_pt1 | contig 11217 bp, 9 predicted proteins | sample LakEriMetagenome_4_FD_203526 | JGI IMG/M metagenome (GOLD analysis project Ga0315906, IMG submission 203526) | Freshwater fungal communities from buoy surface, Lake Erie, Ohio, United States - Buoy 2 MA122 | ecosystem: Environmental > Aquatic > Freshwater > Lake > Lake biofilm | place: USA: Lake... | reverse complement strand
TCGGCGGCGATCCCTGGCCTACTCGCGGAGCTCCGCGACCGGCTCTAGCGCTACTTGAACGAAAGGATCGCGTCCACAAGAACACGGTCGAACGCATCGGCATCAACTCCAACCGCGACATCCACGTCGGGAGTGCGTCCGCGCTGCTTCAAGCGATCGCCATACCAGTCGGTAATCGTGCGGCCGCGTGCAAGGTCGCCAAGCTCAACGTCAACGGCGGCATGCACGAGCGCCAAGAGGTTCGGCACCGCAAGGTGCGCGACCGCCACAGCATCATGTACGGCGGATGCTGGCCAGTCATAGCGGTCCTTATGGAAGATGGCGTAGAAGCGCAGCAGATCGGCGAAGATCTTTGCCGGGAGCGTCCCAGCAGCATCAAGTCGCTTCATCGCCGCTTCACCCGTAAGGGCGCGGTGCGTTGCGTCGAGACAGACCATCGTGATCGGGATTCCTGCGGCAAAGACAATCGCTGCAGCATCAGGGTCAACGTACGAATTGAACTCCGCCGATGCGGTCACATTCCCCTCGGCGATCGCACCGCCCATCCAGCAGATGTGCGCGATCTTTGGCTTCAGCTCAGGGTGATCGCGGAGCAGGATGGCAATGTTCGTCAGTGGGCCAAGCGGCACAAGCGTCACCGGCTCGCTTGACTCGCGCAGCAGTGTTGCAATCAGGTCAACGGCGCCCGCGGCATGCTCAACACCCGTTGGCTCTGGCAACTCTGCGCCATCGAGCCCTGAATCCCCGTGCACGTACGGAGCGACCCAGAGTGGTCGCACGAGTGGCACATCGGCACCAGCGGCAACACGCACATCGTTTGCGCCAAGCAGGGCCAAGGTGCGGCGTAGGTTTTCGTAGGTCTTCGGCAGTGATGCGTTGCCGGCGACGGCCGTCACGCCGAGCACCTTTAGCTCTGGGCGGGCAAACGCAACAGCGAGCGCCATCGCATCGTCATGACCTGGGTCACAGTCGATGATGATCGGTAGCGGCTTCGCCACGGTGCCGAGTGGCGCGCGACGTGGCGACGGCGGGAACGGCGTGGAGAGCGGAAGCGGATTCGGCTTCAGCTCGCTCATGGGAGCTTCGAGTAGATGTCGACCATTTCGTCGGCGAACCGTTTGCTATCGATCGTGAGCCCCACGTCGCAATTCGGCTCAATCTTGTCGCGCTTCAGTCGGTATGGGTTCGCATCGCCAATCGTGCGGCCACGTGCTGGACCCTGCGTTGCATCGACCACAACGTGATAGCGCGCCACACCAACAAGATCAGGGATAGCGAAGTGCAGTACGGCGACGGCGTCGTGAATCGCCATCTTCTCGCCCTGGCCCCAGGCCGCGGAGCGATCAAAGGAGAACTTCAGCAACTCAGCTGCAATCTTGGCTGACGCTCCTGGCAGCGCCTTCAAGCGATCGAGGATGCTGCGGTCAAGAGTTGCATGGTGCGTCACATCAAGGCCAATCATGGTGATCGGCAGGCCGCTGTTGAAGACGATCTCGGCGGCGGTTGGATCGGCATAGATATTGAACTCCGCCGAGGCAGAAGAGTTCCCCTCGCCCACCGAGCCGCCCATCAGGCAGATGTGCGAGATCTTCGGCGCTACATGTGGGTACGAACGGATCAGCAGCGCAATATTGGTGAGCGGTCCCACCGGGGCGATCGCAACTGGCTCAGGTGAGGCCTCGAGCAGGCGCGCCATCAGAGCAACGGCCCCCTCTGGTTCAACGGTGCGAGGCGCCTTTGGCAGCTTGGTGTTGCCGAGCCCGCCCTCGCCGTGCACTTCAGTGGCGCGCTCAAGAGGCCCAGCAAGAGGTCCAACTGCGCCCTCGGCAACCGGCACATCATCTGCGCCGTAGAGGTGAAGCAGGCGCAGAGCGTTCTCGGTGCAGTGATGCACATCGGCATTACCGCCAACGCTGGTAACCGCAAGAAGATTGATCTCGGGCCGCACCACCGCGCACGCAATCGCTAGCGCGTCATCAAGCCCTGGATCGCTATCGATGATGAGCGGCAGCGGCTTGGCAACGGTGCCAAATGGCGCCGTGCGTGGCGTGAGCGCTGCGTGGTGAAAGGTCGGCCAACCGAGCACCGACGGGTCGCTCACAGTGCTCGCGCCCTATCCCTGGTCGTACGGACGCCCAGCCGATGCTGGTGCGCGCACTCGACCGATCAGACCTGCCACTACGATGATCGTAACCACCCAGGGAATCGAGAGAGTGACCTGCGGAGGAAGTGCCACTCCTAGCCCCCCTAGAAGATCTGCGGCAGAGTTGGTGATACCAAACACTAGCGCCGCTCCGAATGCATAGACTGGATTCCACGCACCGAAGATCACCGCAGCCAAAGCGATGAAACCTTTGCCTGCGCTCACGTTCATGCCGAATCCACCGGTGCCGCTCAGCGAAATATAACTCCCAGCAAAACCAGCCAAGAGACCGGCAATCAACATGGCCCGGTAGCGCAACTTCACAACATCAATGCCGACAGTGCCTGCAGCATTCGGCTGTTCACCAGCTGCTCGAAGGCGCAAGCCCCACCGGGTGCGGTAAATCATGTACGTGAAAAACAAGACGAGAGCGACAGCGATGTAGAAATACGGGCTGAGTGCGAAGAAAATTGGGCCGATAACGGGAATATCGCTCAAATATGGAATTGAAATCGGGGCAATTGCATTGGGGCGATTGAACTCGCTGAAGGGCTGCAGGATGCGCTGGAAGACGAAGCTTGTCACGCCAACCGCTCCAATGTTGATGACCGTGCCTGCGATAATGTGATCTACGCGATAGCGAATGCCTAGCCATGCCAGAAACAGGCTGACTACAGCTCCGGCAATTGCCCCTGAGATAGGGCCTGCGATCACTGAGCCCGTCACACTGGACACGATTGCAGCAACCATCGCACCAAACAGCAGTTTTCCTTCTACGGCAATGTTTAGGAAACCGCTGCGCTCAGCCACAATGCCTGCGAGTGCACCAATACCGACAGGAATCGCAAAACTGAGCGTACTACTGAAGAACACGGTGAGATTTGCGGTGGTGCCATCAAGAAGCGAAGCGATTGCCGCAAAGAGGAATAGGGGCGAAATCAAGGCAATGGCGATTCGCCATTTGAAGCGAGCCCCTCGAGCAAATTGCAGGAACGCTGTACCGAGAAGCGAGGCTGATAGCGCTGCCCAGATCAACACAACGGGAACGGAATATGCCACTTCCGTTCCCCCGACCTTATCAACCCAGAAAGAGAAATTACCCTCAATCTCTTGGGCTGCGGTGGTATTTGCGACGGACAAGATGCCAAATAGAGCAAAGATGGCCGAACGCCATAGCGAAAGGTTTCGTTGCTGCTTTGCCTCAGCGCTCAAAGCGGTCTCTGATGTGTTCACGCCACGCCGCTTCGTTGCGGGTCGGGACGTTTTATTGACAGGTGTTTTCTTTAGCGTGTTGCTCATCTTGCCTCCTCGGGTGGTCGCTTCTTGATCATGCGCAAAACGGTATGGAAGGGATTCTGCAATATCCGCAGCGTTAGATCTGGCGCAGCGATGAAAGCGATGACAAGAGACTGAATAAACAAGAGCATCTCAAGAGGGATTCCCGTTTCAAGCTGCATCAGGCGGCTACCATTCTGCAAAAGACCGAACACGAGCGCCGTGGCAACCACGCCACTCGGACGCGTTCCTCCTACCAATGCGATCGCAATTGCCGTAAAGCCAACGCTTCCAGCGATACCGGGGGAAAGTTGCTTGACCGTACCAACAACCACAAGTGCCCCGCCTAGCCCTGAAATAGCGCCTGAAATGAGCATGGCGGTGATAATTGACTTTGCCGCGCCCATGCCAGCGTACTTCGCCGCAGCCATGTTGAGCCCCGCAGCACGAAGTTCGAAGCCACGCGTCGAGCGAAAGAGGAACCAGCTAACCGCAACCGCTGTGAGTAACGCGATCACAAAACTGACATCCAACCTGAGGCTTTCAATCGGCAGCAGGCCTGGAAGATTCACAAATTGGCTGAGCTCCTTTGAAATCGGCTGGATGAAGGGTGGCTTTTGAACGAATTGCACATTGATCAGAACGAAGAACAAAATATTGGAGGCGATAAAATTGAGCATGATAGTGGTGATCACTTCACTCGCACCCACACGCGCTTTCAGGAAGCCCGGAATGAATGCCCATGCTGCGCCGCCGAGAATGCCAAAAGCCATCACCAGCAATACAGCAATTGGGCCTGGGGTTACTCCAGCTCCAAAAAGTATTGCCGCAAATGTTCCACCAATTGCGCCCATCGTGAATTGTCCGGCACCGCCAATGTTAAAGATACCCGTCCTGAAAGCCACGGACACACCCAGCCCAACAAAGATCAGTGGAACCGCGGAGACAATGCTTTCGACAAAGGGTCGTACAGCTCGAGCCCAGAGGTTGGCGTCTCCGTTTGATTCAAAAGCCTTGGCGTACGTTGCTGGATCGCCAAATGCTCCCCGGGCAAGTGCGCTGTACGCCTCCGCTGCTCTACCGATCCCTAGGCCCAGCGCGCCAATCGGATCTGAAAGCAGAAGACCGATAACTTCAATATCCGTAACAACAATAAAAACAGCTCCAACCAGAAGGGCTACAAGGATTGAGAGTGCTGGAACACGAATCGCCGAACCAATGCGGCGCAAAAAGTTCATTTTACGATCCCTCCCATCAGCAGGCCAACCCGCTCACGGGTAGCAGCCTTTGCATCAAGAATGCCCACAATTTGACCTTCGTACATCACCGCGACACGATCGCCAAGCGCGAGTACCTCGTCGAGCTCGGTGCTAACGATAAGCACTGCCGCCCCAGCGTCACGCTGCTCAACAATGCGGCGGTGGATATACTCAATAGATCCAACATCAAGGCCACGCGTTGGTTGCGCTGCGACGACAAGGCGGACATTTCGGCTGAATTCACGAGCCACAATGACTTTTTGCTGGTTGCCGCCGCTAAGGGAGGCAATGTCAGTATCAATAGACGGGGTGCGGACGTCAAAGTCCTTCACCGCCTTCTCTGTAGCTGCAGCAATAGCCTGGCGGTTTAGCAGGCCACCCTTGCTGTACTGCGGCAGGTGGTAGCTATTCAGTATGTAGTTCTCAGCGACCGTCATCCCCTTCACCATGCCATCGCGATTGCGGTCTTCTGGAATGTGGGCGACGCCAGCATTGGCGATATCGCGCGGAGATCCGATCTGAAGCGACTGGTTTTCAAGGAGAACCGCGCCTGAATCAACAAGGCGCATACCGGTGAGTGCCTCGACCAGCTCCGTTTGGCCATTGCCCTGAACCCCTGCCACAGCAAGAATCTCACCGCTGCGGACCTCGAAGGTGACGTTGTTGACGGCAAGCCCGCCTGCGTCATTGAGCACGTTCAGGCCCTTAACTTGCAAGACTGGTTCGGCGACCTTTGACTTTGAGCGGCTTACGGTGAGCTGCACCTCGCGCCCCACCATCATCTCCGCGAGCTTGGCGGCGGTCGCCTTCTTCGGAGTCGTCTCCCCTGCGACAGCGCCGCGCCGGAGCACAGTGATCTTGTCAGCAACCGCAATGACCTCGTTCAGCTTGTGGGTGATGAAGATGACTGAGGTGCCGCCCTTTGCAAGGCCACGAATGATTTCGAAGAGCTCCTCGGTCTCTTGAGGAGTGAGCACGGCGGAAGGTTCATCGAGAACGAGGATGTCGCTCTTGCGATACAGCGCCTTCAGGATCTCAACGCGCTGACGAACACCAACTGGGAGCGATTCAATCTTCGCGTCTGGGTCAACATGCAGGCCGTGCTTCTTTGAGAGCTCTACAACCTGCGCGCGCGCAGTGGCTCGATCAAAGCTGCCGAGAGGGCCTTTGGTTGGCTCGTTGCCGAGAACAACCGATTCGGTGACGTCGAACACTGGTACGAGCATGAAGTGCTGGTGCACCATACCGATGCCCGCATCAATAGCCTGGGCAGGATCGCGGAAGATGCGCTCCTTGCCATCAATGAGGATTTTGCCGGAGTCAGGCCGATAGAGGCCCGAGAGGATGTTCATAAGGGTGGTCTTCCCTGCACCGTTCTCACCGAGAAGGCCGAGAACCTGACCCTTATCGACAGAGATGGAGATGCGATCGTTAGCCAGAACGCCAGGGAACTGCTTCGTAATCTTCTGCAGTTCAAGCCTCATGCGATTCAAACCCTCCCTACTCTGCCACTGCTTTGCTAGAGATACTCTTCCGCCCGGATGCCGAAGCACCCGGGCGGAGAGCGACTACTTCACCGCCGAAGCGATGGAGAAGCACTTACTTCTTTGCGTAATCCAGAACAACCACTGAGCCGTCAATGATCGCGGCCTTAAGGGCCTCAACCTCTGCCTTAAGCTCATCTGTTACAAGCGTACCGAAGGTTGCCTTCCAGGCATCTTCCGTGCGATCGAGTGTGGAGATCTGTACGCCACCATTCTTGAGGGTGCCGACGTAGTCGACGCCACCAATTTTTCCAGCGTAGTGCTCCTTGACAGCAGCAATGACCGCGGCACCGATGTTCTTCTGTGCCGATGTCAAGAGCGTCCCGCAATACTCAGAGAGGCTGACGCACTGGTCGAGGTCCACACCGACCGAGTACTTCTTCGCGTCAAGCATTGCCTGATACGAGCCGTTGCCCGTGGTGCCTGCAACTGCGTGCACAACGTCTGCGCCCTGGCCCATAAAGCCCTCGGCAACAGTCTTGCCCCAAACAATGTCATTGAATGGTGCTGCGGTATTTGGGTTGAACTGGCCCTCAGCTGTAGTTGGGTTCCAGCCCAAAACTTCAACCGCAACGTTCTTCTTCTCTGCGTAATACTTTGCGCCAGCGACCCAACCTGTCATGAACTTGGTCACACCTGGATATGGTGCGCCACCATATGTCGCAATGGTCTTGCTTGTGGAGATTCCAGCGGCCAAATAGCCGGCGAGCATCGAAGCTTCGTCGATCTGGAAGTCAATGCCACTGAAGTTTGCAGGAATTGCATCGCCAAAGAGATCCTTTGCAGGAGCATCCACCCATGCAAAAGCAATCTTGGCATTTGCGGCGTCTTCAACAATGGGCTTCATTGCCGCACCCTGGTTGTAACCGACGGCAATGACGGTGTCACAACCCTCGTCTACAAGCTTCTGGATGTTTGGCGCATATCCACCGTCATTCTCAGCGGTCAAATACGCAGTCTCAAATCCTTCAGCCTTGAGTGCCTCGAGACCCTCGTAGGCTGACTGGTTGAATGCCTTGTCTGTTGGTCCTGTCGTGTCCAACGATAGGCAAACCTTGTAGTCGGCCTTCCCGGCATCGACGGAAGCTGACGGCGAAGCCGTCGAGCCACCGCACGCTGCGGCGAGAAGAGCGAGAACGGTGAGGAGCGCGAACATTCGCGTCTTCATATGTATGTAGCCCTCCGCTATTTCCTTTTGCTCAGACGCCCACGGCGACGAGCGGGTCAGCCATTCGCTGACCGTGGCGGCATTGTGCCTCATAACGGCGCGATACGCGCACGCATTGCAATTGGGTAGCGGAGGAAGGTTGCGGCTCTGTTACACACCCCGCTGCGAGAGCCAAGAATCCAGGGCATTCCTGAGACGGACTTTGGTTCGCTGGTCGGTAAAGGCAAAATCGTAGCCAGTTCGCGCGAGGGCAATCAGGTCTGAGACCGGGAGTCCGAGCCGACGATGCACAGAGAGGTACTCCTCCGAAAGAGTCACGTCACTCACGACCAGGTCGTCGGTATTGAGGGTAATCGGTACACCGCGCCGACGCAGCTCGGCGATCGGGAATTCGCCATAGCCCGAAACGATAGCGGCCTGTGTATTGCTGGTTGGACAGAGGTCAAGCGAAACATTGCGCGCCGCGAGCTCAGCACAGAGCGATGGGTCATCAACCGCAACACCGCCGTGAGCGATGCGTGCCGGCTGCACCTCAAGGGCGCGACGCACCTGCGCGGCACCACCCCACTCCCCTGCATGGAGCGTGATCGCGAGGCCTCCGTTGCGCGCGATGTCGAATGACTTCTTGAATGTGAGCGGGTCAGGGAAGGCCGCCTCGCGCCCCGCAAGATCAAAGGCCACGACGCCAAGGTCTTGGGCGGCGACTGCGGCAGTTGCGAGGTTGCGATTCTCTTCCAGCGAATGTGAGCGGAGAGCGGTGATGATGAGGCGCACCTCAATGCCGGTTTCTGCGGCTGCGCGTCGCGCGCCCGCCGCAACGGCGGCGATCACTCGCGACTGCGTCAGTCCCTTTGCGGTGTGGAGGTGTGGCCCCCAGCGCATTTCAAGGTAGGCGACGTTCTCTGCCGCCTTGGCGCGCACCAACTGCTCGGCGGCGCGATCGAGCGCCTCTGCGTCTTGCAGGAGCGCGATCGGCAGATCGAATGCGCGCAGCAGGTCGGCCTGATCGGCGCAGCGCTCCGGAGCGACGAGGGCGGCGCGCATCCCTGCCCAATCCCGCGGGGCGTCAACGTTGCGCGTTGCCGCAAGTTCGAGTGCCAAGGCAGGATCGAGTGAACCATCTAGGTGGAGGTGTAGCTCTGGCTTCGGCATCTCGAAGAAGAGGCGACGAGCATCGTCGGCACGCTGGAACTCCACAGCTCCCCTCCCCATCTACTGTCTCGCAGGCTGCACACGAGCGTGCGCATCTTTGCGAGAGAGAGGATACTCCCCCGTATGACCTCATCACTGCCGGTTGCGACAGATTCACGAGCGCTCGGGGCCTGGCTCCGCGACACGACCCCGGTTGACCGAATTGGCATCGAGGAGCGCGTCGCCACCCTGAAGACGCGATCCATTAAGAAGTCCTCCAAGGTGTGGGCGCTCCGCCTCGCCCTGAGCATGTGCGACATCACCACCCTGGAGGGGAAAGACACGCCTGGCAAGATTCGCCAGCTGGCAACGAAGGCGATGCGCCCGCTCCCTGGCGACGCGTCGATGCCCTCGGTCGCGGCGCTCTGCTGCTACCCCGATCTCGTGGGTGTGGCGAAAGAGGCGCTCAAGGGGAGCAGCGTCAAAGTTGCCGCTGTCGCCACGGCATTCCCGAGCGGCCGTTCGTGGATCGACCTGAAGATTGCCGAGACGAAGTACGCCGTTGCCGCTGGCGCCGACGAAATTGACATGGTGATCGACCGCGGCGCCTTCCTTGCCGGCGATTACGCCAAGGTGTGGGACGAGATCGTCGCGGTGAAAGAGGCATGCGGCCCTGCGCACCTGAAGGTCATCCTTGAGACGGGCGAGCTGGGCACCTACGACGACGTGCGACGCGCCTCTGCACTCGCGATTGCCGCAGGTGGCGACTTCATCAAGACCTCAACCGGGAAAGTCACACCCGCGGCAACGCTCCCGGTAACGCTCGTGATGCTGGAGACAATCCGCGAACACTGGAATCGCACCGGCAAGGTGGTGGGCATGAAGCCCGCCGGCGGCATTCGCACAGCGAAAGAGGCGATTCAGTATTTGGTGGTCGTTCACGAGACGCTCGGCCCTGACTGGCTCACCCCCGACCGCTTCCGATTCGGCGCATCGAGCCTGGTCAACGACCTGCTGATGCAGCTCGAGAAAGAGGTGACGGGCGCCTACGCGGATCCGGACGACTTCACCCTCGACTGACGCGTACTGGCTGGCGCGCCGCACGGGCGCCGGAGCGTCGGCTACGAGCCGATTGGGTGCCAGACGGTCTTCATTTCAAGGAAGGCGGTGATTCCGTCGATGCGCTCGCCGCGCTCGCCATCAAAGGCGTCCGCGCGGTCCTTCACCCCGTGTGGGCGACGTGCCACACGGGCGACATGCTCCGCGGCACCCTGCTCCGCCTCAACGAGAAGTTCGTCGGGGCAGCCCCACAGGTCATACCCATCGATATCGGCATGGCGTACCAGATGCGGCAGGAGTTCGGCGCGGCGCGCAGTGATGATGTTGACGACACCGGCGGGGACGTCGCTCACGGCGAGTGTTTCGGCCAGGGTGACGGCGGGGAGTGGTGCTGATTCGCTCGCAAGGACGATCGCCACATTGCCGCCCGCGAGGATGCCACCGAGGCGCGAGACAAGACCAAGGAGTGGCGACGCCTCTGGTGCGATGGAGGCGATGACGCCCGTTGGCTCAGGGAGGGTGAAGACGAAGTGCGATGAGGCGACCGGATTGGTGCCGCCCAGTACAGCAGAGAGCTTGTCGGGCCAGCCTGCGTACCAGACCATGCGATCGATGGCGGCCGAAACCTCTGCTGCGGCGTCAGACTTCGACGCGCCGTGGTTGATCAGGTCATCACGGAACTGCGCCGCGCGGCCCTCCATGAGTTCGGCGACGCGATAGAGAATCTGTCCGCGAACCATTGCGGTGCGCGCTGCCCACGGCTCGGCGGCAATGCGTGCGACACGAACCGCTTCGCGCAAATCCTTGCGCGAACCGCCGGCAATGTTGGCAACGCCGCCCTTCGCCAGCTGGACCTCTCGGCTGCGACCCGATTCGCTGCGCGGGAACGCGCCACCGATGTAGAGCTTGGCGGTACGCCGCACCTCAAGGCGCTCGGAACCCTCTGATGACTCAATCGTCAGCGGCAAGTTGAGCTTCTCGGCGCGCTTCGACTTCTTCCCCATGACTAGGAACTCCTCAGGTAGGCGTGCAGACCCTGCATGCCGCCCTCGCGCCCGTAGCCGGACTCTTTGTAGCCGCCGAACGGCGCGGTTGGATCAAAGCGGTTAAACGTATTGGCCCAGACGACGCCCGCCTTGAGGGCGCTGGCAACCTGCAGAATGCGGCTCCCCTTCTCTGTCCAGATGCCGGCGGAGAGCCCGTAGGCCGTGTTGTTCGCCTTCTCGATTGCCTCGGCAACGGTGCGGAAGGTAATCGTTGCCAGCACTGGCCCGAAGATCTCTTCGCGGGCGATGCGGTGACTTTGCGCCACGTTGGTGAAGAGGGTTGGGCGGAAGAACCAGCCGCGCGTTGGTAGGTCGCAGGCGGGCTGCCAAATCTGGGCACCTTCGGCGACGCCGCTCGCCACGAGTTCGCCGATGCTCTCCATCTGTGCCTTGGAGTTGATCGCGCCGATGTCGGTGTTCTTATCCATCGGATCGCCGATGCGCAGCATGGACATGCGATCGCGCAGGCGCGCGAGGAACTCTTCGGCGATGGACTCCTGAACCAGGAGGCGGCTGCCAGCGCAGCAGACCTCGCCCTGATTGAAGAAGATGCCATTGACAACGCCTTCAACCGCCTGGTCAAGCGCCGCAT
>Ga0315906_10009969_pt1 | contig 11217 bp, 9 predicted proteins | sample LakEriMetagenome_4_FD_203526 | JGI IMG/M metagenome (GOLD analysis project Ga0315906, IMG submission 203526) | Freshwater fungal communities from buoy surface, Lake Erie, Ohio, United States - Buoy 2 MA122 | ecosystem: Environmental > Aquatic > Freshwater > Lake > Lake biofilm | place: USA: Lake... | reverse complement strand
CACTCAGCCCGCTGACATCGAAGTTGAAACCAGTGACATCTCAGTTGCTGGTCGCATTTTGGGTGAATTTCCAGACTACCTAACCCCCCAGCAAAAAGTACCCGACAACCTGTCTGATTTGGGCAAGCGCACTCTTCTGCCAGAAACCAACATCATCAAGCTGCCCAACATCAGCGCACCGGTGTACCAGCTGGTCAGTGCCATCAAAGAATTGCAGTCCAAGGGATACCACATTCCTGATTACCCAGAAGACCCCAAAACCGATGCCGATAAGGCCATCCGCGCTCGCTATTCCAAATGCTTAGGCAGCGCCGTCAATCCCGTTTTGCGAGAAGGAAACTCCGACCGCCGTGCACCCCTGGCTGTGAAGAACTATGCCCGGAAAAATCCACACAGCATGGGCGAATGGAGCATGGCTTCACGCACTCACGTGGCACACATGAAACACGGCGATTTCTATCATGGCGAAAAATCCATGACCCTTGACAAGCCGCGCGAAGTTCGCATGGAACTCACCACCAAGTCGGGCCAAAAGACAGTTTTGAAACCCAAAGTTTCCTTGCAGGCTGGCGAGATTGTCGACAGTATGTTCATGAGCAAGAAAGCGCTTTGCGAATTTTACGAAGAGCAGATGGAAGATGCACGCCAATCTGGCGTGATGTTCTCTTTGCACGTCAAAGCCACCATGATGAAAGTGTCACACCCCATTGTGTTCGGTCATGCTGTTCGCATCTTCTACAAAGATGCCTTCAAAAAGCACGGGAAATTGTTTGACGAGCTGGGTGTCAATGTCAACAACGGCATGGTCAATTTGTATGAAAAGATTGAATCCTTGCCACACTCTTTGCATGAAGAAATCATCCGTGATTTGCATGCTTGCCACGAGCACCGCCCCGATTTGGCCATGGTCGACTCCGCCAAGGGCATCACCAACTTGCATGCCCCCAATGATGTGATTGTGGATGCCTCCATGCCCGCCATGATTCGCATTGGCGGCAAAATGTGGGGCGCTGACGGCAAACCCAAAGACACCAAAGCGGTTATTCCTGAATCAACCTTTGCCCGTATCTACCAAGAAGTTATCAATTTCTGCAAGACCAATGGCAACTTCGATCCCCGCACCATGGGCACTGTGCCCAACGTCGGTTTGATGGCGCAACAAGCAGAAGAGTACGGTTCACACGACAAAACATTTGAAATTTCTGAAGATGGCGTGGCCAACATTGTGGACAATGCCACTGGCGAAGTTTTGTTGTCGCAAAACGTCGAAACCGGCGATATCTGGCGCATGTGCCAGGTCAAAGATGCGCCTATTCGCGACTGGGTCAAGTTGGCTGTGACCCGTGCACGCAACTCTGGCATGACCACTCTGTTCTGGCTTGATCCCTACCGCCCGCACGAAGCGGAGATGATCAAAAAGGTCGAGAAGTATTTGAAAGAACACGACACCAACGGTTTGGACATTCAAATCATGTCGCAAGTGCGCGCGATGCGTTACACGCTGGAGCGCGTGGTTCGCGGTTTGGACACCATCTCCGTCACCGGCAACATTCTGCGCGACTATCTGACCGACTTGTTCCCCATCATGGAGCTGGGTACCAGCGCCAAAATGCTCTCTATCGTGCCACTCATGGCTGGTGGCGGCATGTATGAAACAGGCGCAGGCGGCTCAGCACCCAAGCACGTCAAACAATTGGTTGAAGAAAATCACTTGCGTTGGGACTCACTGGGTGAATTTTTGGCTTTGGCAGTGTCCCTCGAAGATTTGGGCATCAAAACTGGCAACAGCAAATCCAAAGTTTTGGCCAAAACGCTGGACGCCGCCACTGGCAGTCTGTTGGCCAACAACAAAAACCCCTCTTCCAAAACTGGCGAACTGGACAACCGTGGCAGTCAGTTCTATTTGGCGATGTACTGGGCCCAGGAATTGGCAGCACAAACCGAAGACAAAGAACTGCAGGCTAAGTTTGCAGGTTTGGCCAAATCATTGACTGAGAATGAAAAGAAAATTGTGGATGAGTTGAAAGCGGTACAAGGAAAACCCGTTGACATTGGTGGCTACTACAAGCCTTCAGACGAATTGGTGCAAAAGGTTATGCGCCCAAGTGCCACTTTCAATGCCATTTTGAAAGCGGCACAGGCATAAGTCGACCTGATACCTGATGACAAAAGCCGCATCCTTCACGATGCGGCTTTTTCTTTTGGCTACTCAAACAGGTCTGTTTGATTGGCAGGTGTTGTAGAAGCTCGGCTCGATGACTTTTTGGCTTTCTCTACTTTTCCGTCTTTTTTAACTGGCGACAACTCCAATATCGCAGGTGTCTTTTGAATATTTTTTGCCAAATTTTTCGTTGAGGGTTCTGGCGTCTTGCTGGTTAATTCTGCAGGCCACCTCTTCAAGCGCTTCAGCTCACCTCGGTTCATGCAACGGTAAAGCGCCAACAACTCTTGAGCAGACTCAGTCTCCAGTGCCACATAGTCTTTGCCAAGGTAATGAATCTCCCTGCCTTGGATCGACAACTGACCTTCGCTGCTTTTGAGATCTGTTCTGGAAAAGGCCGTAATGGCTCGCAAGATGATCTTGTTCATTTTTAGTCTAGTTGAATAACATTAAGTTAATAAACAATTAGTTTAGCAACCAATAGTTTTTTAACAATAGGTTTATAAACAAATATCATTCTAGGCCTTGAGCAGGCTTTTGAACTTATTCAAAAAGTTTGGGGTACTTCAAAATGCGCCAGCAGCTGTAAGTGGCCAGAGCCGAAATACCCAGCGTGATCCAAATCACAAGAACGTAACTTTGAGTGACATCAAATACTTGACCGGCCAAAACTGGACCCAGCAAATTGCCCAAGGCGGCACCGGTGTAAAGCGTGCCAATGACGGCCGAGACAGCTCGCCCCCCAAACAAATCCATGCAAATAGCAGGAAGCAGTGAAACGATGCTGCCGTAACTAAGCCCGAACCAAAGCGCAAAAAGGGCAAAAATCCACCACTCTTGAGCGCCAGCCCATACCAAATAAGACATGCCCATGAGGCACTGCATGAGCATGAGTGTTTTAACCCTGCCCAAGCGATCGGCTAGCCAGCCGATGGCAAATCGGCCCACCAAACTGCCGATCCCAATCAAACCCACCAAACCCACAGCCTGTGCGTCAGCCACACCTGCATCTCTGGCGGCTGCCGAGATGTGTGCGAATGGGATGAACATGACTGGCGCTCCCAACAAGGTGCCAACATAAAGCCAACGGAAAGAAGCTGTTTTCAAAGCCTCGGGCAAGGTCAAGCCAGAGAGTTGGCCGCCTTGCTGACCTGGGATAGACGGCGCTCTTTCTAACAAAAATGAGGCCGTCAAACCCAGCATGAGCACACCCAAAGCCATCATTTGCAGCGCACTTCGCCAATCTACAGAGCCAAGCAAGTAGCTGACAAGCACTGGCAATATCAGCGTGCCAGCACCCACACCCGAACTGGCAATGCCAGAGGCCAAGCCACGTCGCTTGGTGAACCAAGGCTGAACCGAAGCAATGGAAGGCGTGTAAACAAAGGCAATACCAAGACCTACCAGCAGGCCGTAGCTCAAATACACCGTGCTTAAATTTTGGGCCAGGCTGGTTAAAAACAGGCCAATTGCCATGAAGCCCATGCCGGCCATGCAAACAAGTCGTGGCCCCCATCGATCGGCCAACATGCCGCCAAGGGCACCCAATACAAAGTACACCAACCCACAAAGCCCGAAGATCCAGGACACATCTGCTCTTTGCGCAGAGAATTCCTCGGCAAAACTTTCAAAAAATGCTGCAAAAGAATAAGACACGCCAAAGATGACCGCCAAACACACAAAGGTTGCCCAGACAACCACCCAAGCTTTACGGGATTCCATGCGCCATTAACCTCGGCAAAAGATAGCAACAGAGCGGGTCAGGGAAGTGGATGGCATGAAATGTCTTTCTGAGTTCAAACAGCTTAAGGACTAGTTTAGTATTTTTTCAAAAGTGTCTGAATTTTTCTCTGCGATCTGCCACGAAGACCATCAAGTCAATTTATGCTCTACCTACAATCTTCATGTATCCGATTTAGAAAGCACAACGCATGAGTTCCCCCATTACCCCAAGGCTCCCTGGCATCAGATTTGTGCACTCGCCGGGACCCACACATGTGCCCGATGAAGTCATGCATGCCATGCAAAGGCCCATGACGGATTTATCCGATCCTCGTGTTGCCGCGCTCATTTCAGCCTGCGAAGTGGGCATGAAGGACTTGCTGAACTCACCGGCCGCTGACGTGTTCTTTTATGCCAGCAATGGCCATGGTGTTTGGGAAGCTGCATCCGCCAATTTGGGATCAGACCAGCACAGCTTGTTGATTGCTGGATCTGGCCATTTCTCTGACCAGTGGGCCATTCAGACCACCGCCTTAGGTCTATCCGTCATCAGAACACCGCACACCGAAGGTCAGCCAATGGATGTTGCGGCCATAGAAGCCGCACTGCGCGCGGACACCCGACACCACATTGCGGCCGTCATGGTGGTTCACACAGATACGGCAAGCGGCATCACAAGCAATCTGCAAACCATTCGCGAAGCCATCAACAGCACAGGTCACCCAGCGCTTTATGTGGTGGATGTGGTGGCCTCCCTTGGGGCAGCGCCCTTTGACATGGATGCTTTGGGTGTAGATGTGTGTCTGGGCAGCTCCCAAAAAGGTTTGATGATGCCGCCCGGACTTGGCTTTGTGGCGGCCAATGCCAAAGCATTTGCATGGTCTAAGGCGCATGCCAAACCCCGCTTCTATTGGAGTTGGTTAGAGCGAAAAACCGACAACCAATCCGCCAAGTTTTGTGGCACTCCCCCTCTGGCGCATCTGGCAGGTTTGGAGGTTTCTTTGGGGCTACTCAAAGCAGAGGGCTTGCCTGCGGTGTATGCAAGGCACCAGCGCTTAGGCGGTGCCGTGAGAGCGGCAGTCAATTGCTGGGCCACGGCTGGCAGCATCAAGCTTCACTGCCAAGACCCCAATGGGTTTTCCTCGTCAGTCACGGCCATCGAAGTTGCCGCTGGCATTGACCCTGAGGCCTTGCGCGTGGTGGCCCGTGAAAAATTCCAGGTTGCCATGGCTGGTGGCTTAGGACCTTTGGCAGGTCGTGTCTTTCGCATTGGCCACTTGGGCGACATGAATGAACCCATGATTTTGGGTGCCCTGGCTGGCATTGAAGCGGCCATGACGGTTCAAAAAATCCCGTACGGTCCCAACGGCATGGCAGCCGCCATTGCTTATCTGGCAGAACACACCCCCTGAAACGCTCGCCCTGAACTATCCGCCCTCACTCATTCGTCGTGAGGGGGAATTTCCAATGCCTGATACAAAGGCAAGATGTCTGCACGAATGCGTTGGAAGTAAAAGGCATAAACAAGCGCCGCAATCAGGCCAATGCTGCCAAACAGCGCCAAAGCAGACGGACTGCCAATGTGGTCTGCCAACCAGCCAGAACAAAGTGATCCCACGGGCGACATGCCTAGAAAAGACATGACATACAAAGCAGCCACGCGCCCCCGCAATTCATCTGGCACGATGCTTTGAAGCACGGTGTTGGTAGAGGCCGCAGTGAGCATCATGCAAAGGGCTGACACAAACAACATGGGAAGCGCCAGCCACAAACTCTCAGCAAAAGAAAAGGCAACCAGCATCAGCCCTGCGACGCCGGCATTCCATCCAATCACTTTGAACAAACCACGGATGTTGGTTCTCGAGGCTAGGTAGAGCATGCCGCAAACTGCACCAAGCCCGGCGGAGCTGTACAGCAGCCCCAAAGTTCTAGAGTCGCCATGAAATCGCTCGCTGGCAAACCATGGCATGAGAGAGGCGTAAGACTGTAAACAAAAACTGCTCACGGCCAACAAAAGCAATGCACATCGGCTTGGGAAAAATCCGTAGGCGTATTCAATGCCCGCCATCAGTTGCTTGAACAGTCCCGTAGAGGCTAGCCGGTTGACATGAGGTGCAATTTGACTGGCCCGCAAAGCGGAAATGACGGCTACGCGCATCACGCAATTGGTGGCAAAACTCCAGACTTCACCAAAGGCAGCCGTGATCAAACCACCCAACATCGGACCAATAAATCGGGCGCCATTCATCACAGTTGAATTGAGCGCAATGGCATTGGTCAGCTCTTGCCGGTTGGGCAAGAGTTTGGAAATGAGAGCCTGTCTGGCAGGTGCATCAAAGGCATTGCCTAAACCCAGTACAGCATTCCCCAAGACGATGTGCCAAGCCTCGATGCGACCGCTCACCACGAGGGCCAGCATGACCACCGACTGCAGCATGGCCAAGGTATTGGTCGCAAACAAAACACGGCGCACATCTAAGCGGTCTAGCAAGACACCGGCAAATGGCGTGATCAACAACATGGGAATCTGCAAACTGAAGGCAGACAAACCCAACACCAAGGTTGAGCCAGACAGGCTGTAAACCAACCAACTGGTGGCAATCAACTGCACCCAGTTGCCAATTTGAGAGGTGCCCTGCCCCATGATGAACAACCGAAAGTTCCGGTGCTGAAGTGCACGCAGACTGTTCGGTAGTTTCATGGCTAAATTCCTGATCAAACGGCTGGCAAAACTTAAACCTCATTCTAGTGTCTGTCGCAATGGCAAAATGGCTTTGGCAATTTCCAAATTCTCACAAGACAAGGATGTCAACATGGTTCAACGGTTTGATGTGGGCGCGAGGCTCTCTGAAATGGCCATTCACAACGGCGTGGTGTATCTGGCAGGTCAGATCCCCGAAGATCCAAAATTGGGCATTGAAGGTCAAACGCGTGAGGTCTTGCAGGCCATTGACAGATTGCTCGCTCGCGCTGGCACAGACAAAAGCAAACTCTTGATGGTTCAAATCTTCTTGGTCGACTTGGCCGATTTTGAGGGCATGAACCGGGTTTGGGATGCCTGGGTGGTGCCGGGCCATACACCGCCCAGAGCCACCGTTCAAGCCAATTTGGCTTCACCAAAATGGCGCATCGAGGTGGTTGCCACCGCGGCCGTGTAGTTGATAGTGATGGCCTGCAGATTTATTTCAAGTGGGCATTCATTTGAGCTTCATTGGGCAGAAAAAGCACAATCAACGCACCCAAGGCCGCCACCACGGACAAGGCCACCATCAACTGCGTAAAGCCAGCAGCCTTCACCACAGGGCCAAGCATGTACACAGCCATGGAACTGATGCCAAACGAGATGGCAATCCGCGTACCACTCACCCGCGATCGCATGGCATCGTCAATATAACGAACCACCATGGTGTCGCTAAATGGAATGGAGGCAAAGACCATCACCATGTAGAAGATGGCGGCTGCGTACCAAACCCAACCGGTCGATTGCGAGGCCGCGCCAAAGGCCAGAATTTGCAGAAACAAGATTGAAAAAAACAAAGGCTTCACAGGCCACATATCCAGCAAACGCCCCACCACCAATTGAGCCAATGAGGCCACCGCATAAATAGCGGCAAGCAACATGCCCAAGCGCGAGGGGTCGTTGACCAAGCCATCAAGGCGTTCCGCCAACAGCTGTGCATTGCCATTGGTTGTGATGTTGAACAACAGGCTGGTGGTGGTGGCTGTGGCCACCATGACCACAAAAGTGCGCCAAGCCAAGTGCTTGGGCAATTGAACCGAACTGGCTTTCTTTTTGGCCGGCGCGCCAGATTCATGCGGGGCCGTCATGGCAAACGCAACACCACAGACAATGGAGACCAATCCGGGCACCACAAAAGCCACGCGCCAACCCTGCCAAGCCACCAGGAAGCCAGTTGAAAGCGCCGCCAGTGCAATGCCCAAATTGCCAGCCAAGCCATTGACGCCAATGGTCAGGCCTGGACGCACTGATTTTTGAACCAACATGGGAATGCCCACGGGGTGGTAGATGGCTGAAAAAATACCCAAAACCGTAAGGGCCATGCCCATTTGCAAGGGCGTTTGAGTGAATGCAACCGCAATGGCAGAGAAACCCATGCCAAAAAAGAACACCAGCATCATCTGCCTGCGGCCCCACAAATCACCCAAACGGCCAGCAGGAATGGAGCCCAAACCAAACATCAAGAAGGCGCCCACGGTGTAGGGCATCATGTCTTCCCACCTGCCGACGCCAAAATCCAAAGCGATGGCACTGACCGCTGTGGCAAAAATCAATAAAAACAAATGATCGAGCGCGTGGCCCAAATTCAAAAGAAGTGATGGTATGGCTGGCATGCAAACTGGGTGGAGCTGTTAAAAAGCCGTAAGGGATTTTTGAATGCCCATATTAAACCTCGGATTTACAAAGATTTGTTGTGAGGACAGTTCACAGAATCAAGGGAATATCCTGTGCTCAAAATGCCAAAAGTCAAATAGGCTCGGGGCTCAATTTCGATCATTAGGAGCTTTACATGGCATCTTTCAAGTTACGCCCATCCTTCTCTTGGGTCTCTACTTTGGCACTCTCAGTGGGCATGGCAGGTGCATTGCTTTCTGCGCCCGCCGCTTTGGCACAAGCTTTTCCAAACAAAGCCATTCGCTTGGTTTGCCCCTTTCCCCCAGGCGGTGCTGTTGACATCGCGTCTCGCGCCATTGCGCAAGAATTGTCCAAAAATTTGGGCCAACCCGTCACGGTTGACAACAAGCCCGGCGCAGGTGGCAACATTGGCGGTGCCGATGTGGCCCGTGCAGCGCCCGATGGCTACACCATCTTCATGACCACCAGCGGTATCCAAGCCATCAACCCTGCACTGTATGCCAAGATGCCCTTTGACCCCAACAAAGACCTGGCACCTGTTTCGGCCCTGGTCTCTCTGAACAATGTGTTGGTTTTGCACCCTTCGGTCAAAGCCAACTCTGTTGCTGAAGTGATAGCTCTGGCCAAAGCACAGCCGATCAATTACGCCTCTAGCGGCAGCGGCACCAGCATTCACATGTCGGGCGAAATGTTCAGATCGCTCACCAACATCAATATGACCCACATTCCCTACAAGGGCAGTGCCCCTGCACTCAACGACCTTTTGGGCGGTCAAGTCATGATGATGTTTGACAACATCCCTTCAGCCATTCCTCACATCAAGTCTGGCAAGCTCCGAGCGCTGGCCACCACAGGCGCAAAGCGCGACCCTTTGTTGCCCGACTTGCCCACCCTCGCTGAGGCAGGTGTGGCCGGCTATGAATCTGGCGTCTGGTTTGGCTTGGCAGTGCCAGCCAACACACCTCGTGACGTGGTGATGCGACTCAATGCAGAGGCCATCAAAGGCACCAAGTCACCCGAGTTTGTCAAACGCATGACAGAGTTGGGCTACATCATCATGGGCACCAGCCCCGAGACCATGGCCGAGATGAACCGAGCAGAAGTGCAACGTTGGGGCCCCATTGTCAAAGCCTCTGGCGCCAAGGCTGACTGACTCTCAAATCCGCGCGTTCTTGCAGCCCACAGGCTTTGTTTTGAAAAGTTCTTTAAAGCAAGAACGCAGCGAGTTTCTGCTGCGAATCATCGTGATGGGTGTTTCCGGCTCTGGCAAATCTACGCTGGCAGGAGGACTTTCAAAGGCTCTGAGCTTGCCCATGAAAGATGGCGACGAATTTCACCTGCCCGAGAGTATCGCCAAAATGAGCGCAGGCATTGCCCTTGAAGATGCCGATCGCTGGCCTTGGCTGGACCGCATTGCCAGCTATCTTGCTGACAATCAACCAGGCCCGCAGGGCGGTGCAAAGGAATACTGCCCGCAGGGCAATGCAGGCGCTATCGTGTCTTGTTCTGCGCTCAAGAGAATTTACCGAGACCGAATCAGACAGCAAGCAGGACCTGTTGTGTTTCTTTTTTTAGATGGTAGCCCAGAGCTGATCAGACAGCGCATGCAAGAACGCAAGGGCCATTACATGCAGGCCGGTTTGTTGGATAGCCAACTGAAAACTTTGGAAAAGCCTGATGCTGATGAAAGCGATGTCATCACGCTCCCCATCAATCAATCGGTTTCGACGCTTTTACAAAATGCCCTTTTGAAGTTAGATGCTCACCTTGGGGTTGAGCCCGCTTAATTGGCTTTCGATTTCAATTCAATCCACCATGACCGTTCTTCAAACATTTCAACTCCAGGGCAAGCTTGCCTTGATCACAGGCTCATCAGCGGGAATCGGATTCGCACTGGCCCGTGCATTGGGCCAAGCAGGCGCGCATGTCGTTCTCAATGGACGCCATGCTGACAAAGTTGCGGCGGCTGCAGCCACGCTTCAAGCGGAAGGTTTGAAAGTGAGTCAATCTGTTTTTGATGTGACCCAAGCTCACAATGTGGCTGTAGCCATTGACCACATTGAATCAGAAGTGGGGCCAATTGAAATTTTGATCAACAACGCAGGTATGCAAATTCGTGGTCCATTGCATGAGTACATAGACGAGGATTGGCACACCCTCATGCGCACCAATCTCGACAGCGTCTACTATGTTGGCAAGACCGCAGCGCAAAAAATGATGACGCGCGGCCGCGGCAAGATCATCAACATTTGCTCCGTGCAAAGCGAACTCGGACGTCCCGGCATTGCCCCCTACACAGCCAGCAAAGGCGCTGTCAAAATGCTCACCAAGGGCATGGCCATCGATTGGGGACAGTTTGGCATCAACGTCAATGGCATTGGCCCAGGCTATTTCAAAACCGAGCTGAACCAAAAATTGGTGGACGATCCCCAGTTTTCTTCTTGGCTGGTGGGCCGCACCCCAAGCCGCCGCTGGGGCGATGTGGAGGATTTAGGGGGCGCTGCCGTCTTTTTGGCCAGCGATGCCTCCAAATTCGTCAATGGCCATATTCTCTATGTCGATGGCGGCGTCACCGCTACACTCTAAGGATTGCAACTCCAAATTCATTTCATGCGCGCGCTCATTTGCCACTCTGCCAAAGATCTGAGAATCGAAACCACCGAGCTCCCCCCCATGGGCCCCGATCAGGTTCGGGTGAATGTTGCCTTTGGTGGCATTTGCGGTTCGGATTTGCATTACTACCAACACGGTGGCTTTGGCACTGTGCGAATCAAACAACCCATGGCATTGGGGCATGAAATATCTGGTGTGGTCAGTGCCTTGGGCGCTAACGTCAAGCACCTTGAAGTGGGCCAACGCATTGCCATCTCGCCATCCCGTCCTTGCGGCACCTGCCGATACTGCCAACTGGGGCAGCACAACCATTGCCTGAGCATGCGATTTTTCGGCAGCGCCATGC
>Ga0315906_10009965_pt1 | contig 11222 bp, 9 predicted proteins | sample LakEriMetagenome_4_FD_203526 | JGI IMG/M metagenome (GOLD analysis project Ga0315906, IMG submission 203526) | Freshwater fungal communities from buoy surface, Lake Erie, Ohio, United States - Buoy 2 MA122 | ecosystem: Environmental > Aquatic > Freshwater > Lake > Lake biofilm | place: USA: Lake... | reverse complement strand
TCGAAATTATTTAGGAGATGAAAAAAGTTTTCTTGTAATCTACCAATAGCAGTAGATGTATCTATATCCTGAGTTACAGATTTTACAGTTACACCTTGTCTACTTAACTCTTCACTTATGCGTGATGCTGCAGCCCCAGTTCTGGAAAACCGGTCATAGTTAAACACTATGATGTAAGAAATATTTTTGTGCTTTTTTACATATTCTATCATTCGTAAAAATTCTTTACGACCGTCTGATTTAGCACTTTCATAGGAGCCACCAAAGTATTCTTTAATTTGAATACTATTGGTTTTTGCGTAGTTATTACAGTATTTAAGTTGGACCTCCAGACTCCCGTTATTTTCCGCTTGCTCTTGGCTGCTAACTCTTGTATATACCACTGCATCGACACCTCTAACTTTAGCATGGCTTTTATACTTACGGGTAGATAATGTTTCAAGCTCTGCTTGAAGTGCACTACTGCTGTTTTTCATTTTCATATAGCTGATCGAAATAAATATCGATTATCAAATTAGCAAATTGTTTAAGTAATTCTTCTTCAGTTAATTCATTTTTTAATTTTTCATACTCATTACTGGGTTTCATTTTTCCTCAGTTGAGGCCTCGCCATATCAAATGGAGGAGACCCGATTACTATACTGAGCCGCATCAAACGGGTCTTTAAAAATATTTTGTTTCAGTTTTTGTAAATGAAAGTGAGGTGCCTGTTCTTGTTTTTAATTGGATAGCAGAATAATTCTTTAATCCAAGTATTCGCATAACTTCTTTTGCTTTATCACCGTTCATTAAACCTGTTTTATCATATTCAATTTTAGTAACTTTCCGGGCCTCTCTATCGTATACTATAGTAACCCTTTCAATATTGTTGTTTCGCAGCTCTTTTACAAGACGCAATTCATCTTCACTAAACAACCTTAACTGATTTATGAAGTTAACTTTTTCCTCATCAATAAATAACTCAGCTATGAAATGGGAAATTGGAATATAAATATGCGGGATTGATTTATCCACTTCCAAATTATTATCCCCTAGCATAACGTATGTTTCATCTTGATAAATTATTATGCCGGCTTCGGTACCGGTTTCAATACACATAGATACCATTTGATAGAAATAACTAATTTCAGTTCTAAGTATAATATTTATATATGGATCATTCAGGGTTTCTTCACAATGTTTTAATCGAAACGTTTCTTGTTCATCAAGATCCCTAATCTTACTAAGGCTCTTTAAAAAAGTAATATTGTCAATTAGTGTATTTTTTCCTAGGTCTTCTTCATATGCCTTGATAAATTGATCGTAATAAATTTTTTGCATCAGATTAATTGAACAACCAAAGTCACGCATGGACTCCAGAACTTTTAACCACAAATACTCAATAAAACTAATTTCAGCCCATTTTCCATCAGCAACGAATGAAATGAGACCATTCATTTTCCAGTAGTGAAAGGATTTGGACTTAAAGCCGGTATCTCTGATCTTTATATTTTTCTCCAAAAGGCTTCCTCGAAGCGCAACACCTTCAAGATCATTTTTTTGGATTTCTTTAAGTTTAATTTTTTTCATAAGACTAAATTACCCACTTTTGGGATATTTAACAAATAAAATATCCCGAATATGAAGAAAAAAATTCAATCTCTAGAAAAAAAAGCGAAAACCTACCATCTGGGCCGAGTTTGCCAAAACTGTGGTGAGCCGATCGCAGATCAGGATAGAGCTACAAAAACACACTGCTCTCGATGGAGAGACGAGTTTGGAGTTATTCACGACTGCAAGAGACAAAAACATGCTTTAAAAACACAACCCTACGATGACATCCTACTAGATTTTTCGGCAGTACAAAGAGAGACCAAGCGGCAAATTGAAAAAATTTTAGCTGATCATGGCAATGAAGTGCCTACTGAGGTTTTAAACGCTTACAACGTTAAACTTTATGAGAATCTAAGCTTTGGTTATCACTCTGGCCTTCTTTATGCCGAATTTCTTGGATTCAAAATAATATCTAACCCAAAATTAAATACCCATAAAATTATCAAAAATGACTAACTATGATTACATGGCAATAGGCCGCAAACTTTCCAAAGCAGATGACCGAAACAATACTTTAGCAGGACTGCTCATCACAACTTTTGTATTAGGTGGATGCGTATACTTGCAGTACAGATCATTAAAAGATTTAAAAGGTGAATATATTAGGTCTAGACGAAAGATTGATGACCTAAGCTTTCGAAATAATCGACAAAGGGAGATTATTAACGGACTAAATAGAACCAAACAAGAATTAATAGAACAGTTGTCTCAAACAGACCTCAAAACCTCATAATTATGCATTTAAAACAAGGAGGTTTACCGTTCCGGAATGGTTTATTCGGTTCTGGAACGGTATTTAATGTTCGGGAACGTTCTTTACCGTTCTGGGACATTCATGAGTGTTCTCGTAAAAAAAAAGGCAGTTTTTGTATGTCTTCAAAGAACTTCCTAGCTGCTGGCAACTTAGTTGGAATACCTTCTTGTATTTGTTCTTTAAAATTCATGTAAATATTTTATTTAACAATGATGGTTTGATTAGAAACCATTGATATAATGGCATTGATATCGTCTTTCAAGAGACGGTCTTCTTCTAGTTTAGCCACTTTAGTTCTAATTATTTTAATATTTTTTTCGATGATGGTAGAAAAAGTATTAGGTCGTCTAAACTCCATGGCTTGCGCCGCATATAATAATTCGATGGCCAATATTTTTTCAAGATTGCATAATATTTGATTGAATTTTCTTCCAGATATACTTCCCATGGAAACATGGTCTTCCTGACCTAATGAAGTAGGAATGCTATCTGCAGAAGGGGGAAAACATAATGATTTATTTTCACTTACTAGCGCAGCCGTAGTATATTGAGGAATCATAAAACCAGAATTTAACCCGCCAGCTGATGTCAATAATCTGGGCAAACCAAATTTTCCTTCAATCAACAAATAGGATCTTCTGTCTGATATATTGCCTAACTCCGAAACAGCAATTGAACTGTAATCCAATGCCATGGCCAACAGCTGGCCATGAAAATTACCTCCAGAAATTGCCTCGGTATCACTCAATATGATTGGATTATCTGTAACCGAGTTCATTTCTATTTCTGCCAATTCATTTAAGTGATAATAAGCATTTCTTGAAGCACCATGCACTTGTGGTATACAACGCATGGAATAAGGATCTTGTACTCGCGCGCAATCTTTATGAGAAGCTAAATTTTGAGAATTATCTAATAATATTCGCATGCGTGCCGCCACTTCAATACTTCCCTTGAATGGACGAATTTTATGTAAGGCTTCTTTAAAAGGCGAAGCGCTTCCTTGATAACCTTCAATGCTCATGGCTCCTGCAACGTCTGCTAAGTCAAGCAAGTAGTCCATTTTATTTAAGCCTATAATGGTATGTGCTAAAATAAATTGAGTGCCATTGATTAATGCCAACCCCTCTTTTGCTGCTAATTGTATTGGGACTATGCTATGTTTTGATAAAACTTGTTTAGCAGAAACAATTTCACCTTCTGCCCAAAATTCTCCTTCACCAATTAAGGGTAAAAATAAATGGGACAATGGGGCAAGATCGCCCGATGCGCCAACCGATCCTTGTTCTGGCAACACAGGTAACAAATCATTGTCAATAAAAAATAATATTCTTTCAATCACTTCTAATCTTATACCTGAATAACCCTGACACAGTGCATGCACTTTACAGATCATCATGATTTTAGATAAGCTAGGACTAATCGCATTACCTACACCTACTGCATGTGAGATTAATAAATTTTCTTGAAGTTTATTTGTTTCTGCGGGTGTAATTTGTACATCACACATGGGGCCAAAACCAGTATTAATACCATATACTGCTTTATTGGAGCTAGCCATCTTCTCCACCATTTTTCTGCAGGCATTTACCTTTTTAATAGCCTGCTTATTCATTACGCCTTTTATGGTTCCATTGGCGATTCCCATCACTGTATCTACTGTCAAATGATCAATTCCGTAGTTAAATGTCATTGCATACAATTTTATTATAGTACATTAAAGTTATCAAAATTTTTAATGTGCATTAGGACTATAATTTTGAGGTTGTAACCTCTTAGTTTGGTATAGACTAAAAGTGCTACTAAGAAGTCAGGGAAGCATATTATATAAACTTACATTTAATATACAGATTGTAAATCTTCGGCATGATAAATGTTAATCGGCAACTCTTTGTTCACTTCAACTTTATGTTTTTGTATTTCAATAGTAATAAAATTATGTAATAATGAAAAAAAGATCGTCGTTTTCGACAGGTGGAGGTTCTGCAAATAATTGCTCTAACTCATAGTCGCAGTTTAGTGCGATATCCTTTAATGATATGAATAGTGATAATAAGCTAGCAATATACCTTTTAAGGTATTACAGGCTACGCCCGTTATAGTACGGATTTGTTTTTTACTAGTTGCTTCGGTAAAATACCTAAGTCCCCGTCTTAACTTGAGCATAGCGTTGGGTTTATTAACTATAGTCTACTGTGTTGGTTTAAGTACCAACTTCATTATTTATGGCTTCCCAAACAATTACTCTTTAACTCTTTAGCTGGATGGTCAATTTGCTGCGCTCCAGGGGATGAGTTTAAGCAATTTTTCTAATAAAACCCTTTTTGTCAATAATATCGGGTCGTTTGCATAATTTTTTGTAAGAAAAACAAGCTCTTTAATAAATTATGGAATCTTTAACTTAATTCATGAAAATATGAAATACACATTTAAAATAATTGTGCTGTTTTTATTTTGCTTTTCTAGTTTGCTAACATCTCATGCCCAACAAACCAGGCAAGTAACTGGTTCTGTTTTGGGACCAGATAAACAACCTCTACCAAATGCAAATGTTAGCGTAAAGGGTAGTAAACAGGGTGTAAAAACCAATATCAATGGTAAATACACCATAGGTCTAGCTAATGGAATTCAAACTTTAGTTTTCTCCTATGTGGGATTGAAAACCAGTGAATTAGTCGTTAATGCAGATGCAATTACTGCTAATATTGTTCTAAATGAATCAGATGAACAACTCGAGGAAGTAGTTGTATCAACAGGATACCAAACTATTCCAAAAGAAAGGGCAACGGGATCCTTTGGAACAATAAGCAAGGAACAATTAGGAAAACCGTCTACAAATATTTCTTCGCGCATTGTAGGTCAGGTAGCTGGTGTACAGGCACTCAGGATGGATGAAGAAGGGAATCCTTTTTTCCAAATAAGAGGTTTATCTACTCTTTATGCCAACCAAGAACCATTGGTTGTAGTTGATGGTTTTCCGATACAGGGAAATTATAATACCATAAATCCAAGTGATGTAGAAACAATAACTATTTTAAAAGATGCAGCAGCATCTTCTATTTGGGGTTCGAGAGCTGTAAATGGTGTTATTGTGGTAACTACAAAAAATGCAAAAAAAGGGACACCCTTAAAAGTAGAATTTAGTGCCTTTACGCGTATTGGTGGTAAAATAGATTTAAAATATTCCAACCCCCTTGCGTCCTCATCAGACCAAGTAGAGTACGAAAAACTATCATTTGACAAATGGGGTGCTACTGCAAATAATGGAATAGTTACTCAATTTGGATATAATATGACTCCTGGTCAGACGGCTTTAAATGAAACTAAACTTGGATTTATGTCCCCTTCTAGAAGGGATTTTATATTAGACAGTTTAAAAGGCTTAAATAATAGTCAGCAAATATCTGACCACTTACTTGAGAATCCAATTACTAAACAATACAATCTAAGTTTATTTAGTTCTACCGAGAGAATGAGTAATGCGTTATCGTTTATGTTTGAGCAAAATCAATCTAATTTTAAAGAAACGTTTAATGATAGGTTTATTCTTAATTATAGAAACTTGGCAACAATAAAAAAATGGCTTGATTTTAATCTAAGCACAATGGTACAGTATAATAAGTTTACAAATAATGGAGCAACACTAAGTGATATACAAAGACTTGCACCTTATGAAATGCTTATTGACCCTAACGGAAATTATAGATCTACATCTGAAAGATATTATACTCCATTAATAGAAAGGCAAATACCAACACAACTTTTCCCATTTAATGACTGGAGTTATAACATCATACGAGAAACAAAAAGTCGAAGTAATGTGAATTTGGAATATAATGCAAGATTACAAACTGGAATTGTTATAAAGCCCGTTAAGGGGCTTAGTATTGAAACTAGCATCCAGTACGAAAATTTTAACACTCAAACTAGAAATTTTGACGGCATAAATAGTTATAATGCAAGAATAACCGTTAACCAGGCTGCATTCTGGAATCCCACAATACCAAATGCTATGACAACAGCCCCTATTCCAAATTTACCGAAAGGTGGCATATTAAATCAAAGTAGAAGTCAAGCAATTGCATGGAATTTTAGAAACCTCATACGATTTAATAAAACTATCATGTCAAAACATGAAGTTAATTTTTTAGCAGGTACTGAACAACAAAGTAGAGTAATACAGACATTTGGTCAACCCACGACTTATGGATATAATGATGCTACTTTACAGTTGGGCACATTTCCAAATGGACCAGGTGGAACACCTGTAAATGGAGGGCAAAATGGAACACTACCAGCTACAAATCTGACAATTAGAAATTGGGTGAATCAGATAACAACTTTCGGTTACACCAATTCATTTGGTTACACAACTGATCGGTTTTTCTCAGCTTTTGGTAATGTAGCTTATACCTATGATAGTAAATATACATTGTCAGGAAGTGCAAGAGCAGATGGAGCAAACTTTGTAACTAACAACCCGAAATTAAGGTATAATCCATTCTGGTCTGTAGGTGCAAGTTGGCAGTTATGGAAGGAAAAATTTTTTAAGATAAACTTTATTGACAGACTTACGATTAAAGCAACTTATGGTTATAATGGAAACCAAGATAGAAGTACCTCTTTTATGCCATTAATTGGCCTTGGTGCGACACCGAATATTTATACAAATCAATTTACTGCTTTCTTTTCTAGTTTAGGTAATCCAACATTACGCTGGGAGAAAACAGGTACAGCTAATATTGGAATAGACTACTCTATTTTTAAAGGCAAATTATTTGGAAGTATAAATTACTATCAAAGAAGAGGTAAAGATCTTTTAGCCTTTGTTGCGATTCCAGCCGTAAATGGAAGTACGTCTCAATTCCTTAACAATGCAGCAATGGTAAATAAAGGGATTGAATTAGAAATTGGAACTACTTTTAAAATTTCAAAAGATATTCAGTTAAGATCAAATCTCAATTTCTCCTATAACAAAAATGAAATTACAGACTTATTTCTTACACAATACAATTCGTTCTCTCTGGTTGGTAGAAATACAGCCTCTTATGCTGTTGGTTATAATGCTAATACACTTTGGATGTATAAATATATGGGCTTTAATTCAGCTACCCCTTTTCCTCAGCCAACAGTATTAGGCCCTAATTCTACAAATTTTGATATGGCTTCATTTATTCCTGGTGATGGAAGAACCTACTTAGATAATGTAGGTACAATGGTTGCTCCATATACATTAGGTCTTTCAAGTAGCTTAGATTACAAGGCAATAAATTTATCATTCATTGTAACTGCAAATCTTGGACATGTTTTTCAACGTCAGGGCTTTAATTACCCAGTACAATTTGGTGGTAGAGTATTACCTAATAGATTTGTAAGAGAAATTCTTGATGCAACTCAAAATAGTAAATCTAGTGAAATACTTACATTGCCAACTAATCCAAATGAACCAAGATTTTTCTTTTGGGATAGATTTTATAGGAATCTCTCTTACCTTGGTGAGAGCGCTTCATGGTTTCGCATGCAAGAAATCAATCTAACTTATACTTTAAATAAAAAAGTTTTAAATAAAGTTGGAATAAATAATTTGAAAGCATTTGTTCAGGGTAACGATTTATTTGTAATACTATCTAACAAGTATGGAGAGGATCCACTATATGCTCTCGGAACTTTAAATCCTAGACCTAAATTCACAATAGGAGTAAAATTTGATTTTTAAAATATCAAAATGATCAATATGAAAAATTTTATAGATAAACTAACGATTTGTACTTTATTGTTCTTAGTGACAAGCTTTTCGGCCTGCGAAAAATTTCTTGATGAACCAATTAGTAAAAATTCCTCTATCCCACTTGAATCTATCGAACACTTAAATGCTCTCATGGAACAATATGGTTCATTATATAGTGACGAAAACCCATCATGGATGGGTACTGATGATTATGGGCTTAATGCACAAACATATGATAATAAAAGAGGTAATTTCACGTTCCTACCAAACATTTTTAGAGCATTCTGGGATATAGAATACAATAAATTGACAGCTAATTCGGATGCTTTATGGGCCTCTGGTTCAGGAGAATGGAGAGATGTATTTTATGCAAATGCAGTTCTAGAAAATTTAAATAAAGTAACAGGTGGAACGGAAGCTGATAGAGCTAGACTAAAAGCAGAAGCACACCTATTAAGAGCATATGCATATTGGCAATTAGCAAATACATACTGCCTTCCCTATACTAATACAAATAAAAGTGAAATGGGTTTGCCAATCAAAAAATCTACAAGTTTTGAAGAAGATCTAACTCGTGTTAGTTTAGAAGAAACTTACAAGTTTATTGAATCAGACTTAGCAGAAGCTTTGAAAATTAATAAACCTTTATTAGTTGGAGGCAAACCTGAACATTGGAGAGGTAGTACTGCCGCAGTAAATGGATTTGCAGCTAGATATTATCTTAACAGAAATAATTATACGGAAGCATTAAAGTATGCAAATCTAGCCCTTGGCGAGTATAGCAGACTTGTTGATTATAATAACCCAACGGAAATGTATTATGGAACACCATTTACATATAGTGTAACCGGTGGATCACCATTCACATGCCAATTCCCTTTCACACACAATAATCAGACTAATCTCGTAGATTTTTTTGGATGGAAAGAGTTTTTATATTTCAGAGTTCAAAATTTTGGCTCTTGGTTCTATTTACCAAGCAAAGAACTGTTGGATTTATACGATAAATCTAATGATAGACGATATGAATTTCATATTGTGGAAAATTACAGCTACTATTTTGGCTCCAACACACCAACAAATGGTTTACCAGGATACATTTTTTTCTTCAAAGACAGAATACCTTCAGGACCAACTACAGCTGAAATGTATTTAATTAAGGCAGAGTGCATGGCAAGAAATGGAGATATAAATGGAGCCCTAACAGCTGTAAATGTATTAAGAGCAAAGAGAATAAGACCTGGTGCGTTAGTTAATTTAACAGCAGCAAATCAATCAGAAGCAATTACAAAAATTTTACAAGAAAGGAGAAGAGAAATTCCATTTGTGCAGCGCTGGTTTGATCTTCGAAGATATAATAATAATTCTGACCCTAATGATGATGTTATAGTAACAAAACAATTTTATCCTATTACTATTTCAGGACCTGATGTAACAAAGCCAATTCAAACGTATCAACTTGAAAAAAATTCACGTAAATACGCTTTACCAATTCACAACAACGAACTTATTTCGGGAAGGGGAAAATTATTACAGAATATTTATTAACAAACCTTATTCAAAGAGAATTAGACGATTGCTAAATAAAGACTAAAATAATTTGAGAAAAAATACAATAAACGAATAAATTAAATATGGGATTATTAATCCTGAATAATCATGAGAGGAAAATTAATATTATTTACACTTTTTTGTTCAATAAATTTATTTGCACAAGAAAAAACGTTCACAATAAGCGGAAAAATCAAGGGTCTTGACTCTAAATATCTAACTCTATTTATTTTTGATAAAGAGCTTCCAAATGGTTATAGTAAAGATTCAATACTTGTTGTAAACGAATCATTTACTTATACTGCCCCAATAAAAAAGTTCTTGTACGCCAATATCAGCCCTAATCTTGAGAGAGTAATAAAAAGAACAGGAAATGGCTACTACCCTGCCAAATCATCAACTTTACAATTCTTTGCTGCTCCCGGATTTAATTTAAAATTTACTGGTGAGATTACAGATTTTGCAGATGCATATCCCTATGGCGAAGAAAATAACAATGCTTTTGCTAATTTGAACCGTGTAATTTACCCTTTACTAAATGAGAGTGTAAATAGCAGTGTTAAAATCTCAAATAAGCTTGTAACAGACACTACTGTAATTAAAAAAATGAAAGAATCAGCATCTTTATTGGATAAAAAGATAGTTGAATACAAACATGCATTTGTTCGAAATTTTCCGAATTTAGCTTCAGCAGCCTGGCAATTATCAGATATGTTGATCCGATCACAGGTATCAAATATCTTAGCAACAGAATTCTATAATATGATGGATAATAGACTTCTTACTGGTAATATATATTACGATGAAGTACAAAAAAGAATTCAAGGATTTTCTGCTGCAGCTGTTGGAAAAATAGTTCCAGAAATCAGTACGAAAAATACATATTCTGGAAATAAATTTGAATTATCATCACTCAGGGGAAAATATGTTATTATTGATTTCTGGGGAACCTGGTGTGGTCCTTGCATAGCAGGAATGCCAAAAATGAAAGAATATTTAGATAAATACAAAGATAAAATGGAGATTTTAGGTGTTGCATCAGAATCTGATAAAGGTATTAGATGGAAAAAATTTATTCTTGACAATCCAAAATATCAATGGAATCATATACTTAGTTCAACTAATGAAGACTTTATATTACAGTTTTCTGTAGCTGGTTTTCCAACAAAAATAATAATAGACCCAAATGGTAAAATCTTAGAAAGATATGTTGGGGAAGATGAAACTATTTATAAAAGAATAGATGAATTATTTAGATAAGTTTATATAAGAACTTTTCTGTAACTCTACCAAATTTTTATAAGATAAGCGGATATAAATAAAAAACTTGCTTTAAAGATTTCTCTACTACAAGTAAGCCACCTTAAAAAAGAATTCTAATAACTATTAGGTGTCTTCGTAAACAGTACATTTATTATGATAAGTAAATGTTATTAAAATTTAATTGACAAGTGCTTCTTTTAAAGCAAGTTTATATAGACCAATATCTGACTTAATATTGAGCTTTATAAAAATATTCTTTTTTACAGTAGATACAGTGTTACTTTTTATTCCAAAATTTTTACTAATCTCTGATGTACACATTTCATCAATTAT
>Ga0315906_10009962_pt1 | contig 11223 bp, 9 predicted proteins | sample LakEriMetagenome_4_FD_203526 | JGI IMG/M metagenome (GOLD analysis project Ga0315906, IMG submission 203526) | Freshwater fungal communities from buoy surface, Lake Erie, Ohio, United States - Buoy 2 MA122 | ecosystem: Environmental > Aquatic > Freshwater > Lake > Lake biofilm | place: USA: Lake... | reverse complement strand
TAAAACCAGCCATTAACAGAAGGAAATCAATTTTTGGCTTCCCCTTTGGGCTCTGGAATGTTAACCATCTGTCCAATTCACGCGTTAGGTTAAATGGATTACGCGTTGAAATCTCTTCATTTACTTGAGTAATTTCATCACCTCCCCATTCCCTTTCACCGCATTTTTTGGCATGGGAAATGAATTATTAAATACCGCCAATTTCTCCTGGGAAAGTACTTTTGAGGTGCCCTCATCGATATTACCATCCGCATCCATCACGTTGGATAGCTCTAACGATAGGTGTTTAGCCATAAATGGATACATACCCATGCGTTTGTTTGGACCATAATCATGTAAATCTTTGGGTAAATGCACGTTTTCCACCAGATTATCTTTTTGATAAAGAGCATAAATTTTCTGCAAAAAAGGAAACTCTACCCTCGGCGTATTTTGAGTCCAGTCTGCCCCATCTGAAATCAACATCATAGGTCTGGGAGCTGTTAATGCAGCTATTTCCACATTATTAGTTTGATATTCCTGACCTTTCTTGTGAATCGGCATACCACTTTCACATTGACATCCTCCAAAAAAATGGGCAGATACCATTACTACAGGAACAGAGACTTTAATGCGTGAATCTAAAGCCGACAATAAAAATGTTTGTGTTCCCCCACCTGATTCACCCGTTATCCCGATACGATTTTTGTCTATCGATGGTAAATCAAGTAAAAAATCTAATGCCCGAATACTATTGATAGTTTGTAATTTTAACGAAGAAGCGATGTCATGTGAACATTGTTTACTGTCTTCATAACCCAACATATCCCAGGCAAAGACTACAGCACCCATTCTTGCCAATGTGGCGCAACGAATCTGAGTTTGATCTCTCGTGCGTCCAAGTAAGCGATTATCATGCCCATGAGGACATAAAATACCGGCGTAAGAAGCATATTTTTTTGTAGGTCTGTACAAGTTTCCCGTCACATAAAACCCGGGCAAACTCTCAAAATAGACACTTTCAATGGAATAGCCATCAAAATCCATTTTACTATGAATAACAGCTTTGGAAGCTACTTTGGCCGGCATTTTTTGTAGATCCATCCCCACTTTAATTTGTTGGATGATTAATCTGGACCTATCTTCCCATTCTTTTCGCGACGCAGGTATATGAGTATTTAAAAACTCAGCACCCTGGGCTTCAGTAAAATATTTTCCCCGACACAAATCTGTCGAACCTGTATTGTTTTCAACCTGAGCAATTATACGATAAGAAAATCCAATGCAAAGCACAAAGGAAATACATAAACCGATTTGATTTTTCATATCATTAGATTTTAGTTAGCCCATTAAAATAAATGAGTTTGATGGTCAAAATATACGACATTTCCCAATAGGTTTGGTTTACGTATTAGAAATTCTGGCTATTAAATGTTCTGCATCACAGATTAAGGGATTTCACGAATTTGGTAAGGGAGGATTTGTTTAGGGGAGATGATTCACCGTGTAGGTAGGATAAATTAGGCGGTGAATTTATTACATTAACTTTAATTATATATTTTTATTTACAATTGTTATTGTTCACATTACTTTTAGAAATTGTTACTACAACGGAAATTTACATTCCTTGCGACTTGAACCAGATTTCCAATGACAAAATATTCCATAACAGCTTTTCGTCGCCTGTTTTTCCGGCAAGCATATTATTATATTTACTTAATATCAATTTTTGATTATATATATCTCTATTTTTAAAATCTGGACTGGAGAAAATACCTAACACAAAAGGTTTCATTTCATTTTTCATCCAGTAATGTTCACCAGGTGCCAGATAACCAATCTTATCTTTTCTTGTTATAACTTCTTCCGGAACAACGCCCTCCATCGCTCGCCGATGGATATATTTACCTAAATTCTTATGGTTTTTAAATTCCGGCGGAAGGGAAAACAAAAATTCAGCCAATTTATGGTCTAAAAATGGAACTCTACTTTCCAATGAACTAGCCATCGAATTCCTGTCCTCAAAATGCAATAGGGTTTGCACCGACGTAGACATCATATTGTTATACAAGAAATTGGATAATTTGTCGGTAGATAAATCTTCAATATTATTAAAAACGTTGAAGTCATTAAATGAAGTACGTAGTACATTTTCTTGTGAGGATGCTTCTAACTTGTAAAGCAGTGATTCCTTAAATAAAAAGGAAGCACCAATTTTTGAGATTTTCCCGATGGTACCACCAAGCGATTTATCCTGAAGATATGCTGGAAATTCATTGACAAATTTTTGCCACTTTCCCGATGTTAATAAATAGGCATAGTATCTATAAAAAGCATGTTTATAGCCACCTGCTAATTCATCATTTCCCTGACCACACAGAACTACCCCCACTCCCGATTGTTTTATCTGTTTCATTAACAGGTAATTAACCGCCGGACTGGAACCATAAATAGGATAATCATGATGCCAGGTCATTTCACTAAAATGCTGCATAAACTCATCGGCAGTGGCAGAATAGAAAAATGGATTCACCTTAAAAGTAGAAGTCATTACATTAATCCATTTTCTTTCATCGTAACGGGGGTTATGCGTAAAATAGGAAGAAAAGGTCTTAATGGTTTTGTCTGTTAATCCGTGGGCAGAAGCCAATATAGCCGTAGAATCCAAGCCACCACTTAGGGTTAATCCAACCTCCACATCAGAACGCATGTGCAATCGAATGGTATTTTTGAATAAATCTCTATAAATTTCAACAGCATCCTGAAAAGTTCCTTTAAAGGAAGCAAATTGCACCGGATTTAATTTGTAGTATGAGGCAATAGAGAGTTGACCATTTTCCAGAGTAAGATGGTGGCCATGCGGTAAAATATGGATGGACTTATAAAACGTATTATTAGAATTAATCAGATAAGCACCAATTTTAATGCTCTTATAAATGACCTCCTCATTTATTTCCTTATTTATTGGATAAACGAGAAGTTGCTTCACTTCGGAGCCAAAAATGAAGGTTTCCCCATCAAAATAATAGTAAAATGGTTTAATGCCAAATCTATCTCTGGAGCAAAATAATTTTCCCTTTCTACCATCCCAAATGGCAAAAGACCACATACCTAAAAATTGGTGTTGACAATCTTCTCCCCAGGCCAGATAGGCATTTAAAATTACCTCCGTATCGGTATTTGAATGAAAGGAATAACCCAGTTTCTCTAAAGATTCCCTTAATTCAACATAATTATATATCTCCCCATTAAAAACAATCCAGCAATTTCCCGACGGGGAAGACATTGGCTGATGCCCATTGGCACTTAAATCAAGGATGGATAGACGCCTGAAGGCAAAACCAAGGTTTGCCGAAATATCATTTTCAGGAGGAGCCAGAGAATCTATCAATTTAGGATCGGTGTCCGGCCCGTAAGCATTTCTTAATCTTCCATCCGCAGTATTAATCATTAACAAACCCTCATCATCGGGTCCCCGATGTCTGATTTGCTGATTCATTTTCAATAATAAATCTGCCTTTATAGCCTTACCTGATGGAATAAATATTCCTCCTATTCCACACATCTAATTTATCCTTTTTGATTCACTTGATTTACACTTCTATTCTTTTCCGTCCATTTGCTAAAATTCATCAATCTCCAGCTGGTAAAATCAAACTTCCTTTTACCACTTTTCAAATCATCTATATATTTTTCAATCCCAACCTTATGAATGAACGGCAAACCATATAAACAACTTAGCTGACCAAGCAGATTAAACTCCTCCGAAAGAAGCCAATCTTTTTCAGGAGTAGCGAAGCCAATTTTATCCTTTCTATCTAAAATTTCATCGGGCACTATACCCCGCATAGCCTCTCTGAAAACACTTTTAGTTTTACCTTTTTGATCAATGAGGAAGGATTCAGGCAGAGAAAGTAAAAATTCCGCCATCGGAATAGTAAGAAAAGGCACTCTGCTTTCCACAGACCAATGCATACTATTTCTATCAGCGTGCCTGAGTAAAGAAATCAAATTTCCATGTAGAAAAATATGCCTTAACGTTTCCGGCACCCGACGCCCCCTGTTTTCAGGACTACGTTTCACTATCGCAGGCAAAGCAAAATGCACACCTTCCATGGTAAGAAAATCAGTATTTAACCACACCGGTCTGGTATTTTTACCATTCCATTTATGTGCTAATTTTTTTAATCTTTGAGGAACTAAAAGACCCAATAACTGGGTTAGAGCCGCTTTAAAACCCCTTCCCGGCCATTTCGACCAATGAAACAGGAACATTAAAATATCCATTAATTTTCCCTTCTCCCAAAGACTTTTTAGTCTTTCAGCCGGATAACCAGAATATCCAGCCAGTAGCTCATCGGCTCCCTGACCGTCCAGAATAACCTTAATGCCCTCTATTTTTGCTTCTTGATAAATGCGATATTGAGCATAAATACTTGTACTTCCAAAAGGTTCCCCTTGTAATGAAATGATATTATCCATGTCCTTTAAAAGATCAGGTTCATCGATACTAACTTTATGAGAGATTGCCTTTACATTTTCATTCACCTTATCGACCCAATATTCCTCACTAATATTTTTATTTGCAGCAATATAGCTAAAGGTATGAATAGGTAAATCAGGCGCTACATAGCGCATGGCGCAAACAATAGCAGAAGAATCAATACCACCTGAGAGCGCTGCACCGATGGGAACATCACTTCTGATATGCAGTTTGACACTATGAAGAAACAGTTCCCTTAAATTAAGGGCGGCATCAGCGAATGAAATATTTTTATTTTCCTTAATAGAAGGCTTCCACCAGGAAGAAATGGAAAATGAAAAATGTGTATTTAGTGAAATTTCCAGCAAGTGTGCTGGGGGCAAATGTTTTAATTCAGACGAAAAAGAACGATCCGATTCGTCATAATTGCCCCACACCAAATAATTATAAACCACTTGATAGTCGGTTGTAAGAGCCAAATCCGGTAGCAAACATTTTAGTGTATCTATTTCAGAGGCAAAGGCCACTTTATCATTTGAAATAGAATAGAATAATGGTTTTACACCAAAAGCATCTCTGACTAAGGTTAACTTTTTACTTTCCTTATCGTAAATTGCGAAGGAAAACATACCGATTAACCTTGGCAGAACGGCACTACCCCATTTGATCCAGGCATTAAGAAGAACTTCGGAATCCGTTTCCGAGAAAAAGGGAACGCCTACATCTGACAATTCTCTTTTTAGTTCCTTATAATTATAAATTTCCCCATTAAAAACCATAAAAAACCGCCCATCATTAGAAATCATGGGTTGATGGCCAGCAGAAGAAAGATCAATAATGGAAAGCCTTTTGAAGGCAAGGAAAAGGTTAAACGCAGATAAATCTTCCTCTACATTTACGGAATTAGCCTTTGTTACTGTATTAAAAGCAAGAAAGCCCTCATCGTCAGGGCCTCTATGTTTCATTGCAGATAAAGCAAGATTAAAATCGGGAAATGGTGGTGGAGAATCAGGAAGAATAAAAAGTCCGGCTAGGCCACACATGGAAAAATGTTAATATAATGTTTTTGAATCAACTAAAATTAAATCTGTGTTCTATAGTTTATTTTTTTAGCGCATTTTCAATATCATTTTTTATCCGCTCTGCAATTTTAAGTGGATCATGCCAACGTTCAACAAAATCACGACTTTTTTTTGCAATTTCTAATAAATTTTGTCTTGGAAGCTCTAAAACATATTTGATTGTTAATTCTATATCGTCAGGCGTCGTTTTAAAAAACGGTAAATCAACTTTCATTCCTTCTGGAATGAAGTTTAAGTCTTCTTCACGAATATATACAATAACAGGTTTTCCCAGTGCCATTAATTCAAGGGCTAAACCACCATACCAGCCAGCAAACAGTTGATCAACTAATACGTCAATTGTTTTATATTTTTCTTTTGCAGCTACATTACTTAAACCTTCTACAAGTACAAATTCAAAATTAAAGCCCTTCTCTTTTAAATTCTCAACAGCTTTAATAATTAAATCAGTACCCTTTGCTCCACGATGCGTAGGAGCATGGCCAATGCGAAGAGGTCTTTCGTCTAATTGAGTATAGGATGGAGACCATTCCCTTAACGAAATATGGCTATATGGTAAAAATTCCGAATTAATTGGTAAAACATGCAGTAAATCAGGATTTAATGCATAAATTTTTATGCAATTTTTTTCAAATAATTTTATTTGTTTTCGCTTTAAAGAATCTGAAAAATGATTGTAATAATCTTTACCTACTTGGTTTGCAATTGATATTGGAAAATTAGCGGAGCAATAGTCACCCTGACGAGCATCATCTCCTTGGAATTGAACAAAAAGTTTTCTTTTAAATAATTTCAATAAAAAAAATTCTACTTTTTGCATCAAAATATTGTAGAGACTATAAATCGAACCAAAAATTAATTTTAAATATTTCCTTTTTCCGTTATTTGAAATTATTAATGGATAAAATAATGTTCTTCCAAAATTGAAAAAAATAACATCATATTGAAAAACGTAATTTAATAACCATAATTTTTTTAATTCAATCCACAATGGATTATCAAATTTATTAGCAATTATTTTATCAGCTGGGTATCCAAAATAGTTTTGATAAACTGAAAATGATTCACTTACCACGCCTAGTTCTACTAGATGTCTACTTATGCCTTGTGGATTTCCACCAACTGTAGTTGGTAGATGCAGCACTTTATAGCTTAACTTTTTCAATGGCAATCTATTTTCATTTCAAATACACTAATAACCTGAATAAACATCATAAACTATTCGTTTATTTCATTTAAAACTTCCAACAAATGAAGACTTGGATTGTGTAAATAATTACGCATCTCTGAAATATCACCTATTAAATCGTTAGATTTTTCAGTTTGAAATTCAAAACAGGGTTTTTTACCAAGAAATTCTCCCATTCCCTCACAAATTTGTCTAATTGAAAGAATATCTGGACCAGCAATATTAAAAGTAGAAGAATCTTGCACAGACATAGCTGCTAATACAGCTGAACTTGCATCTTTAACGTGAATTGGGTTTATAAGTATTCCATTTTCCCCTTGAAGGACAATTGGTTTACCATTAGCAACAGAATCCATCAGTCTTGGAATCAACATATTTCTATTTTGACCTGGGCCATACATGAAAAAAGGTCTTAATATTATAACATTAAAAATAGAGGCATAACTTTGGACTAAAATTTCACTACAGGCTTTACTTCCAAGATAAAAACCCAACTGTTTGAAAGGAACTATTGGAGCATTTTCATTAAATGGATTAACTCCGTTCCCATATACACCTCCAGATGATGCATATATAAACTGCTTAACACCGACCTTTCTACCATAGTCCAAAAGTTGAGCTGTTGAATCTATATTTACTTTAAAAACATCTAAAGCACTTTGCGGAAAATCTCGAAATTTTGATGATTGAGCTAAATGTATAATGCAGTCTAATTGACTAGGTAAATCATCAATCCAATGATGGGATGTAAAATCTATTATTTGGTAATTTACACCCTTTACATTTTTTTTTGTGTTTATATGATTTAAAGCTATTACATTGAACCCAAATGAAATCATCGATTTACAAAGCTCATAACCTAGTAGTCCATTGGCACCAGTAATCAACACCGTTAAATTTGAGGACATTATTTTGTTGTATAAATCAAGAGAGTTAAATATAGTCTACTGAATTCAATCTATTATTCTATTATTAACTAATGGATGCTTAATTTTTGGAGATCTATTAGTGTAATCCCCAAATATTGGATGATATAAATTTATTAAAGAATCTTTCTTTCCATATATATAATTTATTATATTGGTAAATAAATACTGAGCTGAATCAAATCCATGATATTTTTCTACATATTCACGACCTGCTCTACCCAATTCTCTTCTGAGTTCAGGTCTGGATATTAGTTTTCTAAGAACATCCACTAAATTTTCAGGTGTACCCGACACTAAAGGGCATTCATTAAAAAATGACCAGCGCCGAAAGGGTAGTATATAATCTTCATTCTCTAAATTTGAAATGGTTGGTAGCCCAGAAGCCATCCCTTCAATTGCATTAAAGCCATGCCCAGTACATATAATTTGTTCAACTAGAATATCTACGTGCTCGTTAAATAATCTTCGAATTTCATTGTTTTGAACTTTTTCTAGAATTAAATATTCAATTGAATAGCCTTCCTCTTTTAATGTACAAATTGCACGCTCTATAAATTCGGACCCTTTAAAACCTTTATGATTAGGACAATGAGCTATTACCACCTTCATTTCTTTACCATCAGCAACACTATTTTTAATTGATTTACTCCACAAATTTAAATCTATACACAATGAAGATGGAGCCAAAACGTCCCAACGTCCAAAGCCATCTGGACCCATAGTTCCTGGTAAAACTACGTCTGCATTCTTTATCCAATAATCGACATTTTTAGCTATTTTATTTTGGACTCTAGAACTTCGGGGGTAGGACATCATTAATCCATGTAAAGTTGAAGTCGATCTAATTCTTCTATACACATAAGAGTCACTTCCATAAGGTATTACTATAATCTTCTTATTAGCCAGTTTTAAGATTTTGTCTTGCAAGAATCTAACAGGAGTAAAACCTACAAAAAAGCCATTAAATGGTAGTACAAACAAATCATATTTAAATAAACATTCAATAAAGGCAAAATAAGGTTTTAACGGATAAATTATCCAATTGTACTTTTCACTTAAAATAATATCCCAATCAGACCTTTTATTTATTAAACTATAAAAATCCGTTGTGAATGTTTCTGAAATATACCCAATTTGTTGCATTGATTTTGACCAATAAGAATTATTAATTATTGGATCACTTCCCCAGACGATTTTTGGCTTTTTTCCAATTCTTTTAAAAAAAAAATTAACATAAAGAGCGCAAAAAAATGCAATAATTACAAATAAATTTGATACCACCCAAATTGCTAATTTTAATATTAAATTTTTAGTACCTATAAGCATTGCTATTTTTTAAAAAATAAAAGAATAATTCTGACCTAAAGTTTCGGAGCAAATTAACCTGGATGTTTATTTTGACATTATAAAAATTACTATTATGCGAGCACCAATTTTTCAATGCTAATTTCATTTTCGGTTAGATTATTCGATAATAACTCCCAGACAACATCAATTTCATGGAATTTTTTAGAAATAATAATTCAATGATTCATCACAGGTTTTTTATTTGGGTTATTTCTATTAATTTAACAGTAAAATCTCTAATAATTTTACCCATTTTCTCGTAATCATTTAATTTTTTGCAACGAAAAAGAATCGCATAGATTATGAAACTTATCGTTAATTAAGCAATATATGCGTCAAAATCAGTTGATTTACACTTATTTAAATTTTAACTTTGATTATTCTCTTTCAAAAATATATTCATCATTAACTCCTTTGGTTTTAGCTTTATTTAGCCATTTATTCACCTGTCTGAGACGGAACTGTCTAATGATGTTATACATTTTTGATAAAATATTTGATTCTAACCAATATTTACCTACATCAGAGATATTCTTAATGACTTTGTTCGGTTGCATTTATTGGTTGAATTCAGTACTAAATAATCCATCGGGTCTGTAAGGGATTGCGAAGTCTATAGTCGTATGAAATCCTTCTACACTTGCTATGGAAAAAACGGATATAGTGTGTATTTCAGACGACATGCTTAATGACATATAATATCCGACTTTGAAGGAAAAAGTGTCGGTATTTACTTCAAAAAAAACATTGATAGTGGTTGTTGATGCAACCAATTTAACCAACTCATTAATTCAACATCCATTACAACATTCTCCCTTTATGCTAAAAGGCTATCTGTTCGATTATATACATCTTTGATTATTTCGTTCTGAAAGAAGAGCCCAGGCTGTGATCCCAGTCCAGTAACTGTCACGGAATTAGGCAATGTTTTGTAAAGAATATTAGCAATGTCGACAAGCCCGCGCATATTCTTTACCGTTGGAGATGGAAATCCAGTAGGTAATCTTACTACTTCTGAGAAATCAATTGCTTTTGATTTTATGAATTCCATTTTTTGTAATTGCTTCAAAAGATCTTCAAGAAGATTATCATTTTGTATAGTTCCCAAAATTTCTATTGATATACGTCTATCACTGTCATTTCCTGAAAAAGTACGATAGTTGGTCACACGATAAAAATCAACACTCTTATCCATTCCGTAGAAATAGGAAACTGGGCTGTTGGTTCTTTCCTCCAACTGCAAATTGTAGATTGTGTGTGCTAGAGGCCTGTCAAGAATTACTGACGAGATGTCAATGCCACAGACTTTTGCAGCTCCAATGACTCCGTTTGAAAAAATTACCTTATCGGCCTTTATCCTGGTATTTTGGTTTTCGATGCTTAAATTAAACATTAATTCATTAGGATCAAACGATTCTATATTACAGTTAAATAGAAACTGAACTCCCCGCTCTATCAAATCATCTACTATACCGTCAATAAAGCGTCGGGAACCTGATACACGTGAATAAAAACTTTTTCTACTGTGTCGGAATTTAGCTGGTAATTCGAGTTGTTCTGGAAAGGCATAGATAGATCGATAGACCTCATTGACACTATTTTCAAGCCAATTCTCTTTATCTGCGCTAATAACGCGTGATATTCCTGACAATAACAAAGAGAAGCCAGCAAGTTCAGAAGCCGGAGTTTTAAAGAGGTTTTCCTGGATTCCGTAAACCACATCCTCAGTTATTCTCTTTCCAAACCGAGCGTAAGAAATATCCGACATTTTCGCAAGGGGATCAATTGTTGGCAGATTTGATACGCCTAATAAATGCTTGTGCAAATCAGCACTTAAAACGGCAAAATCATTACTGTTGCGTAGGTCAGGAAAAGACGCGTTCGTTTGCAACACTCCATTAAGGTATGATCCTGCAATATCGCCCGTTCCATTTTCAAAAACAATCAGGTCCTCGGGTGCAATGGCGCCCTGAATATAAGAATCCACTTCATTTAAACCCGTTTCCTGAAATATGTGTGTGCCTATGTCAAAATACAGACCATTCGGATATACGATTCCGCTAAGTAAGCCGCCAGGTTGAGTGTTCCGTTCGATAATGGTTATAGAAGCTGTGATATCAACTGAAAGTATTCTCCACGCAGATATTAATCCTCCAATACCAGAACCCACAATGACATAAGTTCTTTTCATTGCTTCTCAAAGATATTATCAGG
>Ga0315906_10009960_pt1 | contig 11223 bp, 14 predicted proteins | sample LakEriMetagenome_4_FD_203526 | JGI IMG/M metagenome (GOLD analysis project Ga0315906, IMG submission 203526) | Freshwater fungal communities from buoy surface, Lake Erie, Ohio, United States - Buoy 2 MA122 | ecosystem: Environmental > Aquatic > Freshwater > Lake > Lake biofilm | place: USA... | reverse complement strand
ACGCCAGCACCTCGCTAGGCGCGGTCAACGGTCCCGGCCCGTTTTTCATGGCGGGCTTTGAGGACTATCTATTCGCAGCGGGCGGCGGCTCAATTTGGGGCTATGACGGGGCAACCCTAAGCGCCCTGTCGTTTCCTGACGGTGCAAACGTGCTGAAGGTTGTGGTGGGCGGTTCGCGCCTAATCGCAATTCGCGCCGATACCGAAAAATTCTATTGGTCGGACGTTCTGTCCACCACGATTGACGCGCTATCGTTCGCCACGGCGGAGCAGCAGCCTGACCGGCTCAAGGATATTCTGTTCTGGTCGGACTCGCTGATCCTGTTCGGCAGCGAGACGGTTGAGTTTTGGCCCAACACCGCCGATCCGGACCTGCCGTTTCAGGTGCTAGAGGGCCGGACCTACCGCAAGGGCATTCGGGGGACCGGTTGTGCAACACTGTTTGGCCCGTCTTTTGCATGGGTTTCCGATACCAATCAGGTTTGCCTTGAGAACCCCGATCAGGTAGTTTCGGGGCCGGGCCTGGAAGCCAAGATCGAAGCCTCTGCTAGTGTCCGTCTCTGGACGTTCCAGCTTGAAGGGACCGAGTTTTTGGCCCTGACACTGGACGCCGAAACGTGGGTTTATAGCTACCGCTCGCGGCTGTGGTCGCAGTTTGAAAGCGCCGAGGCGGATAACTTCGTGCCGCAGTGCTTTTCGGGCGGTGTGTTCGGCTCGTCCATTGACGGCAAGACGCTGGAATGGGGCGCGGCATGGGAGGACATTGGCACCACGCTAGAGCGCAGGTTCCGGGCCGGTGCGCCGTTTGAGGCGGGCGGGTTGATCCTGTCCAGCGTGAGCCTGCGGACCAACCCCGGCGCAACGGGTTATCTGACCGGCACCTATGCCAATCCGACAATCGAAATGCGCTCCTCGCGTAACGCGGGCAAGACCTGGAGCAACTGGCGCACGGCCACCCTCGGCGAACAGGGCGAATACCGCAAGCGGGTGCAATGGCTGGCTTGCGGGATGGCATCGCGGCCCGGTGTGCTGCTTGAATTTCGCGTGACCGCCCCGGTGGACTTCCGCGTCTCTGATGTGGTGGTCAACGAAGGCTTCGGGGGCATCTGATGGCGCTCAAACTGCCCCGCCTGCAATCCCGCGTTGCGGTGACGGACCGCGCCGGTATGCCCGACCGTGCGTTTCATCAATGGTGGGACACCTTCGCCAAGTCGTTGGAAACGGCAATTAACGACCTCGCTGATAGCGTAGCGGCTATTCAGGCGGCGCAAGATGCGGCGGATGCGGCCAATGCGGCGGCGGCGGCGGCGGATGCGGCGGCGGCGGCAGCGCAAGGCGCGGCGGATGATGCGGCCTCGACTTCGGCGCTGGCTAACTCCGGGGTGACGGGGGCAACGATTACGGCAACCGACGCGGGGGCTGATACCAGCATTACGATTAGCGGCCACACGCGGGTATATGGGGACGGGACAAGCGTAGCGGTGACGGGCGCAACCCTGACCGGGCGGGCCTATTCGACCTTCTATTACGTGTATTACGATCAGCCCTCACGCGCTGGCGGGGCCGTTACCTATCAAACGACCACCTCGGAAACCACGGCGGCGCAGACTGGCGACCGGCATCTGGTCGGCTCGGTGACAACCCCTGCGGCGGCGGCACCTGACACCGATGGCAACTATGTGGGCGCGCCGGGCGTGGGCGGCATTATCCCATGATCCGGCCCGCCACGGCTAGCGATCTACCGGAGATTGCAAGGCTGGGGCGGGCGTTTTTCGACCGGGCTGGTTGGTCTGACGTTCTGGAATATGACGAAGCCGATTGCGAAGCCTCATTGCGGGCTTTCATGGACACCGGCCTTGCGATCATTCTGGTGGCTGACTTCGGCGGGATTGTCGGCATGTGCGCCGGGATTGTCTCGCCGGTCTATTTCAAGCGCGACCACTTGAGCGGTGAGGAGCTGTTCTGGTGGGTATCCGACAAGGCCCCGCAATCTACCGGCCTGAAGCTGCTTGTGGGGCTTGAAAACGCCGCACGGGAACGCGGCTGCACCACTTGGCAAATGAAGTCCCTGGCCCGCCTGAACGGCGACCGGATGGGCAAGCTTTACGAACGGCGCGGGTATCGCGCTTCTGAAAACTCTTACATCAAGAGGCTTTAAACATGGCAATTGGAACGCTTGCGGCGGTCGGCATTGGCTTGGCCGGTGCTGGGGCTGTCGCCTCTGGCATTTCGCAGAACAAGGCGGCAAGCAAGGCGGCAAACGCCACGCAATACGCTGCCGACCAGTCTGCGGCGGTCCTGCGGGAAAACTACGACAAGAGCGCGGCGGCCCTTGCGCCGTGGCAATCGTCGGGCCTTGCGGCCAATAACCAGATGAACGCCTTGCTGGGGCTTGGCAATCCGCAACCGGCACAGATGGGCCAGATGGCGGGCGGCGATCCATACGCGGCTTACGTCCGCTCCAATCCCGACCTGATGGCCGAATTTGGCCGGGTTGGCGGGCAGTTCGGCGGCGACATGGGCGCTTATGGCCAGTTCCATTACGGGCAGTATGGGCAGGGCGAGGGCCGCTTGCTGCCGAGCCAGCAGATGCAGGCGGGACCAACTGCGGCTTCGTCAAATCCCGATGCAGCGCGGGCCGCGTTTGACCAGTTCCGCAATTCGACCGGCTATCAGTTCCGGCTTGGCGAGGGCATGAACGCGCTTAATTCGGGCTACGCAGGGGCGGGAACGATCAAATCCGGTGCGGCCATGAAGGCGGCAACCGAATACGGCCAGAACTTCGCCAGCAACGAGTTTGGCAACTACTTCAACATGCTTGGTGGGCAGGCCAATAAGGGCCTTTCGGCGGCATCGGCCCAAGCTGGTGTATCGCAGAGCCTCGGCAACAATCTGGCGAATATCCAGATGCAGCAGGGCGACAACCTTGCGAACGCCGCACTCGCAAAAACCAACCCGTTCGGCAACGCGCTTTCGATGCTTGGCGGCGGCCTTCTGAAGCTGGGGTAAACACATGGCGATCAATTGGGGCGGTGCCGCCCAGAACAACAATCCCCTCGCTTACTTTGCGATGGGCCAGCAGATCGGGCAGAACATCGTTGACAGCCGCGTGGGCAAGGCAACGGCTAACATCCTGACCGGGCAAATTCCGGGTCAATCCGTTCCAGGCGGACAGCCCGCGCCTATGGGTGCGCCAACGGGTGCGCCGACCGTTCCAGGCCAACCGGGTGGCTTGCCGCTTCCTCCGATGAATCCGGGCGGCATGACCCCCGGCATTGGCGATCAACACAACCGCGACATTGGCAAGGATTGGGCCACCATCGCCCGCTATAATCCGCAGTTGTTTGGCCAGCTTCAGCAGCGGCAGGTGGAGCAGGCGAAGCTTCAGCGTGAAGAGCAGCAGAAGCAGGCCGCGACCTTCCGCCAGCTTCTCAAGCAGGCAGGGACCGACCCGCAGCAGGCTATCGGCGCGGCTCAACAATTGGGCATCCCCTTGAACGGAATGCCGCAGCCCGGAACGCCTGATTTTGAAAAGTGGCGGCAGACTCAGCTCTTTATTGTTGACGCGATAGAGACGCCGGAAGGCAAGGACATGCTGACTAATACGGCGAAGGAGGTCATGCTTACCCTTCCGCCAGAGCATCGCAATCCGAACAGCCCGGTCTTTATCGACGCGATGCGCAAGCGGATCGAGGCAGAGGCGCTAAAAACCATCCCCTATACTCAGGGTGGCGGTGTCGCGGGTTATAACCCCATGACCGGGCAGACCAATACGATTGTTGCACCTAATCCTGGGGGCTTTACCGCTGGCGCTCCGGTCAACAGCGGCCCCGCTCCCGGCACTGTCGTTGGCGGCTATCGCTTCAAAGGCGGCAATCCAAACGACCGCAATTCATGGGAACCGGCAGGAGGCCAGCCCGGCGGCAATGGCCCTTTCGCGCAGTAGGATTGCCGGGGGAACAGGTGACTAGCACCCTGCGCAGTCCTGCCCGCAATCAAGCAGTGGGCGGTGTCAAGAACAGCTATCACCTTTCCGGACAGGCCCGCGATAGCGTCCCGCCCAAGGGTATGAGCATGGCCGCTTATGCTGCTGAGTTGGCCCGCCTGAACCCGCACCTAAAAGTAATCAACGAGGGCGATCACGTCCACATGGAGCCGCGTTAATGGCACAGAATCCTTGGGAAATGAATTGGAGCGGGCAGCAGCCTACTACTGGCGCGCCTTCTGGCCCGGTCTATGGCGCACCGCCGAAGCCCGATAAGCCGAACGAGCCTAAGACCACTTGGCGCGAAGATGTCCGCAACGGCGTTCGCGTTTTGGTAAGCTCTGAAGGCGACGTAAAGGCTATGCCGGGTGGCGATGAAGACCCCAAGGGCGCAAGCCGGATAGCAACGTTAGAAAGCATTGTCCCGCAGATCAACCGGGTCCAAGAGTTATACGCCGCAGGCATTCGCGATGAAAGCCTCTGGAACGCTTTTGGTCTGCTTGATGGCGTAGGCCCGGAGGCTGGCCGCTTCGACTCGGCGGGTTCTGGTCTTGCCGATCAGGGCCTCGCGGCTTTCCGCGTTCCGGGTGTCGGTTCTCAGTCAGACTTTGAAGCCAAGCAGTTTGCCGAAGCCAATAAGCCGCAGGCAGGCAATTGGGATGCGGCAATTGAAGAAAAGTTGCGCAATCTTCGGGGGCGTGTTGACGCCAATCGAAAAGCCGCTGGCCTTCCCCCGGCCAACTGGACGGGCCTAGAGGATAGCCCCGCCAAGGAACCGCCGCCGCTGATGCAGCCCGGTATGCCTGGCGCTAGCGGGGGAGGCAGTCAACCTATGGCCCCCGCAGGCGGCGGAATGCGGGCCGTAAATGATCCGAACCTTGCAAACGAACTGTTTGCCATGCTCAATGCAGGCCGGTCGATTGATGAGATTAGCGCCTATGCCCAATCGAAGGGCGCAGCACCGATCATCCCGAACGCTGAAACGCTGGACTATGCCCGCAAGAATCCGGGCTGGAACCCGTTTACCGCAAATCGCTATGAGCCGGTTTCCGACTTTGAGCGCACCGCCACGGCTATTGGGGGAAGTGCGCCGGGGGCCTATGCTATCGGCGCTGGTCAGTTCCTTTCGGGTAACACCCTAGACAACCTTCAGGCCGACCCGGAGCGCGCTCGCCTGTCAATGGACCTTGCCGCACAGCAAAGCCCTACAGCGACCACGCTGGGGGAAGTTTCTGGCGGCGTCATAGGGTCTTTGGCTGGAGAGGCCATGCTGGCTCGCCTCGGCGCTCCTGGCGGCGTCATCCGCTCGTTCGCGGCTGATGCCGGTTACGGCGCGGCAAATGGCGCGGGGATGGCCGACAACCCCGGTCAGAACCGTGGCACAAATGCCCTGTTTGGCGCGGCGCTTGCTGCTGGCGGCAATGCTGCTGGCCGCGCTGCAGGGCAGGGCGTCAACGCTCTGGCACGTGGCGTCCGCGATCCAGCCACGCGCCAAATGATGAATGAGGTCGGCGACCTGACCGTTGGACAGACGTATGGCCAATCTGGCCGTGTCGGCGCAGCAGTAAAGGGCGTAGAGGACCGGCTATCCGGGCTTCCGGTTGTGGGCGATTCCGTCAACGCCGCCCGCGCCAAGACCGTCCAGAACTTCAACGCCAAAGCCTTTGACAAGGCGCTTGAGCCTATCGGTCAGAAGCTTAACGGCGAAGTGGGGCAGGATGCTGTCGCCAATGCGCAAGCGAAGGTGCAGCAGGCTTTCCAGGATGCACTGGCTGGCCGCTCGGTTCAGGCCGACGCATCCTTTGCGAACGAAATGACGCAGGCCACGACCAAGGTTATGGCAATCCGCCGCGTCGGCCCCGAACTGTCGGAACAGGTAGCGGACATTCTTGGCCCGCATATGCAGCAGGGCAAGAACAACCTGACCGGCGAGGAAATGCAGATCATCAGCCAGGAACTGCGGAACTTGAAGGCGGCATACAAGAAGTCAGAGCCAGCGTTCTACAAGAAGATTGGCGAGGCAATTGACAGCACCGAGAATGCCGTTTTCGGCTTGTTCAAGCGGCAAGCGCCCGACGTTGTGCCGAAGTATAACGCCGCCAAGCAGGCTTACCGCAGGGTTTCAATCTTGGCCGACGCTACGCTGAAGGGTAAGAACCAGCCCGATAGCATGTTTACCCCGGCCCAGCTTAACACCGCCGATGCGGCCAATGCAAAGAAGTATGAAGGCGCAATGAGCGCCGCTTCAGGCCCTCGCCAGTTCCGCGAATTTGGCGAGGCTGGGCAAGCGGTCCTGCCTAACAAGGTTCCAGACAGCGGGACCGCTGGGCGTCTTGTTCTGGGCGCTGCGGGCGCTGGCGGGATTATCGGAACGGGCGGCGGCGCTGTTGCTGGCGACCCCGGCACTGGCGCGGCCTATGGCACCGGCACCGGCCTTGCGCTTTCCGCTATTCTGCTGGGGGCTTACTCGAAGGCTGGTCAGCGGGTTTTGACGAAGCCAGGACGCGGAAGCCAGCGGCTAGCCGATCCAAGGCTCCAGCAATTGCTTGGTAAAATCGGCGCAGCCACCGGGGCGGCGTCTTTGCCGGGAACAACTCCTTCCCAGTAACGCCGACAATCAGTGCAAGGATAATCGCCTTAGCAAAGGCGGCCCAAAAAATACTGCTCATACCGCACAATAACACAGCTCAGGGCTGGGGGAAACCCCGGCCCTTTTTGTTGGAAAACCACACATGGCCGAATTGTTCACGAACCCCGCGCGGGCGACCGATAGCGACAACAACCCGCTGTCCGGAGCCAAGCTTTACTTCTACCAGACCGGCACCACGACGCCGGTTGACGTTTACGAAGGCAGCGACCTTGTAACGCCGCTTTCCAACCCGGTCGAAGCTGACAGCGCGGGGCTGTTCCCAGCGATCTATCTTGACCCGGAAGTCACCTATCGCGCGGTCCTGAAGAACAGCACGGGCGCAACCACGGTTTATGACCATGACCCGGTTGCCAGCGCGGTCGATTCCGGCACTGTCACTTTTACGCAATCCGGCACCGGGGCAACCGCCCGCACGGTGCAAGGCAAGCTGCGGGACGCTGTTTCGCCGGAGGACTTCGGCGCGGTTGGGGATGGAGTGACTGATGATTACACCGCCCTGCTTAACGCCCTGCAATCCGGTCGGCCCGTGGACGGCAACGGGCGCACCTATGCAATCAGTTCGCAGTTGGCTCCATCCTCTTTCAAGGGGTTGTCCAACTGCACCCTGAAATGGTCCAGCACAGCGGCAATGGCTGTGCAGCAGGCGTTGCTTTACATTGCCAACCTCTCGGACTGGTCGATTGATAATGTCACCTTCAACATGGGGACGGTGGAAAGCACCGGCTCGGTTGACGATAGCAGCCGCGCGGGCCTGAAAGTCACCAGCGCCAGCCCGAATGTTACCTTTAATGACCGCGTTTCGATCACCCGCTGCAAGGCCACCGGCCACGGTAACGGGACCGGCATTTATGTCCGCTCTTGCCGCTATGGCGTTATCTCAGAAAACGTTGTCTATGATCGGATTGTTGACGGCACGATCAGCAATGATTGCCAGAACGGCATTGACGTTAGCCAGTCCACCAACATGGTCATTTCGGGCAATGTGGTTCGCAACCTGCGGGCGCGGCTTGCCGGGGTTTCGACCCGCCGTTACTCGCGCGGGATGCTGTTCTTTGAACTGCGGGACAGCGCGATAACCGGAAACGTGGTGACGGATGTTGACCAGGCTTTCGACTTTTCCGGTGCCTATGATGCGGTAACAAATACCAACGGCAATGTCGGCCTGTCGGTTACGGGCAATCAGGCAAACAGCGTTCGCACCTATGGCTTCAAGTTCGCCAACGTGGCGCGCGACATTGCGGTGTCTGGCTGTGTGGCGCGCAACTTCGGGCTGGCGGGCTTTGCGTTCTCCGGTAGTTCAAGCGCACCTGCAGACACCACCAAAAACACCCAGCGCATCACGGTAACGGGCTGCAAGGCCATCGACGCGACCGGCGAACACCAAGCCTCGAACTATGGCTTTTATATCGCCGAACAGGCCGCTTCGATTGGCTGGCCGCGCGGCATTCGTTTTAGCAACTGTGACGCCATCGACAATACGGGTGGCGGGTTTCTGGTCTACGGCTACCGCTATGATGGCACCTATGACGGCTCCAGCCTGTTATTGAATGAACTGCACAACTGCCGTTCACTGGGCCATGTGACCGCGCCGACTGTTGGCTTTACCCCTTGGCGCACCCAGCTTAGCGATAACAGCAACCAGTCGATCCCAGACGCAACGCCAACTGACCTAACTTGGGGAACGGAACAGATCGACGGCCCCGCTGCCCATGCGGCTGCTGCTGCTGCTGTAACCGCAAAGATTGCGGGCCTTTATCGTATTTCGTTCGCAGTAACCTTTGCCAGCAACGCGACCGGCTATCGCAAGATTAACCTGCTGAAGAACGGCGGCACCTTCGCGGGCAGCATCTTTGCTACATCCGCAGTCAACGGCGAGGTTACTACGGTCGCAGGCGACATTCTGGTCAGCCTTGCCTTGAATGACACGGTGCGCCTTGAAGCCACGCAGAACAGCGGCGGGGCTTTGAACGTCAACCGCTCGACGTCCCTGTTCACCGTTGAACTGGTGGAACTGGCGTAATGACCAACCACGAAGACCTGCACCGCGATTTTGGCCGCATGGAGGCGGGCTTGGAGTCCTTGGAGAAAGTTGTGTCGCAAGGGTTCCAGGAGATCAAGAACGAGTTGCGCGAGATCAAGCGGGACGTTGAGGCGCTAAAGGCTGCTGAAACCGAACGCCGGGGCGCGTGGAAGGTGATCGTAACGGTTGCCGGGGTGGTTTCCGCCGCCGTGGCGGGCCTGATTAAATACCTCTCAAGCTGACAGGTGACTTATTGCAGCACCCAAGCCAAGGGTCTTGTTTCTAGATATAGAAACCAAGCCTGCCATTGTCGCGTCCTTCGGGATACGCGACCAGCATATCGGCCATAAGCAAATCCTGAAAGACGGCGGCGTTATCTGTGTCGGGCTTAAATGGCACGGCGAACGGAAAGCGCCGGTCTACAGCGTTTGGGAACATGGCCGGGATGCAATGCTACAGGCCACCCATGACGCGCTCTGTGAAGCGGACGGGGTGGCAACCTATAACGGTGCCGCGTTCGACCTTCCCAAGCTACAGGGCGAGTTTCTCCTAGCTGGTATGCCGCCCGCCCCGCAGGTGACGCAGATCGACATTTACAAGTCGGTTAGGCGTCTCGGCTTCATATCGAATAAACTGGACTACATCGCCCCGCTGTTAGGGCTAGGCGGCAAGGTCAAGCATGAAGGCCTGGAACTGTGGCTTAAGGTCATGGACGGGGACGAAGCCGCACAGAAGCGCATGGCTAAGTATTGCGCCGGGGACGTTCGCTTGACCGAAGCGGTCTATGATCGGGTGCGGCCTTATATTCACAGCCACCCGTTCATGGGGCTGGATATACAGCCGCGCGATTGCCCGTCTTGCGGATCGACGCGGACACAGGCGCGGGGTTTCTACCGGACCAAGGCCAGCGTCCGGCAGCGGTATCAGTGCCAGTCGTGCGGATCATGGAGCATGGGCAATGCAAAACCTGTTTAAGCTACCTTACCATTTTCTCGGCAAGGAAGCCGAGAGCGCGGAAGTTGTCGCGGCATACTATCCGCCCGTTCCGCTGATTGTGGTGGACGATACGGAGGAGGTCGAATGACGCCCTTTGGAACGCCTATGGATCGCGTTCACGCTGCCGAGCCTGCGGACTATCAGGCCACGCAATCCGGTGAAGCTGCCGCCCGTATCCTTACCCTAGCTGCCAAGCGCATCCGTAACGGGGAGAGCGTCAAGGACGTATGCGGGGGGCTGGTGGATACGGTGATTGCCCTTAGCGGTCGGGTTTAGCGGGCTTCCACCGCCAGCGCCGTTTGCAACCGGCTCTGCACTGCAATCGGATGGCTTTCACATCCGCGTCACCGGTCTGCGCAGTGCAAACTTGTTCGGCCAAGCCCTCGAAGGGCGGTCGCATTTCCATACCATCCCAACAACATGGAGGCAAGCCCTATGGCTATCGTTCTCAGCCAGAAGTCATTGACCAAGCTGGACGGGGCGCACCCCGATCTAGTGCGGGTTATCAAGCGCGCGGCGGCTTTGTCGTCAATCGACTTCACCGTTCTGGAAGTGCTGCGCACACCGGCCCGCCAGAAGGAGCTTGTCCGCACCGGGGCCAGCAAGACCATGAACAGCCGCCACCTTCCCGGCGCTGATGGCAAGAGCCGCGCGGTCGATATTGCCCCGCTGGACGGCGGGCAAGTTAGCTGGGCTTGGCCGACCTATCACAAGCTTGCGCCGATCATTAAGCAAGCAGCGAAGGACGAAGGCGTTCCGATTGAATGGGGCGGCGACTGGCGCACGTTCAAGGATGGCCCGCATTGGCAGCTTCCCTGGAGCGCCTATCCATGACCCTTAACGTTGTCCCCCTTCCGGTAAACAACCCGAACAACATTCCCGAAATGCTCCGCAAGCTGGCGGACGGCATAGAGGAAGGCGAATACGAAGCCGACGCGCTGGTCTATGCCATGCAGGGCGGGGGCAGCTTCTACACGGGCGTTCTAGGCCATATTGACGCGCTGGGGAGCCTTGGCTTGCTACAGCTTGCCCAGCAGTTCCTAGGCCAGCAGATTGCGGAGGGCGCGGAATGAAACTCCCACCTGTTGATACACATGACGGGCGCAGGGCCTTCGCGTTCTTTGCCATCCTAGGCGGCTGCGTTGTCATGACGCTGTTTGCCGCCGCCGGGGTTTACCTCGTTAGCGGTGATACCAAGCTGTCGTTCTGGCTGGCTATTGCCGCCCACGTTCAAATCCTTGTCGGGATGACCGCAATGGGCTGGGCAATGGGGCGCAGGCTCCAGATCGACGTAAGCAAGGACGGGGCGAAGATCGACGACCGGGGCGATTAATCGCTGTTCACGATTAGTTCCGCCAATTCAATCGGAATTACCGCGTAGAACATACGTGGAACATATGCTAAACGGGTTGGGAACGCCGCCTGCTAGTCCCAAGCGACGCTCCCGAGATTCCAATACCCGGAATCCGTGTCCATTTCAAGAACGGTTACGCGAATTGGCGCTTTGGCCGGGGACTAGCGAAAAAGCTGCCTTGGTGGACAGATGCGCGCCGACATTCGCGGCAAAATCTAG
>Ga0315906_10009959_pt1 | contig 11224 bp, 9 predicted proteins | sample LakEriMetagenome_4_FD_203526 | JGI IMG/M metagenome (GOLD analysis project Ga0315906, IMG submission 203526) | Freshwater fungal communities from buoy surface, Lake Erie, Ohio, United States - Buoy 2 MA122 | ecosystem: Environmental > Aquatic > Freshwater > Lake > Lake biofilm | place: USA: Lake... | reverse complement strand
TCGGCCGAGGAACAGAAATTACGGGCTGAGTAACAGCGGGCTGAGTAACAGCGGGCTGAGTAACAGCGGGCTGAGTAACAGCGGGCCGAGGAACAGAAATTACGGGCTGAGGAACAGGAACTATTGAGCCTTGTGGACAAACTGTCCCAGGAGGACATAGTACAGGTAATGATCTACATGACGTATCTATAGAAAAATTCTCTTTTTCACAATTTCTTTGATTAAGTTTATTTTTTTTTATATTTTTTAAGTTACAACTGTATAATAATAAAAATATTAATAGTATTATTGTACTAATTTTTATAAAATCTAAAATATCCATATTTATTTTATAAATTATATTAAAAAATATTTTTTAATATAATTTATAAAATAAATATGAAAATACTAGTATTAGGAAGTATAAGTATAAGTATAATATTATTAATAACATTAGTAATACATTTGAATTCAAGTTCAAACAATGTCTTAAATTCAAATAATTGCTTAAGTGATAAAGGATATTATTGTGATAAAAATAATATAATTAAATGTCCATTGGGAACATTGTGTCCTAATTTGAACATGAAAGAACCCAGTGATTGTCCTTTTGGATATTATTGTGAAACAACAATAGATAATCCGAAAATGTGTCCTATTGGATTTTTTTGTCCAAATATTTGTAAATAAAAAAAATATTTTTCTATAAATAAAATGGAAAATATACAAACATTATTATTATTAATATTTTTATTGGTTTTAGTAATCTGTCTTTGTAAAAAAATGTATAAAAAAAGTTATAAAAAAAGTTATAAAAGAAGTAAATGTGATGATGATTATATAGAAAATTGGTCATCAACTGATAATACATCTTGTAGAAATATTCCTGTAATTTGTCCCACCGGATCATATTGCCCTACTCCTAGTATGACTGGTCCTACATTATGTCCTATTGGTTCATATTGTCCTACTTCTGGTATGACTGATCATAAATTATGTCCTGTTGGATCGTATTGTCCAGATGTTGGTATGAAAGAATTTAATGAATGCCCTGTTGGATCATTTTGTAGTTCAACAAAAGAATTACCAACGATATGTCCTATTGGTTCATATTGTCCAAATAAAAATATGACTGTTGCTTTAAAATGTCCAGTAGGTTCATACTGTCCTAATTCTGGCATGGCAAATGCTTTAAAGTGTCCTACTGGTACATTATGCTTAACAGAAGGATTAAGTAATCCATCAGATTGTCCACCTGGAAGTTTTTGTTACTATTCTTATTCTTCACCAATAACATGCCCAACTGGGTTTTATTGTCCAACTGACTGTTCTACGCCTTTAAAATCAATCGAAAAGTTAACAGTAGTGGCTGAATTAAATAACCAAAACGCAATGGGGCCAAACCCAACCATGACTGGTATGACTGGAGGAGGATTTGTATTAGCTGGAACTTATACATTTAATGCTGATCCAAAGAAATATCTGATTGATACAGGAATGTTAACATCAGTTAAAATAGATGCATCTTTATATTATATGGCATCAGCTCTTGGTGCTGATAATTGGCAGACTTATGGTAATAAAGTACAATTTGAAATGTATATTAATGATTCTCCAACAGGATTAATTTTAGAATTTAATTTAGATGGTGGCACAAGAAAAACATATCTTTCAGGTTTTTTAAACTTCGTTTATTATACTTTTCCTGAAAAACAAATTAATGTTGAATTAATTTTACAAAATCCTGTATTTGTAACAACAACATCATATATAAATTTTGTTAATAAAGATAAAAATACTACTCTTGGTCAATCAGTACTTTTCAGTAATTTTAAAATTACAACAAAAACTAAATATTTGACAAGAGTTTAATTATTTATATAAATTCATTTAAGTATATTAATATAAATTATTTTTTATTTTATGAGTATAAAATAAAAATGAACTTTAATACTGAATCCTTTTACATTGAATCACCATTTTTTTCATTAAACGGATATAAAACAATTGGACGAATAGTAAATGTAATTGATGGAGATAGTTTAATAATAATTTTACCACTTTTTGATAAATATTACAAATTTCATGTTAGATTAAATGGTATAGATACATGTGAAACACATAGCAAAAATGTAGAAGTTAAAGATAAAGCGTTAACCTCAAAATATAGAATAATAGAACTTTTAACAAAAGATTACAAAAAAATACAGGATATAATTGGTATAACAAATAAACAAGTAACTGAAATATTTAAAAGTTTTAAATGTTTAGTTACGGTAAATTGTTTTGAGTTTGATAAATATGGAAGAATTTTAGCTGATGTTTATATTAAAGATGAATCTAATTCTTTGTCAAAGATATTAGTTAATGAGAAATTAGCATATTATTATGATGGTAAAAGAAAATTATCTGAAGAAGATCAAATTAATATTTTGAAAATAAATAAAAAATGATGTTATTATATTATATTTTATAATAATTTATATAATGTTAGATGCTGTTAAAATTAAAGATACAATTTGTTTAAATCCTGAGTTTTTGAATAGTAACATAGATAATCATATTTTTGATAAAATTAAAGAATGTAAGATTAATGATTGTAGTAAAGAAAACGGTTATATAATAAATATAAGAAAACTGTTAAAGATTTTAGATAATAATATATCTAAAGTAAACTGTGATCTAATTTTCACAGTAATTTATGAGGCAGATGTTTTAAAACCGGAAATTGGTAAAATATTTACAGATAATGTTTGTATGGTTTTTAGTTCAGGATTGTTTGTAAATGTTATGAATAAATTTAAAGTTCTTATTCCAATAAATTATTTAGAAAATTATTTATTTGAGAATAATTATTTTATTAACAGCATTAATAAGAATACTATTAAAGAAGGTGATAAAGTAAAATTTGAAATAACTGGTATTAAATACTCTAAAAAACAATTTAATTGCATCGCAAAAATATTATTTTAATAATAAGTGATTAAATTAGCTTAAGTTATTGTAATTATAATATTGTGTAAGAGTATATAACTAACAATTAAATAAAAATGATATATTAAATTTAAAACTTGATAAATTTAATATAATGATTGTAAAAGAATATCCTACTTTATTTAAGAAAAATAAGAATAACAAAATTTGTTCATGGTATTTAAGAGCAACTTGTAATGAAGATAATAATACATATTGGATAGAAATTGATCATGGACAGAAAGATGGTAAAATTATTCATACAGAGAAAGAAGTAAAATCTGGTAAAAATATAGGTAAAAAAAATGAAACATCTACAGCTGAGCAACTTATATTGATTTGTGATAAAAATTTTAAGGATAAAAAAGAAAAAGAATCATATGTAGAAAGTTTAGAAAATATAGATAGTAAATTTGATACTGTTTTTTATCCAATGCTGGCAGACAGATGGGATCCTTTTTCCAATACTAAAAAAAAAGTGAATATAGATTTTCCTTGTTTTGTACAACCTAAACTTGATGGTATAAGATGTTTGACATACTTAAAAGAAGGTGAACTAGTTAATCAATCAAGGCAATTAAAGTACTTCAACAACTTATTTCATATAAATAGTGAATTAAAAAAAATATTTGAAAAGTATCCTAAATTAGTTCTAGATGGTGAATTATATAATCATAATATTACTTTTAATAAAATAGCAGGTATAGTAAAAAAAGAAAAGCTGAGTGATGAAGATAATGAAAATTTAAAACTGATAGAGTATCATGTTTATGATTGTTTTTTCATAGATGAAGATTTAATGTTTGAAGAAAGGTTGAAGTATTTAGAAGAATTAAAAAATAAAAAGTATATAAAAAGTGTACAAACATTGTTATGTAACACGAAAGAAGAAATATTAGAAAAGTTTCACCCTGAATTCATAATAAAAAATTATGAAGGAACAATACTAAGAAATAAAAAATCCTTTTATATATTTTTTAGAAGTAAAGATCTTCAAAAATTTAAGACATTTGAAGATGATGAGTTTCAAATAGTAAGTTATAAAGAAGGTACTGGTCATGATAAAGGAACTGTTATTTGGAAATGTAAAACTAAAGAAGGAAAAGAATTTGAAGTTAGACCAAAAGGTTCTGTAGAAGTAAGGTCCGAATATTTTAATAATGCAGATAAATGTATAGGTAAATTTTTAACTGTAACTTATCAAGAATTGAGCGAGTTCGGTGTTCCAAGATTTCCAGTTGGTAAAACTATAAGAGATTACGAATAAATAAAAATATGTCTTTAATTATCTTAAACTATTTAGTTTAAGATATGTACAAAAAATAATTATACCAATAACCTATCAAGAAATTCAGTGAGATCTTTTTCAGATCTTCCAGTTGTAAAAGGAATTTTGTTATTTTTATAATAAACTATATAACTAGGAAATCCTTTTAGATCAGGATATATTTTTGTTAAATCAATATTCTTAGATTTGTCATTATCAACTTCAATAGTTGTAATAAATGCTCTGTCATTATTTTTATTTGCAAATTTTTGATATTCAGGTTTTGAGTTACTGCAGTGAAAACACCACGATGCCTGAATCATAATAAAAATTGGTTTATTAGAGTTAAGCTTATTATTAATAATATTTCCATTATTGTCAAAATCGCTTTTTTCTAAATAAAATATAGGTTTTATCAAATACTTCATTTTTATATAATTATATTATAAAAAAATATTTTATTAAATAAAATGGATAATTCAAAATACTATTATTTATATAACGAAGGATTATTACCTTCAAAAATAAATATAAAAACATTTGAAATAGAAAGTGAAGAAGAAATAAAAAATAAAATAGCATCAATATTAAATACTTTGCCGATATTTATTAATATCCAAGAAACCAATGTTTTCACTGTATATAATTTGAAAGATTTAATTGAAAAGCACATAAAAAAAATAAATTATAAATTAGATGTAAATATATTTGAGAAATTTTATAATTATTTAATAGATAAGAATTTTTTACTAACGAAAGAACTAAACAAACATTTAATAACTTTGTATCTTTATTATATTTCTGAAAAATTTATACGTGCAAATGCAGAAAAAAAAAACAATATAGATATAGATCATCTTGAATTTCATAATATTATGTTAGAAAATGACTTTAACAAAAAGTTAAAGATAATAAATATAAATAAATTATATGGTGTAGGTGGGTTACGACTAATAGATAAAATAATAAACGATAGAGATTTTATTATGAAAGAAATAGAAGATAACAAAATAAAAGTAAGTAAGAATGATGAATTTTATTCCACTATTTATAATGTAAGTGGTGTAGAATATTCTGAATTTCGTGAAGAACAATGTGTTGTAGAATATTCTTTAAATATAGTAAATAGATCATTATTAGACATATTTAACGAAATAATATTATCATCAAGAATTCCATTTGCAAAATGTAAAGGCTTTTTTAAGATAAAAAAATCGTTAGGTTTAGATAGTAACTCAAAAAACTTAATAGAAAATTTACAGAATGATAAAAATTTATTAATATTATATTTTGAGTGTAAGGACAATTCACTAATAGAAATAAAAATTGATGAAGAACTAAAAATAAAGTATGAATTTAACATAAATTTATGTAATAATAATGCAATCCAAACAGAATTGAAAAAAGTAATTCCTATAGGTATAGAATTCTTAAATAAAGTATATTATAAAATACAAGGAGATTTTTATTTGGTTAATGAAGAAATAAATAATTATATTTTCAAAGATTTAGTTCTTAACGATAAAACATTTTCATCTCTATTTTTTATAGATGAATTAAAACAAATAACAAAGGATAGTCTTAATATAAAATCACTTAATAATAAAATAGGATATTTGACTGCGAGTATAACACAAGATGTAGTTTTAGTAGGTGACAAAAAAAATAATTTAATGTTAAGTAAGTATAAAATAGGTACAAAGTATATAAAACTTAGGGTAAGAAATGCAACAAAATTAGAGAATATATTTTTATTCCAAAAATTATTTTCTAAGTTATTTTATTTGTACAAGGAAAATAAATTAAGAATAAAAGAAGAATACACAAGTTTATTTGATAATGATGAAGATAAACAAAAATATTTAGAGAGATTATTTACAAAAGAACAACAATATTCTGAACAACAAGTAAAAATAACAAATAAAAAGGATTTGAAGCAAGTTGAACCTGATATTTTTATAGTAAATGAAAAAATCTCAGGTATGGGACAACCATTAAGTTATGTAAGAAATGTTTGTGCGGATGTTTATCCGGAATATATTGATGACGATGACAAAATTCCAGAAAATAAACAAGTATTATTATTTCCTTTACATATAGAAAATAAAAATCCTAAAAAATATATTTGTAATAAATCAAAAAATAATAAAAACTATTATTTTCCAGGTCTTAAAAAAAATAAATTAAATAACAAGGATACATATCCTTATTTACCATGTTGTTTTAAAACAGATCAAAGTTCTCAGTTAAATAAAATTAATAATGAATTATCGTATGCATCATTACTAAAAACAAAACCTGATGGATATGTAATTACAACAAATAAATTAATTAATCCTTATAATAGAGGTAAATTACCTAATGACATAAATACTTTTTTCAAGATGCATTCAAAAGAAAAATCTGAATATTTTAGAGTAGGTGTAGCTAAAAATGTTAATAGTTTTATATCCTGTTTAGCTTTTGCATTTGGTGAAATTGAGCCTATAAAAGAAAAAGATTCAGAAAGAGATATGAAATTATTACAGCAAAAAAGTGTTGTAGATGAAATTAGAAAAAGTTTAGCTGATAATTATGTATTATGCAAACAAGAAAATTATGATAAAACCAGCGAAGAAATTATAAATGATATAATGAATGTTGATTCTTATTTTGATCCGTTAAAATATGTATCTCTACTTGAATTTAGATATAATTGTAATATATACATGTTTTCTGTTGATAATATTTTTAAAGACGGATTTATGATGTTACCTAATTATAATCATAGGTATTTAAGATATGCTAATAACTTAAAAAAATATTCTGTTTTTTTATTTATTCATAATGGTTCAATTATAGATAATTCCTTAAATCCGCAATGTGAATTAATTACTAAATTAACTGATGATACTGAGCATTTATTTTTTAGTAGTAAATCAATAATTTGCAAATACGCCTTAGATATTTATAATAGTTTAGGTTCTGTATCATATTTTAATAATTTTTTACCACAAGATAAATTGTATATAATAAATTCACAGATTATTGATTTATACGGTAAATTACGTGGTATTAATATTAATATTTCTAATGATGATTATGTTTCTATTTTGACAGAAATTCCTTTACCGCCTTTAAATATCACTATTAATAATGAATTACGAAAAATGAAAAATATTGATGTATTGAAAAACATTGAAAGTTTATTTGATATTAAATTTACAAAAAAATCTGATGGTGATTTTCATTCTAATATCAACGGCTTTAAAGTCAAAATTGAAGTTGATAATATGTATGAATTTTCTCTTATTAATAATTACCAAAAATACAAAAAGATATGTTCTTATATTTCTGAATATGCAATGTGGTTATATTCTTTTTATTTAAGTAACTTACCCAATGATAATATTTCTGAAATAATTTCTAATAGATCTGATTCTTCAATAGATAATTTTATGAAAAATAATTTTGTTATAGATAATAGTATTAATTATGAAGGAATACATTTTGAGAATAATTTTTCTTTTGATATTCCTTTATTCAATGATAAAAAGCAAATAATAGTAAAATCTGATGAAACAAAAAAAAGGTTAAGTTTTTTATTACAAATACAATTACTTAGACACACTTTTGATATTATTAATTACAAAAATAAAAGTTATTTGGTTAACTATTTTGTTGATGTTTCTGATTTCAAACAAATACCTGAACAGATTGTAATTACCGGAACTGATTTCGTAAAAAAATTGATTACAAATTTGAAACAAAAAGATAATAATTATATTCTTTATACTAAAATACAACCAACAAAAAAAGACTCTTATTTTTTTTATAATAAGAAAATTAATGAGAATCAAATATTTATTGCTAAAAATACAAATTCAATAAACAAAGCTATACAAATAGCATTAAATTGGAATAATAATAAATCTATTCATACTAGTATTATAGAGAATAAAGATTTAATTGATACGTATAATTTTTATTTGTATCGTTTTATTGATGAAAATGATATTGATGTTTTTTTATATGATTGTTCTAACAATGATATTGAAAATATTGAAAATATTAGAATCGTATTTTATAAGTATCAAAAGCAAGTTTTATTTACAGTATTAAATATACCTGATGATTTAACAATAAAAAATATAAATAAAAATAGTATGGAAAGTATTATTAATTTAGACAAAAACGAGTTAGATGAAGAAGAATTTGATGATGAATCCGTTGATGAATCCGTTGATGAATCTGATGAAGAATCTGCAGAATCAACAGATAATGAATCATCTGACAGTTCTAACTTATTTTACATGAGTGGAGATGAAATAGAGTAGTAATTTTAAATGATATTTTATTACTATAAATATTTAAGTAGTAAAATAAATTTAAAGGATCTTTTTTTATTATAAATATATATATGACAATCATATTTAGAGCAAAAAGTCAAGAAGCATATGTTATTAAAGTATTAGCAGAACTTCTTTCAAATAATATAAAAACTGGTTGTTTTGTAATTGATGAATCTGGGATATTCCTATGTATGATGGATCATCAAAAAACTATTTTAATAGATCTATTACTTAAATCTGAAAACTTTACACTTTATCATTATTCACATAGTAGTTCAAAAATTTATGTTGGTATCAATTTAAATCATTTTCATAAAATGCTAAGATCTATAAAAAAGAAAGATTCTATTGAATTATTTATTGATGATTCAAATATTAATGATCTTGGAATCAAAGTTATTCCTAAAGAACACAACCGCATATCTACTTCTTTTATTAAGATACAAAATGTTCAAAATTTAGATATTGTTATTCCTAATGGATACTCATCTAAAACTCTTAATATATCTAGTTCTGAATTCCAAAAAATGATTAAAGATTTCGGTAATATAGGAACTACTGTTAAAGTTATTTCAAAAAATTATGTTATTGATTTTAGTATCAATGCGGGGGGTATTTTAAAAAGATCTGTTAAATTTGGTGAAGAGAGTGATTCTACTAATAATGTTACTACTAATAGTGAAGAATATTCTCAAGATTTTCTTACTGAACAATTATGTAGAATTACTAAATTATCTGGATTAAGCTCTACTATGCAAATATATACTGGAAAACCATTACTTTTTAGATCTAATATTGGAAACTTGGGTAAAATTTCTATTTACATTAAATCTAAAGAACAAATAGAATTAGAAAATTACAATACTAACATTGAAAGCGATTACTCTGATGATTAGTTTTCATATATTTATAAAAATATAATTTTAATAAAATAATGATTAATAATGAACTTTTTACATGTAAAAACAAAGACACTTATCCACCATTTAAAAATGGTCTTTATTTAGAAGAATTCTTTTTTAACCGTATTATGTCTTCTAATTTTAAAACAAAAAGAACGTTTATACCTGCTTTATGGACTAATTTTCAAATTGAAAATTGGTTTAATTCTAACAAAAATTTAATGCAACAAAAGTTAAATGAATGGATTAAACAAAATCCTTCTGAAAATGGTTATTTTACAGTCGTTCAATATGATGACGGATGTCTTTTAGAATTACCTCATAATACCATAGTTTACGGTGCTTGTTCTGGAAATATTCCTATACCCTTAATTTATGAAGATAGAGAAAATAGATTACTCAATAAGAAAATATATAAATCATTTTACGAAAAAACAATATTATGTAGTTTTATTGGTTCCATTACTCATTCTGTTAGAACAAATTTAATTAATCAATTTAAAGACGATTCAGATTTTGTTTTAGATTATGAAAATCATTGGACTCCTAATATTAATTTAGATCGACAAAATAAATTTATTAATCTTACATGTAATTCTAAATTTGTTCTCGCTCCTCGTGGTTATGGGCGTAGTTCTTTTCGTTTCTTTGAAATTTTAAAACTCGGAACTATTCCTATCTATATTTGGGATGATATTGAATGGTTACCTTATAAAGATGTTATTGATTATAATAAATTTTCTATTAGCTTTAATATTAATGACATTTGTAATATTAAAAATGTTATATTACAAATAGATGAAAATAAATATCAAGAAATGTTAAATGAATATGGTATAGTCAAACATTATTTTGCTATGGATGGTATGTATCAATATATTATTGAACATCAACAATCTGTTTAAAATTTATAGTTAAGAAAAGTATTGAAATGATTGCCAAATTATACAAATAATTTTATAAAAATAAATAAGTTATGAAATTATTAAGAAATGAGTAAATCTTTTATTTACTGTATTTATAACATTCCATGTTTTCATATATGTTTGTAAATATATACTATTTGGATGAACAGTGTGTTCATATTCCATATTTTCTACAATATGAATTTCACAATCTTCAAACTGTTCAAAGAACAATGTATTCATATATTTAACATCACATGCAGACGAATTATAAATCAAATCATTTGGTTCATTCGTGATATTTATACTTTGAATTAAGTTTTTATTCAAAATATAATTTCCAGTATTGATGAATGTATTGAATATTTGAAATTTATTATATTCTTTTATATTTTGTTTTGTAAGTATAACATTTTTTAAACATTCGTAATTGAAATTTGGTTTCGCAAAACACGGACTCAAAATTATATTTGTCTTTAAATCATTATTTTTCTTCAAATACTCTTTCGCTATATTAAAATATTTAGAATCGCAATAATTATCAGAATCTATTAAAGCAATCCATTCGTTTTTCGCATAACTACATGCTTTTATTTTATTCAAAAATGGACCAAGTATTTTATCATTCTTGAATAATTTTAATTTAGAATTATCAGGATAATTTTGTTTTAATAATTTTACATCGTTACCATTTTCATCGGATATTATTATCTCGTCTATTAATTCATTCTCTAAATATTTAGGTATATTTTTATTTAAGAAACTTTCGTATCTATCAATGGTTGCAATACATAATGAAAACATTTTACAATATAAAACATATTTTTTTATATTTCTAAAAAAATAAAATCTTGATTTAAATAAAAA
>Ga0315906_10009957_pt1 | contig 11225 bp, 8 predicted proteins | sample LakEriMetagenome_4_FD_203526 | JGI IMG/M metagenome (GOLD analysis project Ga0315906, IMG submission 203526) | Freshwater fungal communities from buoy surface, Lake Erie, Ohio, United States - Buoy 2 MA122 | ecosystem: Environmental > Aquatic > Freshwater > Lake > Lake biofilm | place: USA: Lake... | reverse complement strand
GCCTGCGGCAGGATCCGCGGGTGCACCTCAACAAGGCGTTCACGGAGAAGTACGACGAGATCGTGCTCGTCCGCGACATCGCCTTCAACAGCGTCTGCGAGCACCACCTGCTGCCCTTCATGGGTCACGCCCACATCGGCTACCTGCCCAACGGCCGCGTCCTGGGATTGAGCAAGCTCGCCCGGCTGGTGGAGGTGGTGGCCCACCGTCCGCAGGTGCAGGAGCGGATGACCGAGCAGATCGCCGACCTGCTGGTGGACGACCTCGGGGCCAAGGGCGTGGCCGTGGTCGTGGAGGCCACGCACACCTGCATGACGATCCGCGGCGTCCGCAAGCCCGGCAGCGTCTGCGTGACGTCGGCCATGAAGGGCCTGTTCCGCTCCAACGTCTCGAGCCGCGCCGAGGTGCTGGCGCTGATCTTCGGGCACCGTTCCGGGTAGCGCATGCGGCTGCTGCTCGACTTTCTCTGCCGCTTCGGCTGGGGACTTTCCCTGGCGCTGGTGCTCACGCCGGCGGCCCTCGTGCCCGGCGGGTTCTTCCGCGTCAACCTCCTGGTGATCATGGGGCTGGCGACGTTCGCGGCGCTCGTGGCGCGGACGGCGGCGCCCGGCTGGTCGTGGCTGGCGCCGGCCGCGGCCGCCGTGGTCGCCTGGATCGGCAGCGTGGCCTGGCTCGGCGAGCGGCGGCGGGCGGGCATCGCGTCGTGCGCGGCCTGTGCGGCGCTGCTGGCCGCGGCGGTGGCCGCGGTCGCGGCCGAGCCCCGCGCCGCCGCCGCCGCGCTCGTGTCCGGCGGCGTGACGGGCTTCGTCGTCCACGCCATGTTGCTGGGCCACTGGTATCTCAACGCGCCGGGGATGCGGGTGGACGCGCTGCGACGCATGATCGACCTGGCCCTCGGGGCCTGGGGCCTGCAGGCGGCGGCGTCCGGGGCGGCGCTCCTGCCCTGGACCCCGCCGGCCGATGCCACGGCCGCCGCGCTGCTGTCCATGCGCTGGCTGGCCGGGCTCGTCGGCCTGCCGGTGCTGCTGGTCATGGCCCGCAAGACGCTCGCGATTCCCAACACCCAGAGCGCCACGGGTATCCTGTACGTGGCCTGCCTGGCGGCCATCCTCGGCGAACTCACCGCCCAGCTGCTCGCCGCCGGAGCCTGATCACCATCATGCGCGTCACCTACGCCTGCCCCGCCTGCGACGCCACCGTCACCCACGACCGGGTCGAGGCGGCGCGCACGCTGGCCTGCCCGTCCTGCCAGGCAGCGATCGACCTGCCGGCCGACGCCGTGGCCTGGGTGGCCGCCGACGGCACGGCATCCGCGGCCGGTGCCGGGCGGCTGCGGCTGCGGCGCTGCCTGATCTGCCCGGGCACCGAGCTCTTCGCCCGCAAGGACTTTCCCCAGCGGCTCGGGGTGGCGATCGTGGTGGCCGGGTTCGCGGCCAGCTGCGTGACCTGGGCCTGGCGGCTGCTCGTGCCCACGTTCGCGATCCTCTTCGCCACGGCGCTGCTCGACGTCATCCTCTACCTGCTGATGCCCGAGTGCCTGACCTGCTACCGCTGCGCCGCCCGCTACCGCGGCGACGGCGTGGCGGACGACGTCGGCGGCTTCGACCTGGAGACGCACGAGAAGCACCGCCAGCAGCGGGCCCGGAGCCGCGACTTCGCGGTCGCCCGGTCCGGCCGCCAGCCATGACAGCCGCGCGGGTGTGAGGCCTATGGATCCCGAGCAGCAGCGGATCGCGGAGGATCTCCGGGGGATCGTCGCCGGCGACGTGATCTGCGACGAGGCCGGTCGCCGCCTCTACGCCACCGACGCCAGCCTGTTCGAGGTGCTGCCGCTGGCCGTGGTGCGTCCGCGATCCACCGAGGACGTCGCCGCCACGGTCGCCTGGGCCGCCAGCCGGGGCGTGCCGGTGCATCCGCGGGGCGGCGGCACGAGCGTCTGCGGCGGATCCCTCGGGCCCGGCGTGGTCATCGACTGCGGCCGCTACATGCGCCGGATTCTCGCCACCGCCGACGACACGGTGCGGGTGCAGCCGGGCGTCGTGGCGGCGACGCTCGAGGCGCACCTGGCGGCGATGGCACGGACGCTCGGCCCGGATCCGGCCAACGCCGCGGCCACCACCGTGGGCGGCATGATCGGCAGGGATTCCTCGGGCAGCCGCTTCCTCCGCCACGGCGCGGTCCGCGGCCGGATCCTCGCGGCGCAGGTCGTGCTCGGCGATGGCACGGTCGTCGATCTGGAGCCGCTGTCGCCGGCGCAGGCTGCGGGGGAGGAGCCGCGTTCCCCGGCCGCCGCGCTGGCGGCCGGCGTGAGGGAGATCGTCGAGCGGCAGCGCTCGACCATCGCCCGCCATCAGCCGGCGACGCGGGCCACGCACGGCGGCTACCGCCTCGCCGACGTCGTACGGCCGGACGGCACGGTCGATCTGCCGCGGCTGATCTGCGGGGCCGAGGGCACGCTGGGCATCGTGACCGAGGCCACGTTTCGCACGGTGGCGGCGGACCCGGCGACCGCCGTGGCCCTGGTGCTCTTCGACTCGCTGGAGAAGGCGGCCGAGGCGGCGGTGCGGCTGCGGGGCCTGGGGCCCAGCGCCTGCGACCTCTTCGACCGCCGCCACCTGGCGTTGGCCCGGGGCACGAAGCCGGCCTTCGATCTGCTCATCCCGCCGGTCGCCGAGGCCGGCCTGCTGCTGGAGTTCACCGACGACGACCAGGCGGCCTGCGGCAGCCGGCTCGACGACGCGCTGAAGATGGTGCGGCACGGCCGCCGCGGATGTCTCGACGTGCGGCGGGCGGAGGATGCGATCGACGCCGCCTTCTTCTGGGAACTTTCCCGCAACGTCGTCTCGACGCTGCACGGAGTGCGGGCCGCCGTGCGGCCCGTGCCCTACGTCGAGGACGTCGTCGTGCCGCCGCCGGCCCTGCCCGACTTCCTGCGGCAGATGCAGGAGGTGCTCAAGCGGCAGCAGGCCACCGCGATGCTCTTCGGCCACGCCGGCCACGGACAACTGCACCTGCGGCCCTACGTCGATCCCCACGACGCCGACGCCCGGGATCGACTCGCCGCCCTGGCCGAGGATCTTTACGCCACGGCCGTCGCCGTCGGCGGCACGATCGGCGGCGAGCAGGGCCTGGGCCTGTCGCGGACGCCGTTCTTCGTCGACCTGTTCGCCGAGATGGCGGCCGTGTGCGGCGAGGTCAAGCGGCTCTTCGATCCGTCCGGCACGCTCAATCCCGGCCGCGTCACGGCTCCCGCCCCGGCGTCGGCCGCCGGGTTTCGGGCCGTCACCGGCCGGCCGCAGGCCGCCGCGGCTTCGGCCGTGCGGCCCGTGGCGTCGCTGCCGGTGCTCGGCTGGTCGGTCGAGCGGCTCGGCGCGGAGGTCGACGCCTGCAACGGCTGCGGCACCTGTCGCAGCCAGGCCGCGGGCATGCGGATGTGTCCGATGTACCGGGGCAACCCGGCCGAGGAGGCCGCGCCCCGCGCGAAGGCGAACCTGTTGGCCGCCGTGCTCGCCGGCGGTCTCGATTCCCGCGCGCTGACGACCGACGCGGTCCGCGCCGTCGCCGACACCTGCTTCAATTGCCACCAGTGCCGCAGCGACTGCGCCGCCGGCGTGGACGTGCCGGCGCTGGTGATGGAGCTCAAGGCGGCGCACGTGGCCGCCAACAGCCTGCCGATGCACCGCTGGCTGTTGTCGCGGATCGACACGCTGTCCGCGGTCGGCGGCGCCGTGCGGCCGCTGGCCAACTGGGCGCTGGCGAGCCCGCAGGCCCGCTGGCTGCTGGAGAAGACGCTGGGCATCGCCCGCGGCCGCAAGCTGCCGGCCTTCGCCGGCAACCAGTTCCTGCGCTGGGCGGCCCGCCGCGGCCTCACCCGGCCCTCGCGCCGCAGCGGCCCCCGGGTGCTCTACTTTCTCGACACCTACGCGCGGCGGCACGACCCGCTGCTGGCCCAGGCCTTCGTCACGGTGCTGGAGCGGAACGGGGTCGGCGTGTTCGTCGATCCGCGGCAGGTGGCGGCCGGCATGCCGCTGGTGTCGGAAGGCGACCTCGACGGCGCCCGGCGGCTGGCCCGCACGAACATGCGGGTGCTGGCGGAGGCGGTGCGGCTCGGCTACCGGATCGTGAGCACCGAGCCGGCCGCGGTGACCTGCCTGCGGCACGACTACCCGCTGCTGCTGGACGACGACGACATGGATCGGGTCACGGCCGCCACCTGCGACGCGACGACGTTTCTCTGGGAACTCCACCGCGAGGGCAGCCTGCGGCTCGACTTCCGGCCGGTGCCGGCGCGGGTGCTCTATCACGCCCCGTGCCACGCCCGCTCGGCCGCGGCGCTGACGCCGGCGGAGCACCTGCTGCGGCTGATTCCCGGCCTCGCCGTGCAGGCTTCCGACCGCGGCTGCTCCGGGATGGCGGGCACGTTCGGCCTCTCCCGCGAGCACTACCGGGCCAGCCTCCGGGTGGGTCTGGGGCTCGTGTCGGCCATGCGTGGCGGCGGCGTGGAGGCGGGCGCTACCGAGTGCAGCGCCTGCCGGATACAAATGGAGCAGGGCACGACCAAGCCGGCCGTCCATCCCGTCAAACTCCTCGCCAAGGCCTACGGCCTGCTGGAGGGCCGCGGGCCGCACGGGCTCGATGGCCTGCTGACGGCGACCAGCGGCCCGCTGACCACCACCTGACCGGCGTCTCCCCTGCGAGGGCATCATGCAGCGACCGCGGTACGACGATTCCCCGCCCGCCGAGGGCGTGCTGCGGGTGGCCCTGTTCGCCGGCATGGCCGAGGCGGCCGGCACGCGGGTCGCCGAGATTCGCTGGGCCGGAGGGGCGGTCGCCGATCTGCGATCGGCGCTCGGCGCCGCCTACCCGGCGGTCGGCCCGCTCCTGGCCCGCAGCGCCGTGGCCGTCGGCGGCCGATATGCGGCCGACGACGCCCCGGTGCCGCCGGCGGCCGACGTGGCGATCATTCCCCCGGTGAGCGGAGGCTGAACATGGGGCGGAGCGAACTGCAGCGGGCCGGGGCGACCGGCGGGAACGGCGACGGCGGCGCCCTCGTGCGGCGGCCCGTGGATCCGCAGCGGCTCCTGGCCGCGGTGGCCGACGACGACGCCGGCGCGAACGTGGTCTTCGTGGGCACCGCACGGGCCGCGACGGGCGGGCGACCGACCGTGGCTCTCGAGTACGAGGCCCACGAGCCGCTGGCCGTGCAGTCGCTGGAGGGCCTGTGCCGGGTGGCGGTGGAGAAGTTCGGCCTGGTGGCCTGCGCCGTCGAGCATCGTCTGGGCCGCGTGCCGGTGGGCGAGGCGAGCGTGGCCGTGGCGACGAGCGCGCCGCACCGGCGCGAGGCCTTCGCCGCGGCCGAGTGGCTGATGGAGCGGATCAAGCGCGAGCCGCCGATCTGGAAGTGCGAGGAGCGGCCCGACGGCCGCCGCGAGTGGATCCATCCCGGCGGGGATGCCTCGCCATCGGAGGCCGCGGGCCGCGGCCCGCGGGCCGCGGGGCGGCCGCGCGGACGGCGGCGGTGATCCGGCCGGCCGCGCTGGTCGATGCCTTCGGCCGGCGGCACACGGACCTGCGGATCAGCGTCACCGATCGCTGCAACCTCCGCTGCACCTACTGCATGCCGGAGGATGCGGTCTTCCGCCCCCGCGAGGAACTGCTCGCCTACGAGGAGATCGCCCGGGTGGCGGCGGTGGCCGCGGGGCTCGGCGTGCGGTCGATCCGCCTCACCGGCGGTGAGCCGCTGCTGCGGCGCGACCTGGCGACGCTCGTGCGGCTGCTCGTCGCCGTGCCCGGCGTGGACGAGGTGGCGCTGACGACCAACGGCCTGCTGCTGGCGGAGCAGGCCGAGGATCTTTCCACGGCCGGCCTCTCCCGGCTCAACGTCAGCCTCGACAGCCTGCGGGAGGACGTGTTCGAGCGGATCGCCCGCCGCCGCGGGCTCGACCGGGTGCTGGCCGGGCTCGCGGCGGCGAAGCGGGCCGGCTTCGCGGACATCCGCATCAACGCCGTCTCGATCCGGGGGCTCACCGAGGATGAGATCGTGCCGCTGGCGCGGTTCTGCCGCCGCGAGGGCTTCCACCTCCGGTTCATCGAGTTCATGCCGCTCGACGCGGAGCGGGCCTGGGATCGATCGCGGGTGCTGTCCGGCGCCGACGTGCGGGCGATCCTGGAACGGGAGGTCGGGCCGCTCGTCGCCGTGGCCGGCGTCGATCCGGGCCAGCCGGCGATCGACTATCGCTGGACGGACGGCGGTCGCGTCGGGTTCATCGATCCCGTGACGCAGCCCTTCTGCGACCGCTGCGACCGGCTGCGGCTCACGGCCGACGGCCAGTTCCGCAACTGCCTGTTCTCCACGACCGAGTGGGACGTGAAGGCCGTGATCCGTGGGGGCGGCGGCGACGCCGCGGTCGCGGCCCTGCTGCGGGAGTGCGTGGCCGCGAAGAAGGCGGCGCACGGCATCGATACGCCCGCGTTCGCCCGGCCGGCGCGGGCCATGTATCAGATCGGGGGCTGACGTGGAGTCCGCGAGCCCCCGCCGCTATCTCGACAACGCCGCGACTTCGTGGCCGAAGCCGGAGGCGGTGCTCGCGGCCTGGATCGCCGCGGCCCGCGACGTGGGAGCGCTGGCGGGCCGGGCCGCCTATCGCTCGGCCGCGACGGCCGGGGCGATTCGCGACCGCGCCCGCCTGGCGGCGGCCCGCGTGCTCGGCGGCGTGGACCCGGCCCGCGTGGCGCTGCCCGGCGGCTGCACGCTCGCGCTCAACCTGGCGATCCACGGGCTCGTTCGGCCCGGCGACCACGTGATCGCCACGGCGGCCGACCACAACGCCCTGCTGCGGCCGCTGCATGCGCTGGTTCGCCGTGGGATCGCCGAGCTCACGATCGTGCCCTGCGACGGCCTGGGGCGCGTCGATCCCGCCGCGATCGCCGCGGCCTGGCGGCCGGCCACGCGGCTGGTGGCCTGCACCCATGCCTCCAACGTCACTGGCTGCCTCCAGGACGTGGCCGCAATCGCGGCCGTGGCCCACTCCCGGGGCGGCATCCTCCTCCTCGACGCCGCGCAGACGCTCGGGCAGGCGGCGGTCGACGTGGCGACGCTCGGGGCCGACGTCGTCGCCGCACCGGCCCACAAGTGGCTGCACGGCACCGCCGGCGTCGGCATCCTCTGGGCACGGGAGGGGATCGAGCCGGAGCCGCTGGTGCAGGGCGGCACCGGCTCGCACAGCGGGTCGCTCGACATGCCGGAGGCGTTCATCGAGCGCATGGAGCCGGGGACGGGCGACGTGCCGGCGCTGGCGGCGCTGGCCGCGGCGGTCGCCTGGCTGGAGGGTCGCGGTCTGGCCGCCACCGGCGCCGCCTGCCGCGGCCTGGCCGGCGAGTGCGCGGCGCTGCTGGCCACGTTGCCGGGCGTGCGGGTGTTCGCGGCGGAGGGTGCGCCGATTGTGAGTTTCACGGTCGAGGGCTATGATCCGGCCGAAGTCGCGGTGATCCTCGAGCAGGCTGCGGGCGTGGAGGTGCGATCGGGTCTGCTCTGTGCGGCCCGCATCCACGAGCATCTCGGCACGGCCGGGGCCGGCACGGTGCGGGCGAGCTTCGGGCCCGGCAACGACCACGCCGACGTGGCGGCGATCGTGAGGGTGATCGAGTCGATGCGGGGCTGACGAGGAGCGACGATGGCCGGCATTCCCAAGGACGTGTGGTATGCGGGTGGCCTGCGGTTCCAGTGCACGCAGTGTGGCGACTGTTGCTCGGGCGCCGAGGGCTACGTGTGGGTGAACCAGGCGGAGATCGACGCCATGGCCGCGCGGAAGGGGATGACCACGGCCGACTTCGAGGCCGCCTTCGTGAAGCGGGTGGGCGTGCGGCGGTCGCTGAAGGAGCGGCCGGGGGGTGACTGCGTGCTGCTCGACGAGCGGACGCGGAAGTGCACGGCCTACGACGAGCGGCCGCGGCAGTGCCGGACGTGGCCCTTTTGGGACTCGAATCTCCGCTCGCCGGCGGCCTGGGCGGAGGCGGCGGAAGCCTGTCCGGGCTGCGACAAGGGCCAGCTCGTGCCGCTGGAGTCGATCGTGGAACAGGCGGCGAAGATCCGCATCTGACGCGGTCGTGCCGCCGGCGAATGATCACTTGCCCGCTCCAGGCCCAGGAAAATAAACTTTGTTCGCCCGCCTTGGGGGTGCGTCTAGTTCCGCGCTCCGGGCCTGGCCCGTGAAAGGTCGCCGATGAAGGGTTTTTTTCGTCGGTTCCGCAGGCGCTCGACCGGGAAACGGCAGCCGGTCCTCGGCCAGCCGGAGCGGCTCGAGTCGCGGATCGCGCTGACCATCTCGCCCTTCGAGACCTACGCGCTGCTGATCATCAACAAGATGCGGGCCGATCCCGCGAAGTTCGGCGCGGAACTCCGGAATCTCCACAACAACCGCAACTTCGTCTCGACCCACGGCATGCGGGGTGACGACCCGATCTGGACCGACCTGCGGAACTCGATCCGCGAGGCCGAGGGCCGCACGACGGCCGCGGGGATCAAGTGGTACAGCGGGTTCAATGGCCGTGGGGGCGAGACGTTCCTCTCCGTGATCTCGGCGTTGCCCCGCACCGGGCCGCTGGTCATGAATATCCAGGAGGATCATGGGGCGGGGCTGCACAACAACTGGATGCTGGAAAACGGCTTCGCCCACACCGGCGACAGGGCGACATCCAGCGTGGACGGTCTCGGATTCAATCCGAATGCGACGCCGGACACGTATGTGCCGAATCCGCCCGACCCGCTTTACCACCCATTTCTCCTGCGGCAGTCCGAGAACATCGGCTACGGTTATCAATTGAACTCGCTGCCTGCCACGGAAGCAGCCTGGCGACAGGGCAAGCTCACCTGGGAAGGCTTCTTCCAGCGGTACGTCTACGCGGACACGCTCGGATTCATGCTCGAGAAGGACAATGCCAGCACGACGGACCCGTGGGGGCATCTCCTCAACATGGCGGGCTACAGTCCGGACCTCCAACCGGCGACGTCGATCGGAGGTTCCGGCAGCAAGAGTTTGGGCACGATCAACGCGGCCGGCATCGCCTTCAACTACAAGAACACCGGCAGCAGGGTGACGTGGACCACGCACCGCTTCAGCCACGATCCGACCCGCTCCTACATCGGGTTCGTCACCTACCGCGACCTCAACAAGAACAACTTCTACGACGTGGGCGAGGGGATCAACGTCAACTTCGAGACGACGACGTACACCGTCTACCGGTCATCTCCGGATAGCGAATGGGTCACGAGTGGCGGTGGCATGATGATCGGGACGGTCGGCGGGAGTGTCGACCTGTCTTGGGGTCCGTCTCCCGATTACACCGGCTTCAACTTTCTCGAAATCGCGAAGGCCAGCCCGACCGGGCCGATCCTGTCCGAGAGCCTGGCATTCGAGGGTTTCTCGAGGCCCGGTGGTCAGTTGGCCCGCATTCCCAAGCAGACGGTGACGTACCAGCCCCGCAATCGCTTCTTCGAGTATCGGGTGAGCCCCAGCGGCCAGGTAAGCCCCGGTGGCGGCTTCGGCCTGGTCGAGGAAGAGGCCACCGTGGAGCGGGTCGAGAGCAACGAGGTGTTCCTGCCCTGCGGCGTGACGATCGGCAGCGTGGAGTTCGGCAGCGACGGCGCCGGCTACGCGGTGCGGTCCGGCGGCCAGGTGATTCCGGTGAAGGTGCAGGGCGAGAGCGCCTCCCCGAGTTACCCGGGGGGCGGTTGGCTGGGCTTGGGGGCGCGGCAGAGCGGCAGCGGCTACGAGGTCGTGTGGTGGAACCAGCAGTTGGACGCGTTCGGGGCTTGGACGCTCGACGCATCCGGCGGGATGACGGGGAGCCGCATGCTGTCGCGGAACGAGATGTTCGCCCTGGAGAGCCAGTCGGCCGTGGACCTGACCTGGGACGGCTTCGTGGGCACTCCGCCGGCCATCTTCACCCCCTGGGCGGTGGCCCAGGGCGGAGTGGAGCTGGGCACGTCGGCGGCAGGCTATGCGCTGCGGGTCGGGGGCGAGGGCGGCCAGGTGGTCACGGTGACGTTCGGCGGCGGCGCCGCGTCCGATTCGCGGCCCGGAGCGGGCTGGATGGCGATGGCGGCGCGGCAGAGCGGCGGAGGCTACGAACTCTTCTGGCGGAACGCGGACGCGGGCTTATTTGGCTCATGGACGCTGTCGGGCTCGGGGGCGCTCGCGGGCAGCCAGATGCTGTCGCTGGCCCAGGTGCAGGCGATCGAGTCGCAGGTGAATCTGGACATTACGGGTGACGGGAACGTCGGCGTGGTGTTCACGTCGCAGCGGACGATCGGGGCGGTGGAGTTCGGCACGATCGCGGCGGGCTATGCGGTGCGGGCGGCGGGGCAGGTGATCCCCGTGACGTACGGCGGCGTGGCGGCTTCGGACGCGAAGCCCGGTGCGGGCTGGGTGGCGGTGGCGGCACGGCAGAGTGGCAGCGGCTACGAGCTCTTCTGGCGGAACACGCAGGCTGGCCTCTACGGTTCGTGGACGCTGTCGGGCTCGGGTGCCCTGGTGGGCAGCCAGATGCTGTCGCTGGCCCAGGTGCAGGCGATCGAGTCGCAGGTGAATCTCGACCTCACGGGCGACGGCCAGATCGGCGTGGTGTTCACGTCGCAGGTGACGATCGGTGCGGTGGAGTTCGGCACGATCGCGGCGGGCTATGCGGTGCGGGCGGCGGGGCAGGTGATCCCCGTGACGTACGGTGGCGTGGTGGCCTCGGACGCGAAGCCTGGTGCGGGCTGGGTGGCGGTGGCGGCGCGGCAGAGCGGGAGCGGCTACGAGCTCTTCTGGCGGAACACGCAGGCGGGTGCTTACGGTTCGTGGACGCTGTCGGGCTCGGGTGCCCTGGTGGGCAGCCAGATGCTGTCGCTGCCGCGGATGCAGGTGATCGAGTGGCAGGTGGGCTTGGATCTGACGGGCGAGGGACGGGTCGGCTTCCCGGTGGCGGCGTTCGCGGCGCTGTACGAGGTTGGGACGGTGGAGTTCGGGACGACCAGTCAGGGCTACGCGATCCGCGTCGATGGGGCGAGCGGTCAGGTGATCCCGGTGATGTACGCGGGCGGCAATGCCTCGCCGTCACGGCCGGGTGGTGACTGGGAGGCGGTGGCGGCGCGGCGGAGCGAGAGCGGCTACGAGGTGTTGTGGGTGAACTGGACCAGCGAGGATTACGGTGTTTGGAGTCTCGCCGACACGGGCGAGTTCGTG
>Ga0315906_10009956_pt1 | contig 11226 bp, 8 predicted proteins | sample LakEriMetagenome_4_FD_203526 | JGI IMG/M metagenome (GOLD analysis project Ga0315906, IMG submission 203526) | Freshwater fungal communities from buoy surface, Lake Erie, Ohio, United States - Buoy 2 MA122 | ecosystem: Environmental > Aquatic > Freshwater > Lake > Lake biofilm | place: USA: Lake... | reverse complement strand
ACATTTTCATAAACCCAATGCTGGAATGCGTCAATTTGTGCAATCCAAGGTAAAATTTTTAAAATTCCTTCCAATTGTTCGCGTTTTGCACGATTCAAATCATCCGAATTGGAATAAAATAAACCCCAATGATTCATAGTCAGCAATTCCATGGACATCGAAGCCAATTCAGCAACTTCAGATGGCAGATTTTTGAATCCAGTCAATTTTAAATCGCGACTTAAAAAGGAATGGACGGCATGTCCAGCTTCGTGAACCATTGTCACCAAGTCACGCTGAGCGCCAACAGCGTTCATGAAAATAAATGGAACTCCGATTTCATAAAGTGGATAATTATAACCACCGGGTGCTTTGCCGTTTTTTGACTCCAAATCCAAATGCCCCATTTTGTCCATGGTTTGAATGCAATCAGCGAAATAAGAATCAATTTTCCTAAGAATGGAAATCGTTCCGTCCAACATTTCTTTTCCAGTTTGGAATGGTTTTAAAGGCGCTTTGCCTTCGGGATCAACTTCTGCATCCCAAGGTTTGAATTTAGATTTACCAAGTTTATCTAATTTCTTTTGTTGAATTTCTCGAACCAATGGTACGATCAATGTTTTTATCGCTTGATGAAAATTAAAACAATCTTCTTTTGTATAATCAAAACGACCTAAAGCTTGAAATTTGTAATCTCTGAAATTTTCAAAACCGGCATTAACGGCTAATTCTTGACGTTTTATGATTAATTCGGAATATAAACTATTCAACGCATCAATGTCTTTTCGTCGTCGATTTGATATTTTGTCAAAAATTGTTTTTCTCAAATTTTCATCTTGCTCCTTCAGAAATTGAGCCGCTTTTTGCATTGTAATTTCCTGTCCCTCATGCTCGATCGTTTGAGCACCACTTATTGCTCCGAATTCCTGACTTTTTTCATTCAAGAATGCTTCAATTGGAATATTTTCTTCTCTAAATAAATTCAGCTGCGTCTCAACTGAACGAAAATAAATTCGGAATGCATCATCGTTAATGTACTCTTTTACGAAAGGACTTTGCATCAATTTACGATTCAATTGATCATCCAAAGGAGCCAACTCGGGTTGAATTTTAGTCACAAAAAGCGTGTAAGCATTTGAATGTTCCTCATTTTTCGTGTCAATGGTCATTCGAATATATCGCCAAGCCAAATCTTCTTCTAGAACAGCATCCAACTCGCTTCGATCATACAACCACTGTTCAAAGTCAGTTTTATTATCAATGGAACGATTCAAAAGATCATCAAAATAAGGTTTAATAACCTCAAATGAATTTATTTCCAACTCATTTGAAAGAAATTTTCGTGGGGCTTTTTCAACTATCATAATAGATTTATTAATCGCTCAATGAGAACGAAATTAAATTTTAATACTTGATAAATAAAGGATTTACTTACCTCTCGAACTTCCTGTTTTCACAGGAGCAGTCTTCTTAACACTTGCAGGTTTTGCAGGTTTTGCCGGAGTAGAGGAAGCAACGGTAGTTTTTTTCTTAGTTTCTTCCTTCTTTGGTTTAGTCTCTGTAGCAACAACTTCGGCTTTTTCTGTGTCTTCCGATTCAGTTGGCTTCAATAAATCTGCTTTCTGAAGCAAATTATACCATTGAAATACTTTTCTAATATCTGATGGGTAAACTCGCTCTTTATCGAAGTTTGGCAGGTGATTTTTCAATTCCTTTTCCAAGGCTTTTAAATCTTCTTTGTGACTGATTCCCTCTTTCCCTTCGTTTTTTTCATAAATGGATTTAAGGACTTCGGTCAATTTCACATCGTCATCATAGGTAAAAATGCTAATGTCTTCCAACGTTGATATTTTTTCTGATGCATAGGCCGGAAAACGTTTTTTGTCAATCATCGACTCAACAATCACATTGTTTTTACCTTGAGCAACCACTTTAAAAAGACCCGGTCTTCCGGAAATAGCAATAATACCTTTTAGATTCATAAAACAGCTTTATTTTGGCCAAAAATAGAAAAACTTTCCATTCGAAGTTCTCCCAATAAAAATAAGTTATTTACAAAAGTTTTTCTTTAGCGAAAAATTCAATTTAAATTCTAAATCCTCTATTCTTGATTAAAAGTAATTTTTTCATTCGGCTTAACGACTCGGGTAGTATGCCAAGATAAGATGCAATCTGATGTTGCGGAATTAATTGTTCAATTCCTGGGTGACGTTCTAGTAATTCCAAATAGCGATCTTCAGCGCTGGCGCCTACAGTTAAGAAAAACCGTTTTTGTAATACCGTTAAAGTGCGCATTGTTATAATTCTAAAAAGCCTTTCCAATTTCGGGACTTCCTCGTAAAGTTTTTCTTTGTTTTTCCAATGTATTTGTAAAAGCCAACTATCCTCCATGGCTTGAACATTCAAAAACGATGGAATGTCATTGTTAAAGGAAGCACTGTCGCCGACCCACCAATCTTTGAAACCAAAATAAAGTACATGTTCCATTGACTTGTTATCAATATGAAAAACACGAAAAGTTCCAGCTACAACAAAGGCTTCTTGTCGGTTTGGACGACCTTGTTCAAGAAAAAACTCTTTTTTTTTGAATTGCTTTAATTCGAAGGCATGGGCAACTTTTAGTTGTTCATCCTTAGTTAAAGAAATGCGTTGTTCGATATAATCCAATAATTGTTGTTTGGCTAGGATTTCTTCCATAATACAAATTTAGGTAATTCATTTCATTCTCTTTTCAGCTTATTTCTAACTTTGCGCAACCTAAATCATTCATAGTATGTCACAAAAACCCGCAACTCCAAAGGGAACGAGAGATTTCTTGCCTTCTGATGTTTATAAGCGAACCTACATTTTCGATACGATTAAACAGGTTTTTCAACTTTATGGATTCGCTCCAATTGAAACACCAAGCTTTGAGTTTTCTGGAACTTTGTTGGGTAAGTATGGAGAGGAGGGGGATCGCTTGATTTTTCGGATTTTGAATTCGGGTGAAAAAATGAAAAAAGCGGATGTCGAAGCTTTACAAAATGACAATTTACCGCGATTTGCGAATTCACTTGCTGAAAAGGCACTTCGTTATGATTTAACAGTTCCATTCGCGAGATTTGTGGTTCAACATCAGAATGAACTTTCATTTCCATTCAAGCGCTACCAAATTCAACCGGTTTGGAGGGCAGATCGTCCTCAACATGGGCGTTATCAAGAATTTTATCAATGCGATGCGGATGTGGTTGGTAGTGAATCGTTACTTTACGAAATTGAATTAATTCAAATTTTCGACACAGTATTAACCAAATTAAATCTTCCAGGTTTTACCATCAAAATCAATAATCGGAAACTACTGACAGGAATCGCAGAAGTGAGTGGTGAGGAAGATCGAATTGTTGACATAACGGTTGCGATTGATAAATTGGATAAAATAGGCGAGGAGGGCGTTTTAGAAGAATTAAGAGTCAAAGGAATTTCTGAAAGAGCCATCGATCGTATCAAACCTCTATTTCAATTAAAGGGAGCAAATTCTGAAAAGCTGAATTTGATGAAATCGTTTTTAAGTTCTTCCGAAATTGGTTTAAAGGGAATCATGGAGTTGGAGTTTATTCTGAATTCGGTTGATCGAGTTGGATTGGAGAGGGGAGAAGTTGAATTCGACGTAACCCTAGCTCGTGGTTTGAACTATTACACGGGAGCCATTTTTGAAGTCAAAGCGCACGATGTAAAAATGGGAAGCATCTGCGGAGGTGGTCGTTACGACGATCTAACGGGTCTTTTTGGCTTGAAAGGACTATCAGGAGTTGGTATCTCATTTGGAGCTGATCGAATTTATGATGTTCTCAATGAATTGGACTTATTTCCAATGGAAGTAAATTCAGGTTTAACGGTTTTATTCTTGAATTTCGGGGAAAAGGAAGTTGAAAAATGTTTGGAATTAGCTAATGATCTCAGAAAAAAAGGGGTTGATTGTGAAATTTATCCTTCAGCTTCCAAACTTCAAAAGCAAATGAAATATGCCAATGATCGTGGAGTGAAATTTACTGTTTTGCTGGGTGAAAATGAATTAATAAATGATAGCGTAGTTAGAAAAAATATGGAATCTGGCGTTCAAATAAGCTTGAGTTTTTCCGATTTATTGAATAGTTTCTAAACAATTGTTCAATGTTTAACTAATTTACATAGATCAAATTTCGACAAAAATAAATTTGGGGGATAAATTTGTTTAATAAACACTAATTATAACTCCTGTTGTTTCCAGATGGATTTGCTTGAGACAAGCAAAACGAGCGAGTTCTAACTTTTCGAACGAATGTATTTTTTTTTTTTTTGATTTAATCCGTTCATTTTTAATGGTTTTATCAGGAATAAAAAACGGAGATTCGATCGGGATTGACCAAATCTCCGTTAGAGTGACCCCGGCAGGATTCTAACCTGCAACCCTCAGAGCCGAAATCTGATGCGCTATACAGTTGCGCCACGGAGCCAATTATGAACGCAAAGTTAATAAACTATTTCTTTTCGCTGTTTTCAATGTTTGGAATTATTATTTTCAAAAAATAAAATTTGTTTAATCACGAATCCTGTGAATGAAACTTCTTTTTCAATTTGGAAAGGGCTCGGAAAGTCTTGACTTTGGCATTATTTTCAGTTAGCCCCAAAACTTCTCCCATTTCTTTGAAAGATCTTCTTTCAAAAAACCTCAATTCAATCAAATATATTTCGCATTCCTTCAATAGTTTTAAGCTATTTAAAAGTTTTTGGCGATTATCGTCAAAATTATCATCGTAATTTTCATCTATATGTCTAATATTTGATAAAAAATCAATATTATTAACTGATTTTACTTTTTTATCTCGAAATGATTGATAAAGTTCACTCTTTGCAATTCGAAACAACCACGATGAAAAGGGTACTCCTCGAAATTCAAATTTGTTTAATGCTGTAAGTGCTTTAATAAAAACACATGATGTAATATCATATGCAGTTTCTGGCTCATTAACTCTTTTATTCACGTATCGAAAAATCGCTTCATGATATTTTTTGTAAATCGGCTCAAAAAATTTCGGGTTTGTCTTTGCTTTTTCAATCTGAATTAATTCTTCATTCAGGTAAGCACTATTTTTATGAAATGCGAATTGTGTTATCATTTTTTTTGGTTTTATAGTTTTTTAACTTGGAGATTTAAAGAGCTTGCAGTCTCTTTGCAATATATAACGCAACGTATATTGAATTGTAACAGTTTTACAAAATATTATTTATGAATTTGGTTATGCGGATTTCTTGCTTTCTAACTTTGTTTATGATATTCTTTTTGAATTTCATAAATGCTCAGCATAGCAATTACAACTCGCAAAGTAATTGGTCTCTCAATAAAAGAGAATTACAATTTGGACTTGGCGCTACTCAATTTACTGGAGATTTGGGAGGAGCACCAGAAATTGGAACGGATTACAGTTTACGTGATATCAACTTAAACTCAACAGGATTTGCAGGTTGGATTGGATATAGACAACGTTTTCACCCACTATTTGCTACAACAACATCAATTTGTCTGTTTGGATTAAAAGGTGATGACGCTCTTTCTGAAAATCAAATTAGAAATAGTAGAAATTTAAATTTCAAATCAACCACATTTGAAGTTCAGCAGCGTATCGAGTGCATATTTCTATCAGTAGAGCGATTTGGAGCTCGCTATCGTTTACCGGGAACTCGTTATGTAAAAAACCGAAATGAACAATTTTATTTGTATACTGGCATAGGACTAATGAAATTCAATCCGAAAGGTTTTTATAATGGTAAATGGTATGAACTAAAACCACTCAGAACAGAGGGACAGGGTTTAAAAGGTGGTCCTGAGCCTTATAAAAGGTTCACTTTTACCATTCCAGTTGGAATTGGTTTTCGAGTCGGAATCAGTCGCATGTGGAGATTAGGCGTGGAAGCGACTTATGTAAAGACTTTTTCCGACAATATTGATGATGTTAGTGGTGTATATTTTGATCAAAGTAAATATCAATCTGGATTGGCGGCTCATTTTGCAAACCCTGCTAAACAAAACTTAGATTGGTATAGACCTGGTGATCAACGCGGTGATCCAACACACAAGGATGCCTATTATCATTTGAATGTTATTTTAACCAGAAATATTACGTACAAAGATTTTAAACGGCCAAACTCAAAAAGTCGACGTCCATTATCGAAAAGTAAAACATTACGCCGTTTTAAAAGTTAAAATTGAATTCTTAGTTGGAATAACAAATCAGTTTTTCTAGAACCTTGAATTTCTTCTGATCCGGAACTTATTGTTTGCCGATTATTGTAGAGGAAATATCCGTATCGAACCCACAAATCAAAGCGACGAAGAAATGAGTACCTTACCAAAATATAGGCTCTATTTCCTTGGTAGTAATACGCTGGAACGGCAAAAGCATATAAAGCATTGTTTTCAAACGAGTAAATCCTTGTGTCGTAACTATCGGTGTCAAACAATGCGTATCTCAAAGCAATATCCAACGGAAAACTTTTTGGTCGGAATAAAAAATCCTGTGTTATAAGCAAGCCTTTTTCGGGTGTATTACTTAATCTATTAATTGTTACATACTCAATTCGACTCTTAATTGTGAAGAACTCACTAACCGTATAGGATAAATTAAACCGATAACTTCGTTGAATTACATCTTCAAGTTCAGTAACAGTGCCATCTGAGTCACGGCTATTTCTCTGACGCATTTGCTGGCGAAAACGACCATAAATTTCAAAGATTTTGTTCGGTTTATAAATTGGTTGAATTAAGAATTCATTGCCGAAGGATGGTGCGTCAATTAAATATTTCATCCATGGAAATTGGAATAAATCGGCATATCCGTTTAATGACCATTTAGAATTGAGTTTAAGTTTGAGTCCAGCATAAAGACCTTTCTCATTTTGCGTATTACTTCCCTCTGAGAAACTAGCATTGTAAAACGTTTGATAATCCTTTGAATAATTTCGATAAAGCAATCCAATACTAGCGCGAGAATCAATGGAAATCATTGCACCATGCACCATTGCCAAGCCATTTTTAACATCATAACTTAAAATCTTTGAGACTTCCCCAAATAAATTCAAATTCTTGAAGGTGTAATTATAATCTCCACTTACCGATAAACGACTTTTTCCTCTGAAATCAAATTGGTTGTATAATTCGGTTCTTTTATCAAAAATTCTATCGTAACCTTGATAAACAAAAGCAGAACCAATTTTTAAACTTGTTGAAGAATACCTCACATTTGCTCCTGTAATCAATTCAGTTAGACCATTCATTTTCGTAATCTCTGAATTTGTGCGATGTAAACCGGATAAGTCAATGGTTGAAACAAATTCCAAATCCTCAAAAGTAGAATCAGCTAAAACAGCAGCATCAATTTTCTTCCGAGAGCCAAACAAGGTCAATCCAAAGTTTTTATATGCCAAATCAACAGCTGCTCCTCTTAAAAATCGCGATTCGTCAACACTTGTATACGGACGAATTGGAATTGCATTTCGTTTAATTGTGGCAATATCCGCAGTTTTACCAAAAGCATAGCTCGACCAGAGATTAAGCCCTTGCCCTATTTGTATTTGGTAATCTCCCAAAACAGCAGATCGTAAATATTTTCCACCTTTAAAAAAAGCGTGCGCTGAATAAAAATCAAAACCATTTTTTTGTGCTCCTTTGAAAAATTCCTCTCCGGCGTCCTTTTCACATGTCAAGCCAATACTTATATTTGTTTTGTAAGTATATCTAAAACGGGTGTAATATCGATCTCCATTACCGTAATAGTAATTATTAGATTTTTTTTGAATAGAATCTGGAACATCCTCATAACCTGCTTTTTTTTCCATCATGGGTTGATAGCGAATGAATTGTTCAAATTTCCCTTGTTTAATTGCTTCTTTGAAATTTATGTGTAAATTATCCAAGCGATCATCAACACGCACAAAGGGGCGAACTAATTGAATGGTATTCAAATCCCAATATTCCAAACTTTGCAATTCATAAATGGTAATGAAATTTCCAAATGCCTTTCGATGCAAAAAAAGATCGTTTATTTGAACTTCTGTCAATAAATTCAATTCTTCTAATTCTTGACCTTCTGTTGTATTGAGATTTATTGGATTGTCATAATAAAAATTAAGTTGTTCGATGATATTAGTCAAATCCAAATTTTCCGACTGCAATTGCTCAGAAATAAATTCGATTCGTTGTTGAATTATTTCGCCTTTATCTTGTGCTTTCAAATATCCAAATTGGATAAATATAATGAACAAGAAAAATCGCTTTAGCATCATTTCAATTGAACTGTAAAACTGACATTTGGCGACCAACCAATGATTTGCTGATAAGCTGATCCAACATCCAATTTATACATTCCTTTCCAATGGTAACCAAACCCAAATGAAAATTCAATCGGTGCTGTTCCAAATCCTCCTCGGAAATATAAATTCTCTGCTGGCTCGTATTCTATTCCAGATTTAAATCTTATTGGAAAATCTACATTTTTTTCTATTTCACCTACAAAAAGTACTTTTTTGGAAACATGATAACGAGTTCCAAGTCTCAATGCTGTTGTATATCGATCTTCTTGAAAAGCCGAAAGTTCATTTCTAGTTAAATTCAAAATACTAAATCCGATATGCCAATTTTCTGAAATTTTGGCCATTGTACCCAATTCTGCAGTAACTGTTTGATGTCGACCATAAGCCTGTGGTAAACGAACTAAATGATAATTTAATTGAACTCCAATTGATAAAAAGTCTGTCAAAGCAAGCGCATAACCTAAACCTGAACGATACGTTCTAAAATTAGTGTATCCAAATGTTTGCCCTCCCATTGAAATCACACCTCGTTTAATCGGATACGCGACGACAAAACCCTGAGATTGCAATTCACGCAGTAAAAAACGATTTTCATATGAAATACCGAAAGTAACCTTTTTAATACCAACGTTTGCAGCAGGATTATGGTGATATGCCCAAACATCGTTTAACGCAACACTTGCATTCCCCAATGACATTGAGCGACTTCCCATGGGCTGCAATCCTTGAGCAAAAAGCTTGGTTAACAAAAATGGTAGACAAAAAATCAAAATCCGAATCATTCTATTAATCTTTGAAAATTACCACATTCCTTAAATTTATAATCGCGTTCTTCCACAAAAAACCAACTTGAACCATTGTCATCACTCAATGCGTAAATCGATATTCGCTTTTTTTCAGGGATGGAATATGAATCTTTTTTTAAAGCAATTTTAAATTCAGCTTGCACAATATTTCCTTTGGATTCTATTCTGTCAATTACGGCATCCGTCCAAATCATTTCTTCTGTGAGAAAAAGATTCTTGAATTCTTTAACTCCCTTTTTCTTGTAGTATTTAAGAACTGAAGGATGCATGTAAGAGGCTCTAGATAATTTTAAGTCCGAATTTACAGTAAATAAGTACTTGGCGACGGCTGAATTCAAAGTTTTTTCTTGGCTCGCATTTAATCCGCAAGAAGAATGTAAAAATGTTCCACAAAAAAGTAATAAAAAGACTCTCATTAAAACCATCGCAAATTAATTAAAATTGTGAAATTAAATACGGATTGTTGATTAAGATTGCTTGTTGCCAATATTAAATTTTTGGCTTAATTATTATATTTTTTAACTACTAATAAAATTACGAACAGTTATAAAATACTGTTAGTAATACAAATACGATAAGCGGACCAATTCACGTTTGAAAATGAACGCATTAAATCAATTAACCTGATGAAAAGCACATTTAGTTTGATGAGATTAAAACGGACTTTCCTCTACTGTATCCCAACGGGTAACTCTTTGGACACCATCAACTTCTTCAAATTTACGGGTTAATTGTTCCAACTGCTCTGTATCATAAACCATGACTTTGATTTTTCCTTCGAAAACACCGTCGTTTGTATCGAATGAAATGCTTTTCATGTTTACATTATTCTGTCTAGAGATAATTTCGGTCAATCTATTTACCAATCCCAATTGATCAATTCCAATAATACGAATGGCCGCAATACGCTCCACTAAATGATCTGATTTCCATCGGGCTTTGATGCAACGATATGCCATTTTCCCCATTAAATGAACCGCATTTGGACAATTAAATCGATGAACCTTTATTCCCTCACCTATTGAAATGAATCCAAAAACTTTATCACCAGGAATCGGATTACAGCATTTTGCCATTTGATATTCGAAGCCTTTGAAATCGTCGCCAATAAGTATTGTGTCTTGCTTCGTATCAATTCCAGGAATATTATCACCATTTTCATTGTTATTATTCTTTTTGATGACAATGTCCTTTTTAGGCAATTGAATGATTCCATGATTGTGTTCCAATTCTCTCAAACGAGAAAGATCAATTTTACCTTTCGCAATTCTAAAGTATAATTCTGTTGCACTTCCTACACTAAAAAATCGCTCGAGAAAAGAAATATTATCTGAACTCATTCTGAAATTGAACTGTTTGAATTTTCTTTCCAAAATTTCCTTTCCGTCTTGAGCAATTAACTTTCTATCTTCGTTTAACGAAGATTTGATTTTTTGCTTGGCTCTAGCAGAAACAACAAATCGCAACCATTCTTCATTCGGTTTTTGTTTAGAGGAAGTGATAATTTCGAGTTGATCCCCATTATTCAATTGATAACTTAAAGGCATCAATCGATTATTGACTTTGGCTCCGATACATTTGTTGCCTATATCCGTATGAATGTCATAGGCGAAGTCCAAAATTGTTGAGCCTACTGGCAATACGCGTAATTCGCCTTTTGGTGTAAAGATGTAGATTTCATCGTTGAACAAATTCAATTTAAAGTCATTTACAAAGTCCAGTGCACTCGATTCTGGATTATCTAAAAGTTCACGAATTTCAGCGATCCATCGATCGAATTTACTATCGTCGTTTTTGGATTCTTTGTACTTGTAATGCGCGGCGAGTCCACGTTCAGCTATTTCATCCATACGTTTTGTGCGTATCTGAACTTCAACCCACTTACCTGTTGGAGACATCACAGTTGTATGCAAAGATTCGTAACCATTTGCTCTCGGCGTAGAAATCCAGTCTCTCAATCTATCTGGACTTGGTTGATAATAATCGGTTACGATGCTATAAATCCGCCAGCAGTCAGGCTTTTCCAATTCTTCAGGCGTTTCAACGATTATTCGAATAGCGAAAACATCAAAGACTTCTTCAAAGGGAATTCCTTTGGATTGCATTTTTCGCCAAA
>Ga0315906_10009953_pt1 | contig 11228 bp, 12 predicted proteins | sample LakEriMetagenome_4_FD_203526 | JGI IMG/M metagenome (GOLD analysis project Ga0315906, IMG submission 203526) | Freshwater fungal communities from buoy surface, Lake Erie, Ohio, United States - Buoy 2 MA122 | ecosystem: Environmental > Aquatic > Freshwater > Lake > Lake biofilm | place: USA... | reverse complement strand
ATCAAGGCGCCGCCGAGCATGATCGAGCGTTGATAGCCGAGGATACGATCGGCCACGAAGCCGCCGGCGATGCCGGTCATGTACACCAGGGAGGTGAAACCGCCGTAGGTCAGGCTGGCTTCGGCGCGGGCACCATCGCCCAGATGCGCGAAAAACGCGGCCGCGATATGTACGGCCAGCATGGCGCGCATGCCGTAATACATGAATCGTTCCCAGAATTCGCTGGCGAACAGATTCCATAAGGCTTTCGGATGGCCGAGGAACTCGCCGGCCGGTGGCGGCATGAAGCCGTCTTTGTTATCAACTGCTCCGCTCATGCGGACTCTCCCTTGGTTTGTTTTAATGGTGGAACGGTGGCTTCATCATAATTAAAACGCCGTCGATTGACAGCTTTTTTTCGGAAAAAAGACGCAATTGCCTGTAAATCAGGCGGTTTTCAGCCGATACGGGTGCGCACTTCGAACAATTCCGGGAAAAAGCTGAGGTCCAGCGCTTTCTTCAGGAAGGCCACGCCGGACGATCCGCCGGTGCCGGGCTTGTAGCCGATGATGCGTTCGACGGTTTTCAGATGGCGGAAGCGCCACTGCTGGAAATTGACCTCGATATCGACTAGCTGCTCGCAGAAATGATAGGCCTCCCAGTTCGCCTCGGTGTTTTCGTAGATGCGCTCGAAAGCGACGACAACTTCCTCCCGGCGCTCGTAGGGCAGCGACCAATCGCGGTTCAGGCATTCGGCCGGAATGGCATGGCCGCGCCGCGCCAGATGGCGCAGGAATTCGTCGTACAGGCTGGGCGCGTTCAGGGTATCGGTCAGGTGCCGGTGGATTTCCGGATCGTAATCGAACACCTTCACGTAATGCGCGTTCTTGTTGCCGAGCAGGAACTCGATTTCCCGGTACTGGTGCGACTGGAATCCCGAGGACGAACCAAGCACGCTGCGGAACTGCATGTAGTCGCTCGGGGTCAGGGTTTCCAGCACCGACCACTGCTCAGTCAGTTGTTTCTGGATGTGCTTGATGCGTGCCAGCATCTTCTGGCAGGGCCCGAGGTCATCTTCGCGCAACTGGGCCAGCGCCGCCCGCAGCTCATGGATGACCAGCTTCATCCACAGCTCGGAGGTCTGGTGCTGGATGATGAACAGCGTTTCGTCATGCACCGGCGGATCCGACAAGGGATGCTGTGCGCTCAGGATGAGATCCAGTCGCAGATAGCCACCGTAACTCATGCGATCCGTGAAGTCGGTGGTGATGCCGTCTTCAAGCGGGCGTTGGTTGCTGGGTTCGGTCATGGCTGGCTCACGGTTTCTTAACCTCGCCAGTTTAACTTATCGGCTACACTATTTCCGTTCCCGGCAGGATGACCTGCCACAGCTTCCAGGAGCCCTGAATGGAATCCGCCGTACGTTTCGAAATCGATTATCTGCAGTACATGGATGCCGACGGCGGCATCGTCAACCCCGATCTTCCCGACTTCGCCCGCGACCGCGCGCAACTGGTCGATCTGTACAAGGAAATGCTGAAAGTCCGCTGCTTCGATGCCAAGGCGGTGGCCCTGCAGCGCACCGGAAAACTCGGCACCTATGCCAGCTGCCTCGGCCATGAAGCGGCCCACATCGGCATCGGCACCAGTCTGCAGATCGACGACGTGTTCGCGCCAAGCTACCGCGAATACGGCGCCCAGTTCGCCCGTGGCGTGAAACCGCGCGAGGTGCTGATGTACTGGGGCGGCGACGAACGCGGCAACGATTTCTCCGGCCCAGCCCATGATTTCGCCTGGTGCGTGCCAATTGCCACCCAATGTCTGCATGCGGCCGGTTCCGCGCTGGCCTTCAAACTGCGCGGCGAAGCACGCGTGGCGCTGGCCTGCGTCGGTGACGGCGGCTCGTCAAAAACCGATACCTACGCCGCCATCAATTCGGCCGGTGCCTACGGCCTGCCCTTCGTGCTGTGCATCATCAACAACCAATGGGCCATCTCCGTGCCACGTGCGGCCCAGACCGGCGCCAAAACCCTGGCCCAGAAAGGCCTGGCCGGCGGACTGGAGTGTCTGCAGGTGGATGGCAACGACATCATCGCAGTCAAAGCCGCGGTGGCGCATGCGGTCAAGCGTGCGCGCCATGGCCATGGCGGCACAGTGCTTGAATTGATTACCTATCGCCTGTCCGATCACACTACCGCCGACGACGCACGCCGCTACCGCGACGACGAACAGGTCAAAGCGGCTTGGCAGCGCGAGCCGGTCAAACGCCTGAAAACCTATCTGCTGGCGCAGGGCTGGTGGAGCGAAGATGAAGAAACCGCCTGGGTCGCCGAATCGAACGCCTGGGCCGATGCCGAGGTGGACGCCTATCTGGCCACCACGGTGCAGCCGGTGGAAGCAATGTTCGACTACCTGTACGCCGAACTGCCGCACGATGTCGCCGAACAGCGCGAACAGGCGCTGGGCTGGGAGAAACGCTAATGGCCGCAATCACTCTCATTGAAGCCCTGACCCAGGCCATGGCCTATGAAATGCGCCGCGACCCGAGCGTGATGGTGCTCGGCGAAGACGTCGGCATCAACGGCGGTGTGTTCCGCGCCACCTCCGGCCTGATCCAGGAATTCGGCCCGGAGCGTATCCTCGATACCCCGCTGGACGAAACCACCATCGCCGGCCTCACCGTCGGTCTGGCCGCACAGGGCATGAAGCCGATCGCCGAGGCGCAGTTCGACGGCTTCATGTATCCGATGGTCGATCACATCATCTGCCATGCCGCGCGCCTGCGTTATCGCACCCGCGGCCGCATGAGCTGCCCGATGGTGCTGCGCGTGCCCTGGGGCGGCGGCATCCGCGCGCCGGAACATCACAGCGAGGCCAACGAAGCCATCTTCACCAATGTGCCCGGCCTGCGCGTGGTCATGCCCAGTTCGCCGCAACGCGCCTACGGCCTGCTACTGGCCGCCATCCGCGATCCTGATCCGGTGATCTTCTTCGAACCCAAACGCATCTACCGGCAGTACAAGGAAGAGGTGCCGGATGACGGCGAAGCCCTGCCCTTGGATGTCTGCTTCGTGCTGCGCGATGGCAGCGATGTGACCTTGGTGACCTGGGGCTCGCAGGTCAAGGAAACGCTGGAAGCCGCCGATGCGCTGGCCAAAGACGGCATCAGTGCGGAAGTGATCGATCTGGCCACGGTCAAACCGCTCGACTTCGACACCATCCATGAATCGGTGAAAAAGACCGGGCGCTGCGTGATCGTGCACGAAGCACCGCGTACCGCCGGTTTCGGTGCGGAGATCGCCGCGCAGCTGGCCGAGAAGGCGATGTACGACCTGGTCGCACCGGTGGAACGCGTGACCGGTTACGACACGCACATTCCACTGTTCCGTCTGGAAATGAAATACCTGCCGAGCGTCGAAAAAATCGTCGCCGCCGCTAAACGCACCCTTGCCGCGAGTTGACCATGAGCACAGTAAAACCCTTCCATCTGCCAGATCTGGGCGAAGGCCTACCGGACGCCGAAATCGTCGAATGGCATGTCAAGATCGGCGATGTGGTCCGTCTGGACGCACCGCTGGTGTCGATGGAAACCGCCAAAGCGGTGGTCGATGTGCCCTCGCCGTTCTCCGGCAAAGTGATGGCATTGGCCGGCCAGCCGGGTGATGTGATTCTGACCGGCGCGGTACTGGTCGAAATCGAACTCGATCCGAATCTACCGCAACGCGCCGACGCCCAGGACACCGGGCATCACCACGGTGCCCCGGCGGCACACGCAGCGCCGGCCTCTACTCCGGAACCCGCGCCGGCCGAAGATGACGGCGATGCCGGTACGGTGGTCGGCGCCATGGAAAGTTCAAACGCGGTACGTAGCGAACAGGCTGTCGCCATCGGCGGCGTGAAAGCCATGCCGGCCGTGCGTGCGTTGGCAAAAAAATTGAAGGTCGATCTCGCACGCGTGCGTGCCACCGGTGCCGACGGTGTGATTACCCTGGCCGATGTGAAAGCAGCAGCCGCGAATCCGTCAACGCAGTCCGCTGCGCCGGCTCCGGCAGCGCCTGTTGTAACCAGCGAACGCAGCGCAGCGCCGCCACCTGCCTTCATGCCGCCCCCGGCCGGCGATGACAAAGACGAACCGATCCGCGGCGTACGCCGCAACATGCTGCGCACCATGAGCGCCGCCCATGCCGAAGTGGTGCCGACCACGTTGATGGACGATGCGGATCTGAGCGCCTGGGCGGCGGGTGAAGACATCACCGTGCGCACCCTGCGTGCGCTGGCGGTAGCCGCCAAGACCGAACCGGCGATGAATGCCTGGCTCAATGCCAAAGAAGGTACCCTGCGCCGGCACAGCGCGGTGCATATCGGCGTGGCCATCGATTCGGCCGACGGCCTGTTCGTGGCATCGCTCAAACACTGCGACTCGCGGGACGGCAAAACCCTGCGCGCCGAACTCAACCGTCTGCGTGACGGTGTGCGTGAGCGCAGCCTGCCGCCGGAAGACCTCTCCGGCTACACCTTGATGTTCTCCAACTTCGGCGTGTTCGCCGGAAAATACGCAACGCCGGTCGTGGTACCACCGTGCGTGTGCATCGTCGGTGCCGGCCGTCTGTATCACGCCGTGGTACCGGTCTTGGGCGGCATGGAAACGCACCGCATGATGCCGATTTCGCTGACGTTCGACCACCGCGCCGCTACCGGCGGCGAAGCCGCGCGCTTTTTGAAAGCGATGATTGACGATTTGCAACGCGCCCGCTGATGGCCCACCGCAGCCGCCTTGCCGGTTTCATGATTGACTGCCAAAACGGCGACCTGGGCGAGGCTGCGACGTTCTGGAGCAAGGCACTGGGGCTGGGTATTATCGACCCAGACGAAGACGGCCTGGACCGGTATGCCGTTCTGGAAAAACTGCACGGCGATCTGCATGTTGAAGTACAGAAGGTCAATCACGAATCACGCGTGCATCTGGATATCGAAAGCGATGATATCGAAGCCGAAGTGGCGCGCTTGAAGTCCTTCGGCGCGCTGGAGATTGCAAGACCTTACGATTCCCGCTGGGTGGTGATGCAGGCACCGACAGGCCACCGGTTCTGCGTGGTTCGGCCGAAGGGAAAGCTTACAGCGGAAAATGCCAGGCGCTGGGACTGAAAAAACTCAAAGCGCCGCGGCGGCATCCTGGAAAATTGCTTCCAGCGCATCGAAAACATGGCTTTCTTCGGCCAGGTCGGCCAACTCGGAAACGTCCTTGAGCGCATGCCAGGCGGCTTTGCCTTCGGCCTTGATCTTGGCGAGGAACGCACCGGCCTCACGCGGGTTCTCGAACCCTTTGCTTTGAAGCAGCACTTCACCGTTGGCGTGGCTGAGTTTGAAATAGAACTTCCCGTCCTTTTCGCGGTACTGCTTGAACACCGGCAAGGCCGGTTTTTCATTCGACGCATTCGACTGTGCCGGCAACACACTGCCCAGATTGCGCAGACCGACGGCATGGCGTAATTCCCGCAACAGTGGTGTGGCAATGGCGCGGGCTTTGACGGCACCGGCCTGCAGGATGGCTTCGATGCGGGCCGGGTCGGCCATCAAGGCGTTGTAACGCTCACGCATCGGTGCGATTTCGGCATCGATGACCGCGAACAGTTGCTGTTTGGCATCACCCCAGGCGATGCCTTCGGCAAAGGCTTTGCGCATGGCGGCGGTCTGCTCGGGTGTGGCAAAGGCCTGATACAGCTGGAACAGGGCCGAGCCCTCGGTGTCCTTCGGCTCGCCCGGTGCTTTCGAGTCGGTCAACAGGCCCATGATCTGTTTCTTCAGCGTCGCCGCATCGGCGAACAGCGCGATGGTGTTGTCGTAACTCTTGCTCATCTTGCGGCCGTCCAGACCCGGCAGCGTGGCCACCGATTCCTCGATGGCCGCTTCCGGCAGGGTGAAATACGCCTGGCCGTAAAGATGGTTGAAACGCGCGCCGAAATCGCGCGCCATTTCGATGTGCTGGACCTGATCGCGCCCGACCGGAACCTTATGCGCACCGAACAACAGGATGTCGGCGGCCATCAGCACCGGATACATGAACAATCCGGCGGTGATGCCGGCATCGGCATCGTTGCCTTCGGCGGTGTTTTTATCGACCGCCGCTTTATAGGCATGCGCGCGGTTGAGCAGGCCCTTGCCGGCCACACAGGTCAGCAGCCAGGTCAGTTCCGGAATTTCGGGAATATCGGATTGCCGGTAAAACCAGACTTTATCCGGATCCAGACCGCAGGCCAGCCAGGATGCTGCGATTTCCAGTGTGGATTGCTGCACGCGCGTCGGATTCTGCACTTTGATCAGCGCATGGTAATCGGCAAGGAAATAGAAACTTTCCACGCCGACCTGCCGGCTGGCCGCAACGGCCGGGCGGATGGCCCCGGCGTAATTGCCCAGATGCGGCGTACCGGAGGTGGTGATGCCGGTCAGGACACGCTGGTTGGCCATGGGGAATTAATTTTTCGCGGCGTCTTCGACTTTTTCGCCGGCTTTCTGGACGTCTTTGCCGACGCCTTCAATGGTATTGCAGGCCGACAGGGCCAGCACGAAGGACAGGGTCAGCAGAACGGTTGCGAGCTTTTTCATAAATACTCCTCAGGGTTAATCAATGCGCATCAGGGTCGATTTGCCGAACAGGCTTTCGACCAGATCCACGGCGAGTGCACCGGTCTTGTTATGTTCATCGAAAGCCGGGTTTAATTCAACTATATCCAGCGATCCGAGCCGGCCGGTATCGGCGATCATTTCCATCACCAGCTGCGCTTCGCGGTAGTTCGGGCCGCCCGGCACCGTGGTGCCCACGCCCGGGGCGATGGACGGATCGAGGAAGTCGACATCGAAGCTAACGTGCAGATGGGTGTTTTCATCGACGCCTTCCAGAGCTTCTTCCAGCGAACGCTTCATGCCCACTTCATCGATGTAACGCATGTCATAGATGTCGAGACCGTAGCGGTGCACCAGTCGCTTCTCGCCGATGTCTACCGAGCGGATGCCGATCTGGCGGATTTCTTCGGGCTGAATGGCCGGCTTGCTGCCACCGAGTTGGGTCAATTCATCCGGACCCAGACCACACAGACACGCGACCGGCATGCCGTGAATGTTGCCGGAGGGCGTGACCTGGCTGGTGTTGAAATCGGCATGGGCATCCAGCCACAGAATACGCAGTTTTTTTCCGGTATCGCGGCAATGCCGAGCCACGGCGGTAATCGACCCGATACCCAGACAATGATCGCCGCCAAGTACGATCGGCAACTCGCCGCGACCCAGGCTTGCGGATACGGCCTCCATGGTCAGACGGTTCCATTCCGCCACTTCCGGAAGATGCCGGTAGCCCTCGGTCGGCGGCTGCCATGGATTGACCGGCCCCTGCAGGTTGCCATAATCGAGCACGTCCAGGCCGTGCGAACGCAGAGCATCGGCAATGCCGGCCACACGTAAGGCCTCCGGCCCCATCGAGGCGCCGCGGTGCCCGGCACCGATGTCGGTCGGAACGCCGATGAGGGCGATGGTGGGGGTATCAACTGTCATGGTGGTTGCGCCTGATTGGTGCCGGCACCCGGATTCGAACTGGGGACCTACCGCTTACAAGGCGGTTGCTCTACCAACTGAGCTATGCCGGCATGGGATGCCCATTGTACGCGAGCATCACGGCTTTGCGTAGCCGTCAGCGGCAGGCCTGAACCGGAATTTTCGGATTCTGTTCGGCCTGCCATTGGCTGAAACCGGCCTGATTGCGGATGCTGGCGTCAATCCACCATTCCTGCCGCGTCTGCTGCTCACTGCGCAACACCGCTTCCAGCCCGAGCTGTTGCACGACGCGCTGCCGCGCCTGGGCATCTGCCAGCGTGGCGTATTGGCCGAGCGCGATGCTGTGATCGGACTGGATTTCCGGAGCGCCGATTCCGGCACTGAGCAGGCTCTCCACCAGCAACTCCGCATCCGCACGGCTGGCACTGGCCGGGATATCCAGACGATAGCGCGTGCCGATGACGCCGTCGGCCGTACGCATCTGCATATCCAGGGTGATGTACTCCAGGGATTGCCAGGCGCGCCGCATCGCGGTCTCCTCGGCGAAGGGACCGATCCGCCAGCAACTGCCGGCAGGCAGGCGCTGGCGTTCCTGTTGCAATTGCAGGTACTCCTGATGCAGGATCAGCCCCGGCGTGCCGGCTTCGGTCATCGGCAACACATGACCCTGCATTTCGGGTCGCCACATATTCCACATCAGGGCGCCGGCATTGGCAAACAGCAGCAACAGGCACAATCGACGAAGCCAGATCATAAGCCGCTCAGTTCGATATAGCGCAGCATGCCATTGAAGATCAGGTCGGGTGCGGCCTCTGCCATCGGCAAGAGCTTCAGCCAAGGATCGGCACCGCCGCCGGTCACCAGTAACTTGACCGGACGTCCCGTGAAAGCACCGGTCAGCACACGGTCGATCATGCCCAGCGTCTGGTGCTGGATGCCGCTGGCAAGTGCATCGAGTGTGTTGTCGGCCAGGAAGCCGGCTTGACCCTCACCTTCGAACAAACCGGGGAAATGATCACGCATGCGCTGCCACTGGAAATCCGGGCCGGGCGCGATCAAACCGCCACAGTGCCGGCCATCGGCGGCCAAGACGTCGAGCGTCAGGGCGGTTCCGAAAGACAGTACAGCGCAGTGGGTCATCGCATCACAGGCGGCCAGCAGTCCGAGAAAGCGGTCCACACCCAGTTGCCGTGGCTGTGCATAAGCGATGCGTAGGCGGCCCATTTCGGCACAGGATTCGATCCGGGTCACCGGTTGCCGGATATGCGACAGCAGATGTTCAAGGCGCTCGGCACGCCAACCCTTGCTGACCGTGGCCAGAAAGACCCGCTCGTACTCGGCATCGGCCAGCAGTTCGAGCGCCAGATCGACCGCATGCGGGTCATCGTAATCCAGGGCGGGCAAAGGATGCCAGCCGGCAGCCTCGCGGCGCGCCATTTTGATACGGCTGTTGCCGCTATCGATCAGACAATCAGCCATGGGACACCCGCACGCTGACTTCGCCGCTGTGCAAACGGTGTTGACCATCGGCATCTTCAAACAACAGGGCGCCATCGGCGGCAATCCCGCAGGCACGCCCATCGCGTTGCTTTGCGCCGTCCTGCACCCTTACCGCCCTGCCCTGCAGACCATCCAGAGATCGCCAATCCGGGATAAACGCCGGAAGACCGTCCGTTTCGAAACGCTCGAAACCCCGGGTCAATTCGGACAACAGTCCCGCAAGCAGCAGGTTACGGTCCAAGACGGCTTCGGTATGCTCCGACAACGCGGCCCAATCCTGATCGATGCCGGCACCGGCCTGACGCGATAAATGCACATTGATACCGAAACCCAAGGTGATATCACAGGGACCGTCCGCTTCGCCGCGGAGCTGGATTAAAAGACCGCCGCATTTACGGCCATGCAGCCAAATATCGTTGGGCCATTTCAAGGCCAGACCGGCGATGCCCTGGCGCTGAAGCGCGTTCACGATCATGACGGCGCAGGCCAGACTGAAACCGGACATGGCGGCGACCGGAAGGTGGAATCGACGGTTGACGCTGCAATGGATATTGGCCAAAGGCGGCGAGCACCATTGTTTTCCGCGCCGGCCCTGCCCGGCGGTCTGCATTTCCGCTAGCCAGACCGCGATGCCTTGTGACGGCGCCGGTTCGGCCATGGCCCGCAGCTGTGTCGAATCGGTTTCGAAATCGATCTGCAGACTTTGCAGGTCCTGCCGGCTGGCAGCATCCATCGCCGCGAGGATCACCGATTTCTCGAGCAAGGGTGTCGGCCGCACCAGACGATATCCGCGTTGCGCATCGGTATCGATTGGCAATCCGCGCTCCCGCAGCTGTTCGATGCGCTTCCAGACCGCCGCACGCGACACCCCGAATTCGGCAGCGAGGCTCACGCCCGATTTCGGACCGTCCATCAGCGCGTTGATCAGGGCCGGATTATCCACGGCGTCCGGACAGCAGGCGTCCGAGCAGACGTGCTTTCTCGAAACGGTTCTCGGTTCCCGAGCGCAGCCGCTGCAGATTGCTGCGGTGACTAAAGGTCAGCAACACGGAACTGGCAATGGCAAACCACCACACTTCAGCATCGGCACCGGACCATGCCGCACTGACCAGCAGACTGATCGCCGCCAGCACCGTGGAAAGACCGACATAGCCGGTCAGCAGGAGATTGAGAAACCATACGGAGAACAACAGAATCAAGGACTGCGGCCAAACCAGAATCAGTCCACCAACGAGTGTGGCCGCACCCTTGCCGCCGCGGAACCCGTGCCATACCGGCCAGATGTGGCCCACAACGGCGGCGAACACACAGGCCATCGCGGCCATATCGTTGCCAGGCAGGAAATGCCGCGCCGACCAGGCCGCGAGCAGACCTTTGCCGACATCGATCAGGACCACGCCGAGTGCGAATGCCAGGCCCTGGGTCCGCAAGGCATTGGTGCCACCGGCATTGCCGCTGCCAAGCGTACGGATATCGACACCGCGCAGTTTGCCCAGGCACAGACTGCCGGATACCGAGCCGAGCAGGTACGCCGCGACAATCAGCAGCCAGAGCATCAGACCGTCTCCGTGACGACCGGCTGGTAGGAAATCACCAAAGCACCGGGGCCGGCATGGGCGCCGATGGCCGGACCGGATTCCACGCACCAGGCCTGTGTGCACGGCACCAGTGCGGTGAAGGCCTGCAGGAGCGCCTGCCCGGCCTCCGGATCACCGCAGTGGCCGATGATGGCGCGGTATTGCTGCGTGCGGTCAATACGCTTGGCGACATGCCGCGCGTAGCGTTCGATGATGTTGCGTTTTCCGAAGAGGCCGCTGTTCAGCGCCAGCTTGCCCGCCGGGGATACTTTGGCGATGGCGGTCAACCCCAAAGCGTTGGCAATCGGGCCGGCCCAGCGTGGAATGCGGCCACCCCGGACGGCATGGCTGATATCCGCCGTACAGGCCCAGGTTTCGGTCACCGGCCGCAGGCGTTCCAGGAGGGCGATGATCTGGTCGGATGTCTGTCCGGCCTGCGCCGCTTCGGCAGCGGCAATGACCAACAGGCCCTGACCGCCGGCGGCATTGGCGGTGTCGAATATGTGGATGCGATCGGCGTGCCCGCGTTTGGCGGCGGCCTCGGCCGATTGCACGGTGCCGGAAACCGCCCGCGAAAGACCGACATAGACCAGATGCGGATGGTGCGACAGCAGAAACTCGAACTGC
>Ga0315906_10009950_pt1 | contig 11230 bp, 7 predicted proteins | sample LakEriMetagenome_4_FD_203526 | JGI IMG/M metagenome (GOLD analysis project Ga0315906, IMG submission 203526) | Freshwater fungal communities from buoy surface, Lake Erie, Ohio, United States - Buoy 2 MA122 | ecosystem: Environmental > Aquatic > Freshwater > Lake > Lake biofilm | place: USA: Lake... | reverse complement strand
GGCAGCTGTTCCATCAGCGATGAACTTGAAAGTTACTGTATCGATTGTTCCGCTTAGCTTTGGACCTGAGTTGTACTTAGGGTTGAGCTTAAGTGTTACAGATGACTTAGTAACTGCGCTATTAACAGTAAATCCACCGTTGCCGACCCAAAGAAGTGGGTTTGTTGTGGCATCAACCTGAGTGATGTCGTAAGCCTCTGACCACACCTTGCCGATTGACTTCAATACTGCAGTGTTCTTTGTGTTGTATGCAGCAAAGAAGCGATCACGAGCAGCTTCGTTGTCCTTAACTGACTGGAGACCCTTCTTTCCTTCTGCAAGAAGAACAAGTGTGTGAACTGGAGATGGTCCTGGACCATATAGATCCCAGTTAGCAATTCTCTGCTTGAAGCGGAGAGTAAGAGTCATCTTGTCAGCAGAAAGTGTTGGCTCTCCAACGATGTTGTCGTTGTAAGTTCCACCATAACCATTTGAGTCAAATGCAGGTGTTGCATCTCCATCTGGATCTCCAAGGCCAGCAGCCTTTGAGTATGTGTTGCTTGATAGAACGTGTGATAGCAATAGATCTACACCGTTGATTGGAGTTCCATCTGACCAAACAAGACCCTTATTGATCTTATATTCAATACGGAAATCATCTGCCTTGTTCTTTACAATCTTGAAATCACCAAATGTTGTATTACGAACAACATTCTTCTTGTCATTGATGTAGTAGAAACCAATGCCAGTGAGATTTCCAACCTTGCCATTGATGGTTAGGTTGGTGTCAGGCTGGCCTGAGTTAAATGATGTTAATGAGTTTGTATCGTGAATCACGATAGTTGAACGGGTGTTAGCTTGAGCAGGTGATAGCAGTGAAACTGCTAACGCTGCTGAAGCAACAGCTGCGAGTGCAACTTTTGCACTACGTGTTAACTTCATATATTTCCTCCTTGAGGGTTATAGAAAAGCGTCCGCGGAGAGTCGACCAACCCCATGGGCGCTTTTGGTGGGTGAAGTCTGCCCTAGTAAACGGCAGATGAGCAACAGGCAAACAGTTTGGTCACGCCTAGTTTGATAACAAGTTGATAACCCTTAACTGAGAAAAACCGGGTCAATTTAAAGCCATGGGGTGAGGCTACGGCTGCTCTTTGGCATCTGCTCGGGCCTTATTTATAGCCGACGTTGTCAGTTTCGATGCTGAAAGCGCAAAAATGAGGAGCCCCAGAATCGCTCCGGTGAAATATGGGGTCCGAAGCGCCATCTCGCGCGATAGAAATACTTGGCCAATCGCCACCAAAGCGCCACCCAAGAACATTCCAATCGGAATAGAGCCCCAAGCAAAAAAGCGATACACACTATTTACTCTGCCCAGCAGGTGCGAGGGAATGATGCTCTGTCGTAAAGAAACGGTAATCGTGTTCCATAAGACTGCAGCTATTGTTTGAAAAACTGTAACCACCCAGACAACCTGCCAGGTAGAGGTGAAACCAATAATGGCAGTACCTACTGGGGCCAGAATCATGGCCAGCCACAGTGAGGGGCCACTTCCAAATTTCTCAGAAATTTTTGGTGCAAGAAGACCTCCAATTATGCCTCCGACTGCTGCTGCCATTCCGAGAACAGCAAAGACAAAGACTGAAGTATTTAACACTTCTTGTGCAAACAAAATATATGTTGCAGTAACCATGGATCCCACACCATTCATAAATCCAAGAATGATCGCCATAGGACGCAGTAAAGGATGTGCCCACAACCAACTGAAGCCTTCCTTTATTTCAGATTTAAAATTTAACTTTTCGCGCGGTTTTTGGCTGACTGGCCTAAAGCTGCCACCAATAGTTGCAATAAGTGCAACGGCAACGAAGAAGGAGACCGCATCGAAAAAGAATGGAATGAAAATCGAAATTCCGATTAGTAGGGAGCCCAGTGGTGGCCCAATAAAGCTATTAGTAAGGGATTCGGCTGACCACATTCGCCCATTAGCTTTTTCAAGGTTTTCTTCAGCAACCACGCTAGGCATCAAAGTTTGTGCACTGTTGTCTCGAAGTACTTCTGCTAAACCAAACAAGAACGAGGCAAGAAGCAAAGTGAGGTATAGCGCCCAATTGGTTTCCAAATCAGTTATCGAACTAAGTTCGTTGAGGGATGGTAATGAATCTCGATTTAACAAAACAACCACGCCAACAATTACAGTCAAAAAACCACGAAATAAATCCATTCCAAGAATTAGCTTTCGGCGATCAAATCGATCGGTAATCACCCCGGCGTGCAAGGTAAACACAAGCCACGGAAGGCGGGATGCAAAGCCTGCGGCTGCGATCAATAATGGTGATCTAGTTACTGCAGATGCCAGCCACGGGTAAGCCACACCAGCGACACCATCACCAAGGTTTGAAATTGCGGTGGCAGACCAAAGCTTCCAGTAGGCGCGACCAAGCTTTGTTTTCATATGCACAGACTATTCTGAAGTTTCAACGCTCTTTGCAATACTCATAAAGAATTTTATGGATAAGAGGGCGATTGTTGTGGCGATCACGCCACCGACATACATCGGAAGCCGCAGACTGAAATGTGCCAAGACTCCCCCTAGCAGGGATCCAATCGGCATCATTCCCCAGACCAAGGTTCGACGGGTTCCATGAATTCTTCCATACAGTTCATTGGGAATAATTGTTTGATAAGTAGCCATCAACAAGATATTCCACTGTGCAATTGCAAATCCACCAAGGGTTGCAAGAGCGACAAATACATAAATGTTGGGCGAAAAGCCCTGCGCTAAGAGAATCACTGAACTGCCCGTGATTCCTAAAGTCATCATGATGCTACGACCAAATTTTTTCGAGGCCTTGGGAGCGATGATCGCACCCAGTAAAGCACCTAGTCCCTGGATAGTAAGTATGACTCCAAAATATTTTGGCTCGAGTTCTAACTCTTTAATTATGAATAAAACCATGGTTGCAGTGCCCATGGAATAACAAACACCAATTGTTGCTGTAGTGATGACTAAGCGTCGCAAAACTTTATGGTTATATAAATACTTTATGCCGAATTTGATGTCTTGAATAAAGCCAGGCTTGTTCTCATTTGAACTTTCAGCTCGAACATCTTGTAAGTATTGGATAGGTATGGCAAGAGCCAAGAGAGTCGCAACGGCATACCCAATGCTGTTGATAAAGAAGGGCAGCCAAATCGCGAGCGCGTATAGAAAGCCGCTCAGCGGGGAGCCAATAAAGCCCTGAATGACTGTCTCTGAAATCTGAAGCCTGGAATTTCCTTTTTCATAATGCTCTTCATCCAGAATCTGAGGAATCAGAGATTGCGCAGTTGTATCGGTAGCAACCTCGCACACCCCAATAATGAATGCAGAAAATATCAACCAATAAATGGTTACATGGCCGGTTGCGATTCCGAGAGCCATGATGCCGATTACAGCGCTTCGAATAGCGTTGGAACCTGCCAAAATGAAACGACGATCGACCCGGTCAACCATTACCCCGATTGGCATTGCAAAAAGTAACCAGGGCAACATCACCATGGCACCGATTACCGAGATTAGGACAGTGCTGTCAGTAAGGGTGATTGCAAGAAGCGGAGCTGCGGCTATCAGAACTCCATCAGCTAAGTTAGAAATCAAACTGCTGGCCCACAAACGATTAAATGCTGGACCCATGCCTACAACCTTAGTCCATCTAAATTAGTGAACAGCTGAAACTGTTTTAGATAAGCAGAAGTTTCTTGGCCTTTTCAACAGCTGTGTGACGTCCGTCTACTCCTAACTTTCTATATACATTGCGAAGATGTGTCTTCATAGTATTTTGCGAAATATGAAGCTGCTTAGCAATTGCACTTAGAGGTATGCCAGTAGTTAGGTGTTTAAGAATTTCAAGTTCTCTTGCAGTTAACTTCTCTTCGAGTGCTCCAGTGTCACTATTCATTGCCTGGATTCGCTCAGTCATTTCATGAACCACACTTTCTCTAAAGACGGTGGGTTGCGCGGCTGCTGCTTTCACCATGATTGGATATAGACGGTGTTGCCTTACGAAATACTCGTGATAGCCAACTTCTGCGCCGATTTCTAGCGCTTTGTTGAGGTATCCCAAAGCCACATTTTCGCTCTCTGCATGGATCGTGGCTTGATAAAGGAACTTATTGACTCTTTCCCGAGGAGTGTTTTCTGGAAAGCCATCAACCAAAGCAGGAATCTTCTTAGGGTCACTTTGGAACTTTGCATTTAAGTCTATCTGCCGGACCATTTCAATTTTCGGCATCCTGCGCAGCAGTTCTTCTGCTCTTTCCCAATCATCTAGAACAAAGCGCAAAAAGACTTCGGTAATATCGATCAGCCAGCTAAGTTCGTGTGGCGACTTTAATTCAGCCAGCCTTTCTCGTTGTTGTTTAACGATTTCCATCATCTGTGGAATTTGGCCTTTTGTAATATTTATTCGCGCACGTGTGCCTTCAGCCATCAATGCCCACGGCCAAATATTTGATTCAGAGGATTTTTCAAAAAGCAATGTAGAAGTTTCGATCGCTTTATCTAGTTGTGAAAGCTCCAGCTGGCAACGTGCCAACACCATGTATGCATCAAGTGGTGCACTAATTGATGCATACCCTGCAATTGACGCCTGATTAATTGCGATGGAGGCATGCTCTGCTGCCTCAAAAAAGCGGCCTTCGCACCACAATGAAAGTGAGGTTATGCAAGTTATGTAATAAGGGGCGTTGATTACATTTCCAGAACTTAAAAGGGCCCGGGCACGCTTGAGGCAATCATTGATCTCTTCTGGTTGGTCATAAAGAAAGTGAATTCCAGCCTTTAGTCGAAGTAGAGCAATGCGATCTGTGTTCTCGATGGATTCATATGGGGCATCAGTCAGCAGGGCCCGATCAATCATCGCCAGAGAGCGCGTGAATTCGCCTCTGGCAAAGTAGATATGCGCAAAAGCCATGGATGTAAGTTGGGTTAGAAATACCAACTCTTGACTTTGTTCCGAAATGATTTCAAGTTCCTTAGCCAAAGCTTCGGCTCGTGCAAATTCAAGATTCACAAGGTGTCCAACTACCTTGATGGTCTTTTTCATCATTTCGCCCCGCGGAGAAGAATCACCAGAGTATTCAGACCACTTAATTAGCTGGTCTCCGCGACCAATGACTGCCATGTGCCTAATACTTGTATCTAAATAGACTTCAAACTTTTCTTTGTTTTCAGATTTAAAAACATGCTCCAGAGCTTTTCCATAATCCCCTATATCCCAAAAATGGGAAGCCAATTTTTCGTGAATCTTTCTATTTTCTCTAGGGTCCCCATACTCTTGTTGAGACAAGACTTCGTAAACAATGTCATTAAACCTATAGACTCGGTTGGGTCCCGAAGAAACACTCATATAAAGACCATCTGTAGCTAATTTATTGATGTAGCTTTCCGAAAAATCCTCGCCCAGCACGATTGCGGCCGTTTCCAAATCAAACTCTGATAGTAAAACCAGTCGTGAAATCTTTGATTTGTTTTCTGCGTTAAGTGAGTTAATGGTTTCAAGGGCCAGAACAGCAAGCGGACTAGATCCGGACTCAATTTCAAATTTTGAGTTCTGATTGCCTCGTGCGATGGAGCGAGTAATCATCTGAACCGCTGCTGGCCAACCTTCGCATCGACCAACTAACCTGGATGAATTAGAGTCCAACTGTTGAAGACCATTTAGCTCGGCTATTTTCGAAATTTCTGTATCTGAAAACTTAAGGTCTTGACTGGTAATCAAACTTAGATTTCCAAGGCTGGCATACCGCGCAAGAGAAGTTGTAGGAGTTACTCTTCGGACGACAATGAGATGAACATTGTTTGGAAGAAAATCAATCAATGCTTGTGCAACTGTTGTAACTTCTGGACTATCTGCAGGCCCGTTATCAAGAACAAAGTTGAAGGCTTCCTTTAAATCCCCAGCCGCTTCGGTTAGTTTCTTTACATTCAATAATGGATTTGCACTTGGCTCATTTTCAAAATCAGATCCAAAATCAGGAAATTTCATTCTGATCGCGGCTAAAACATGAGCAAAAAAGCTCTGCGTGGAATCGGTGGGATTCACATTTAGCCAGACCGTTGGAAGTTGAGAATTTTGAGCCCATTGAGAAACTAGCGAGCTCTTTCCATACCCGGCAGGGGCAGCAACCACAGTTACTCCTGGTAACCCGGTTTCAAAGAGATGAAATAGGTGTTTTCTTGATATGGAGTTGGCGGGAACTGCAGGTGCAACGATGCGCGAGCGATCAATGGATGGGGTGATGACTTCCTTTGGGCTCATGCCATAAGGGTGAGGCCTTGCGTGCTGCGAATCAAGGGAACCTCACCCCATTAGGGGTGATCTCCACAGGCGATTTAAATCGTCAGATCGATTCATTATTGGGAAACGAAAGTGGCGGCTAGGTCGCCCTAACCGCCACTTTCTACCCTCGTAGATGTGAAGCCTTAGCCGATTCGTCCAATCAAATCTTGAGCTTTCTTGAGGAAAGCACCATCCAAGACTGAGAATCCAAGATCTCCACCGGCATCCTTAGCGCACTTTGGGCTCAGAATATATGTGGCGAGTTCCTTTACCGCTTTACCTTTAGCTGCATCAGGATTCTTTGTGTCTGCAAGTAGGTAGGAGACGATTCCTAGTGGATAGGCACCCTTTTCCTTAGTGGCATAATCAAAAGTAACGATTCCATTTGCATCCATAGCGGCTTCTGCCAAGAAGGCTGAAACTCCTGCTGAATTTGGTGCTACTGATGCACCCGCTGGATTAATTAGGTTTGCAACCTTTAAGCGGTTTGCGGTTGCGTAGTTAACTTCAGCAAAAGTAATTGAGTAAGGAGTTTTACCTGCAAGTTGTGAAACACCGTTTGATGAAGCTGCGCCAACAATGCGACCTAGGTTAGCTGGATCATTGATGTTGCCCGGGAATGAGGTTGTGAATACTGCAGCCTTTGGCTTTGTCCAGATTGTTGGTGCTGACTTGTTCAAGTAGTTTGTAAAGTTCTCAGTGGTACCTGAAGAATCTGAACGGTAAACAACCTTGATTGGCTGGTTTGGAAGTGTGTAACGTGAAGTTACTTTCTGAGTACGAAGAATGATTGGATTACCCTTAGCATCTTTTCTAACATTTCCGTTTGCATCTAGGCGATAAACAACTCGATCTGAAGAGCGGTTATTGTCAGCAGTGATCGCTGGATCGTTCCAACGTGTAATTGTTCCAGAAAAGATTCCAGCAATTGTTGCTGCAGAAAGCTGCAAAGTTGTCTTTGCTGGAAGGTTATGCAAAATTGCGATTGGTGCAGCTACTGCTGGCACATGAATAATTGAAGCGCGCTTTGTAGCAGCTGTGTGTGCTGCATCTGTGAACCAAAAATCTCCAATTGAACGATCTGAGTTTGTTCGACCAGTGCCTGAACCAGATGATGAATAAACAAATGAATGTGAGCTGCTCTGTGCAAAGCCCGCCTTGCATGCATCAATTAATAGGGCAGGAAATGATGCTCCTGAGCCTTGTAGATCCACTGCATGTGCTGGGACTCCTGTTACCAAACCGAACGCGAGTGCAAGTGATGCAACCTTCGCGAGCTTTGAAATTCTCATGTACTTCCCCTCATAGATGTTTGAACTACGAGGCAAACCTATGGAGCGAACATGAACGAAGAGCGCTCGGAATCCGAACGCTCTTCGACTATTAAGTGAACAGTAAGTAAACGATTTAGCCGAATCGCCCCGTCACATAATTCTCTGTTCGCTGGTCTACTGGACGAGAAAAGATCTCACTTGTCGCTGCATATTCGATCATCTGGCCAGGGCCACCATCTGAGAGGAAGAAGGCGGTGTAATCAGAGACACGAGCCGCCTGTTGCATATTGTGGGTCACGATAACAATTGTCATAGTTTCTGACAGTTCTCGAATAGTGTCCTCAATGCGCAGAGTTGATCCTGGATCAAGTGCCGAACAAGGTTCATCCATTAGTAAAACTTGTGGACTGACAGCCAGCGCGCGAGCGATACACAAACGCTGTTGCTGACCACCGGAAAGAGAACCACCGTGGGCTGAAAGTCGATCTTTTACTTCGCCCCATAGCCCTGCACGCACTAAACACTCTTCTAGTAATTCATCTTTATTGCTTACTTTGGTCTGAGATAACTTCAGACCAGACAAAACATTTTCTCCAATACTCATGGATGGAAATGGATTTGGCTTCTGGAACACCATGCCGATTTGCAAACGGATCTTTGTAACATCGGTTCCTGGTTGATAAACATCTTTTCCATCAAGTAAAACTTGTCCTGCCATTGCAGCTCCAGGAATAAATTCATGCATTCTGTTGATGGTTCTAATAAAAGTTGACTTACCGCACCCTGATGGACCGATCAACGCGGTTACTGTTCCAGCACCAAAATTTAAGTTGATGTCCGAAAGCACATGGTGCTTTCCAAACCAAGCGTGCACACCACGAGTTTCGAGCCCTGTACCTAGAGAAGCATTGCCAGGTGATTTAACCTTAGCTGCTGCTACATCTGCCAGCGATGATGGGCGAACGCCTGCATCCATTTTTTTCTCTCTTTCTGGTGTGTTTATCACTTGGAGCTTTTCTTGGAACCTAAATAGCGTGCTGCAGTAAACAAAATAAGGACTAAACCAACTAGCACGAGCAGACCAGCCCACGCTCTAGTAATCGCTTCTGGAGACCCTGCATTAAATGACTTCCAGATGTAATACGGCAATGAGCCCAGTGGACCGTCAAATGCGTTTGGATTTACCTTGTCGCCACCACCGGTCAGTAAAAGCAATGGAGCAGTTTCGCCCGCGATTCTGGCAACACCCAAGATAACCGCGGTAATCAAACCGCTCTTTGCCGCAGGCAAAACAATCATGGCAACTGTTCGCCATTGAGTTCCACCTAATGCAACCCCTGCTTCACGCAAATCATTTGGAATCAAATTAAGTACTTCTTCTGAAGTTCTGGCAATCGTCGGAATCATCAAAATTGTCAGAGCTAATGCACCCATGAATCCAGAAAAAGACTTGGTGATCGGATACAAAATTGCTGAAAGAATAAAAAGTCCAGCGACAATTGATGGAACTCCGCTCATTGCCTGAACCAAGAATCGAATTGGCGCAGTAAATCTTCCCTTGATCTCAGTCAAATAAAGCGCAGTTAAAATACCGATTGGAACACTCATGATCAATGCCATAGTTACCAAAGCCATTGTTCCGGTAATTGCATGCAGTAAACCGCCATTTGACAGTGGATCTGTCGGAGTAGCCATGGACATATCTGAAGTAAATAGGTTAAGTGATATTCCAGGTAAACCCTTTTGTACAACGGTAAACAAAATGCTCGCAATAGGAATAACAGTCACAATGGCACCAAATGCCACTAATGAGTTAACTACTGCATCTTTAGCAGCGGCGCTACCTAACTGAAAACCTTTAATTGATGATGTAAAAATCATGTAGGCCACAAAGAAAACTACGAATAAGGCTAGTTTTCCCTTCATTTCGGTTGCGGCAACAATCAGGTATGACGATAGCAATGCAAGTATGAAGATAGAAACATCGATGAGACGTTCTCTCTTGGTCGCCTTCCAAGGCTTTGTTGGGGTTGGAATACTTGTCATCGTCCTGATTTTCCAGTTGTTTTAACAATTACATTAGCGATTGCATTAACCAGCAGGGTCAATAAGAAGAGAATCAAACCAGCTGCCATTAGTGCCTTGATCTCATAAGGATTTGCTTCACCAAACTTCAAGATAATTAAGGAGGCCACATTTCCACCTGCACCTAGAAGAACCTGCCAATTGACCTGGAAAACAATGTTGAGAACCGTAAACACTGCAACTGTTTCTCCCATAGCGCGACCTAAACCAAGCATCGCTCCACCAATAACACCATTTCGTCCATGAGGAATTACTACCGCTTTGATCATCGCCCAGCGCGTTGCACCAAGTGCATAGGCTGCTTGAATACGATCAAGTGGTGCTTGCGAGAATACTTCGCGGGAAACCGAAGTGATAATGGGAATGATCATGATTGCCAATACAACCCCTGCCACAAATGGTGATCTTGTGTACACGGGAACTTGCAGGTCAAAGATAGGAATCCAACCCAAGTACTTGTGAATCAACTTTGCCCAGTACTCAGCAGTTGGCATCAAGACTAAGAAACCCCAGATGCCAAAGAGAATTGAGGGAAATGCAGCCATCATGTCGATGAGTGCTACTAAGAATCGCTTTAAGCGATCTGGTGCATAAAAGTTCAAGAAAAGTGCAGAAAATACCGAGATCGGCAAGGCAATTACTACGGCAACAAAGGCGCAAAGAATTGTTCCGACAAGCATTGCGGCCAATCCAAAACTGCTGTCAATAACATTTGCGTTCTCATCAACGGTGACTGACCAATCAGAGTTAGTAATAAAGCCAAAACCCTCTTGTACTAGTACCTCAAAACCTCGATAGCCCAAGAAAACAGCGATGAGACCTAAAATCAAAAGTGAAGACAAGCCACCAGCTGTAACTAAGCCTCGAAAAACCTTGTCAGAACGCCTCGGCTCAGTTGTGATTTCGCGAGGTGAAGGTGGAACAATTGTGGTCAATGTACTTACGCAAACTTTCCTGTTACCAAGAAGTAAACACGTCGTGAAACAGAAACGGCGTGATCAGCAAAGCGCTCGTAATATCGGCCCAGAAGCGTTAAATCAATCGCGCTTTCAACTCCATGCTTCCAGTTTGGATCAACAAGAGTTCCGATAAGTGAACGGTGAAGTTTGTCCATTTCATCATCATCTTTTTCAACTTGAAGAGCAACCTCAGTGTCGCGCGATGCAATCACTGAACCTGTTTTGCGTGCAATCTTTTCTGCTGCCTCACCCATTTGCTTGAAGCTTGCAATGAGCTCAGTAGGAATCGCCGCATCTGGATGGCGCAGGCGTGTAATTTTTGCAACGTGGTGGGACATATCTCCCATGCGCTCAAGATCAGCGCTCATTCGAAGTGCGGTTACAAGAGCACGCAAATCAGAGGCAACTGGTTGCTGACGGGCAATAATGTCGATGATGCGTGCATCTAGTGCATGTTGAAACTCATCAATGGTGTCATCGGATGCGATGACTTCTTCGGCAAGTTTTAGATCGCAATTGAGAATTGATTCCGTTGCCTTTGCAATTGAAACTGCCACCATGTCTGTGAGGTCAACGAGGGATTGGGAGACGCCATCGAGTTCATCTTGAAATA
>Ga0315906_10009944_pt1 | contig 11236 bp, 8 predicted proteins | sample LakEriMetagenome_4_FD_203526 | JGI IMG/M metagenome (GOLD analysis project Ga0315906, IMG submission 203526) | Freshwater fungal communities from buoy surface, Lake Erie, Ohio, United States - Buoy 2 MA122 | ecosystem: Environmental > Aquatic > Freshwater > Lake > Lake biofilm | place: USA: Lake... | reverse complement strand
CTGGTGTTTGTGTCGCTCTAACGGGCCAGTCGTTCCGTTAGCAGGCTTAGAATTGACCAGCTCTCTCGCGCCCTAGCGCTGTGCCAGCCATACCGCTTGTGCCAGAGAATGATGCTTGCTCAAGCGCGGTTAGTTTCCTACGCTGCTTGGCTGCTTCTGTTGCTCCAGCAAGTCCGAAGACTTCTTGTTCTGCGGTTGTTTGTGTATAAGCAGGTTCTCCGTAGATAGAAGCGAGTTGACCGCCTCGTGGGACGATATCTGCGATTGTTTGGAAACCTTGTTGTGCTTGTTCCTTGGTGACACCATAGGAAGCAAGTTCTGTTGCACGCTCAAGTCCTGTTGCAAGTCCAGCAATCTTTGCGCCTGCTCCAATTTCAGCAGCAGTAATCTTGCGCTTGAGTTCTGGTAATGCACTCTTAGGATCAAGAACATAAGCAAGAATGTCACCGTTAGTGATTCCTGGATAGAACTGCTTGAGAGTAGCAGCAACCTCTGGGTTAGCATCAAAGACTCGTGACTGTGCAGTCTGAATACGGTCTTCTAGTTCAACAGGTGATACATCAAAGCCGATAAACTTCTCAAATCCTGCTTGAGTTCCTAGGTCACCCTTCTTGTAATAAGACTCTGGCATACCATAGCGGCGCATAATGTCTTGGTACTGGTCTTCAAGACCAATGTATTCAGCTTCTGATAGCGCACGAAGACCTTGGTTGACACGGGTCTGATTAGCAGCAAAGCGCTTCTTGTAGGCATCTGTCTCACGAAGACGGAGTGTGAACTCTGACGGAGATACACCTTCTTGGATTAGATTCTTGAGTGGCTCGACAAGAGACTGTAGTCCATACTGAGCAAACTGAGTATAGAGCAAATCGTACGCAGACTGACGCTGGCCTTTTTGTGTATCGAGGTTTGCCTGATACGCCGTATACGCGTCTGCATTAGTAAAAGACTTTCCATCCGTAGCGGTATATGTTGCTGTCCCAGGAGTATTAGAACCTGGTTTATTATCTCCACCAGGAACTCCGCCTGGCCTATAAGAAACTAAAGACCCGCCTTCTTCGGTAAATCCAGCGCCAAACTCAGACGAACCACTTACAGCCTGACCATAAGCACCTTTTTGAGAGACACTTAGTCTGGAGTATGTCTTGCCAGTATCGGGATCTTTATATTGAGTAACCTTGTAGCCAAGTAAGTTTTCTGGGTTACCAAAGAATCCTCTGTACTTCTCTGGAAGTTCAGTAGCGGCTGTAAAGCCTGGTGGTAATACTTGTTCTGCCATTGTTACCCCTGGAATCCGAAGTTACGTGCAACTGTTAGTACGCTATTTGAAACATCTTCACGAGCGTTATTGGTGTACTGCCAACGTGGGTCTTTTCGGAGCATACGTTGATACTCGTAAAGAGAAACTTCTTTGTCTGGTCCAATGCCCATACGAAGAGTTGGGTCATTGAGACTAATTGATTCTGGGCTTACCTCAAGGACAGCACTCATAATTCTCTTGTAAGGGCTATAAATAGTTTCAAGGTCTACGCCTTGGTCTAGAAGACTTGCAACTCTATCTGGCAAGCCAGCCTTAGCGGTATTGCGGATGACGCTCTTGAATGTCTCGATAGACTCACCCTTGGCAATCTTGTCAAGCCACGTATCTACTGAGTCTTTGAATACGGTGTCAAGGTCGAATCCATTAGCACGAGCTACTGCTCGTAGGGTTGTTAGGTTCTGACCTGCAGCACCACTGACAATACCCTTACCAGCGCCAAATGTTCCAGCGCCTAGGATTGCATTACGAATCTTGACTGCATCATCTTCATTGGCATAGTCATAGATACCAGCAGCGATAACTCTTAGGTCATCATCGCTAATCTGTCTGCCGAGTCTGGTTGCGTTCTCACGCAGGATGTCTACGACATCTTGTAATCCACGACCATAGGCAGATGTGCGATTGAGTTCTTCAATCTTAGCCTTGTACTGTGGGTCATCTGTCTTGAGTTTCTTGACAAGTGCATCGTATTGACGCTTCTCAAAACCGCGTTGACGGATAGGTCCAGAGTTAGTCTTATACCACTGCGTATTCTGCAGAAGATTGATGAACTGCTCTTCTTCCATATCGTCTTTAGCAGATGCAGGATCGCCGATTGCGCGAGTAAGAAGATTCTTGAGTTCTTCATCTGTCGAGAAGATTTCATCAATACCGCCATATAACTTGACGGCCTCTGCCATAATCTTTTCAAATGGAGTTGCAGTAGGTGTTGTTGAGATTACTGGCTTTGCAGCGCCCATAGATGCTTCTTCGCCCATACGGAATCGTCCTGGGTCAAAGCCTGCACCAACAATACCCGTTCCAGTTGGTCCGCCAGTAGGAAACTCTGGCATAGTTCCCTTTGTTGGGGTTCCGCCTTTAGCACCCTTGACTTCTTTGGTTGTAATTTTAGTTACTGCTTGACCGCTAGTATCCCACTTCTGGTCGCCAGATTCCCAGTTGCCTGTAACAGTATTGAACTTAGCATCCTTGGGTACACCTGTTGGGCGCTTATTTTTGCCCACCTCGTCAAGTTTACCTTCTAATTCTTCAGTACTACCAATGATTTTATTTATTGCAGACTGTATAGAAGTGGTATCTTCACCCTTATCTTTGGCTCGTTGTAAATCATCCTCAAGTACCTTGAGTTTTGCTTTGTTACTCTTTAGCATACTTGAGTATTTGTTTTTTTGCTGTTGCTCTTCGTATGCAGTCTTGCGCTTTTCTACTAAACCTTTATACCATTTTAGGGCATAGTCTACTTTTGCCTTCGCTTCATTGCGACGCTCTAATAATGGTTTATATTCCTTAGATGTCGTTTGAGTTTCGCTGAGTTGGCGATCAAGTTTTTGAAATTCGGCTTTTGCAACATCATATTCTTCTGATGCTTTGCGAATTTCTGGATAGTCTGAAGCCTTGAATGCCATTAGCTAACACCTAGCGCTCTCTTGAAAGCATTGTAAAAACCGAAGACCTTGTTAGCCTTAGCCTCGTCAGTCTTGGCAATCTGCTGGAATAGATACTCTTTTGGCGAAAAGGCTGGAGTCACTTCTTGAAATGTTGTTGTTTCACCCTGTGGGGTATATGTAGTCTCAGCAAAACTGCTTGGCTTTGCCAAGCGTGTATTGATTTTTTCAGACCACTTTGCAATCTCTTCGGCAGTAGCACCACGACCAGTATATGAACGGACTACCTCATCGATTGTAGCCTCAAGAGTTTCAGGGCGGATATTAGTCTTAGTGATGTAAGTAGATGGCTTACGTTCTCCACCGCCACCGCCAGCAGAACGTTGACCTAGGAACGAATTGAGGTCGACCTTGTTTGTCTCTAGGAATGCTGGATCATTGTTAGCAAGGTATGTGATTTCAGCACTAAGGTCACTATAGGCATCAAGCAACGCTTGACGTACAGCTCCACTGTATTCTCCTGTTACAGGTGTCTGATAACCAGCATCCTTGAGTTTTTGAGACAAAGCCTTACGAAAGGCTGGTGTCATTCTTCGATAGTCTGAAACAATCTGCTTTGCGCTGGTTGAACTAAAAGTAGACTTCTTGGCAATACCGCCAGTTCCTGTACCACCAGGTCCAATTAGTGGGAGACGTGCTCCACCTACTGAAGGTGTTGATCCTGTAATGATTCCAGTCTTAGAAGCGCCAGATGGCGGGGTGAAACCTTGTAGGCTCACTTAGTCTCCTCTCAAGAAGTTGCTAAATAGGATGTCATAGACACCGCTAGCGTTTGGATTTGAAGCTGCAATGTCTTGCATCTGGGAAAGCGTTGCTGTACGAAGAATTTCACGTGCATTGATGTCTGCTTCGCTACGGCTGTTATAGACTGTATCAATCTGCAACTTATAGTCATCGTATAGTTGGACCATCTTGCGGATAGCATTAGCCGCTGGTGAAGCTATCTTGGTTTCATCAAGCATTGTTTTGAGATCTTTATAGGCAGCCATACGCTTGACGTTGTTAGCTGCAGAGTTAGCAAACTCTTCTTGTAGAAGCGGTCTGGTCTGCTTGAACTCTTTAGACCAAGCATCCCAAGCCTCGTTGAGTTGCTTACGCTCGCGGTCAGTTCCAACATTCTGTAGCGCCTCTTCGTACTTATCGCGCTGGATGTAATAGAACTGCTTGGACTTTGCCACGAAAGTTTCTTTGAGGAAGTCGCCAACGAGTTTAGTCTCGCGGTATCCGTTGTCCTTGAGGAACTGGTAAGCCTCCCACGAGAATGTTCCAGACTGTGGCATCAAGAATGCTGCACCTTCTGGGTACTTCTTGATGAGTTCGCTGTTGTCATCGACCCAGTTTGCTGCCGCGTTAGAAGTCTTGACTCGTGCTTGGAATACAGGGTCAGACTCATTGATAACGTATGGAACTTGCTCTGGGTAATACTTGACCCAATCTGCCATAGCATTTCCAACAGGATCATTGGTATCGCTGTACTGGTCAATCAACTTAGAGAATACTTGTTTGAAGTTGACGCGATCGTTTTCACGAACCCACTCAGCCATATCACTCTTGAGTGTTGTGGTTGGTGATGCTGGTGAAATAAAGCCTAGGATAAAACGAACACCTAAGACTGCTGTAATAGTTGATTTCAACTTCTTCTGGTATTCAATAAGTTCACCAGGAGTTGCCGTTGCTGATGGCGTATGACCGCCTGCTTCTAGGTACGTAACCGCTTTGCGGAAAGCTGAAGCATATTGGCTATCGCGCTCATCTTTATCAAGGGTAGCAATAAGACGATTGACGTGGCCTGGCAATGCAGACTGGAAGAACGACTGTCCTTCTCCGATATCACCAAGTGTGTACTGCTCTGTAGATTTGATTTCCTTGGCAACTCTAGCCATTACAGGAATATCAGACTCAGATAAGAAACCTGTTATATTGTAAATAGCTTTGAGCGTTAGCCCAGAAAGTGGTCCTGAAAATGTAGGCAACCACGAGTCAGGATTTGCAGATGGTGTGAGCATCTTCAAGGATGAACCAAACTGCAATGGCATTGGTGCTACAAACTTGTCTCCAAGACCAAAGACATTGAGCATCTTGTTGACTGCGCCATAAACTGGAGCCAAACCTGGGTAGATGAAGTATGCCTCACCTTGGTCATCGCGTTGTACGAAACCTGAATGGCTTACGCCTTCGTATGTCAAGGCAATCTTCTGCAAAGCCTCTGGGTTGTACTTGACTGTGCGATATGCACGGCGGTAAGCGTCTTCTGTTGCACGATAGAAACGTGCAAAGTTACGCATTGACCACGCCATCTGTGTACGAACGGCTGGATTATCTACGAATGCCATCACTCGCTCAATAGCAAGGTTCTGTGACATCTCAACGATCTGCTGAGTTGCAGCCTTCTCGCCTATCTTCTTGGACAGGTCATCAAGATATGGCTGTAACTCCTTGCGGATGTCAAAAGCGGCATCAAGAACTAGCTGGTCACGTGATAAACGTGCGTTCGCATCTCCAAGCCAGTCCCATAGACGAGTGTTGAGGTCAGAGATAATGTTCTTTGACTGTGTTGCTGGGATAAAAAGCGGTCCACTGATGGTCGCTGGTACATCTGCACGGCCCTTTGGCAGCCATTCGGTCTTGAAATCCTTCATATTGATGGCGTAATCGCCGTCATCTTTGAGCGTTACCAACTTATCAAGCAAATCATCGTTGATACTGCCATCTGCTTTGCCAAGCATTGTAGCCAAATCGTCATAGATAACTGCTGCGTGCTGTTGAGATGTGTATGTCTCGTCGACATAACGGTCAAAGCGTGGCTTCAACTTAGAAATCTTTGGGTCTGTATCAATTATCTTGGCAAGAGCGTTGATAAAACCTGTGCGATCTCCTCTGTACTGAGCAAGAAGTTTCAATCCCGCAGAGCCAATTTCGTCATTTGCTTTGGCTGCAATCTGGAAAGCCCAAGCAAGACGACCTTCTTGGCTTAGCGGTGAAAGTTCTGTAAAAGAACCATAGGCACGCTTGTAAGCCTCGCCATCTATTTCAAAATCTACGACCTTACCGTGCTTACGGCTAAGGCGCTTTGCACGAGAGAAGAAATCATTACCAGCGTTGAGGTTGTATGCGCCTTCGGATGCGCCTTTGAGAAGGTTCTCGTAGTCGCCATACATTGCAAACTCATAGGCATAGCGGTCAAAGTCGCTGCCAAACTTACCAATCTGGGCATCGTTGAAGTTCTCACGAAGAAGTGCTTCTCCCATTACTTTTCGCTTGGCTTCTTCTTTTTGAGCAGGTGACCTGAATACGTCATCCACCTTGTCCCACGTCTTGGTTGTTGCGTTCCAACGTAGTTCTGATCCGTTATCAATAGCGTTCATACGGGCCAATAGATTGTCTGTATCTTTTGCCTTGGCATAACGGTTGAGGACTGCAAAGTTCAAATCTTCGCTAGCCTGAATTACCTTCTTGGCAACTCCTCTAGCCTTGACAATATCTTTCGCGCTACGAATTACACCTCTGCCATTAGCAAGGCTGAATAAATAATCTTCGATTGCGTTACGAATCGGAAACCTAAATCCTACAAGAGTACCTGTAACGAATGTAGATGTTGCATCATCTGCAGCTTTGGAATACTGAGTACCCCAAACTCGTGCTAAAAATCCATCACGAGCACCAAACTTGTCTAATTGATCTGGTGTAATAAATGCTAGGCGATCATTGAGCTGATAAGCATAAGCAGCAGAGTCAACACCATTGACTTGTGATGGAATAACTCCATCTGGATTGTCGGGTGTAACAACGCGGTTAGTATAGACAGCATCGCGGCCTACTGCACCAAGAGAATCTAGAAGTTTGCGTCCACCTTGTGTACCGCGTAGTCCACGTAGTTCACCTACGGCAGACTGCAGACCAATGAACATCTCACGACGCTGACCGATGTTGGCTTGCTTGTAAGCATCACCAAGAATACGGCTTGAGTAACGTCCATATACAAGACGTGCGTAGCGCTCAAATGCTAGCGCTGACTTCTCTGATGCGAAGTTGCCTAGTTCATCCATATCTGGAATGAGAGCAAACTTACGAGTAAAATTATCTAGACGCTTATTGATTCCAGCGATAGAGAAACGAGCAAGTTTCTGCTCTGATTCTGCCTTGGTAATGCGTTCAGCAGTTCTAGCACCTGCTGCAACAGCAGACTCACCTTCACGTCCAAGAAGAGAACGACGTGCGGCCTCTAGGCTTGAGATGCCTTGGGCATCTGCCTCATCAAATACGATGTTACGCAAGAAGTTTGCAGAGTCTTTATTGAGATCAAAGACTGCTCCAGCTTTATCATAGACCGCAAGTTTAGCCTTGCGTGCTGGTGACAAGATAGGCATAACCTTGGTTCTGAAACCAGGTTGTCCGTAAAAGATTGGTTCAATACGCTGTGCGTTAGAGAGAAAAGCCTTAGCAGTGTTGACATCAAGGATTCCGCCAAAGTCTTCGTTAGCGAACTTGATGAGAGCGCTGTCTACACCATTCTCAGCAAAGGCTGGATTGAGAGCGCGTAGGCGACCTGTAGCCTGCCCAATCTTTTCTGCATTATTAGCAATGCGAGCGTCGCGTAAATCTTTTGTGGTCTTTGTAAACTCTGTCCAAAAGTTTTCAATGCCTTTGTTCTTGAAAGCATCTTCTACTTTTTCAGCAGTACCAACTGTCTTGTCAAGAGCATACTTCATACCTAGATAGCCCTTGCGAGCTTTACCTAGTAAAATTGTAGGATCTAAAAAGATACGGAATGCAGCATCTGTTGTACCTGAAATCCACGAATAGATACCAGACTTACCTTCTAGGTCATCTGGCAAGAACGCGTTAGCAACTTGACGGCCTGGAGAATACTTAGCAGCATTGACTTTTGCTACTGCTTCTTCTGTAAGTTTGTCGCCTTCTTTAGAACCAGCGGCAAATGCAAGAGCCTTCTCGTTCTCAGTCTGTGCTTCACGAATGATTTGGTCTAGCGGAATACCTGCAGAAATCTTCTTGGCGATATTTGTACGGTCACGACCGTAAGTCTTCTCAACTTTTTCAATTCTGCCAGGGTTGAATACCTGCTCACCATTGGCACCAGAACGCTGAAACGCATCTCCAAGATCTACGCCTTCGGAAATACCGATAGCACCAACACGATACGCACGTGTTACTTGGTCTGATGCCCACCCTGCTGCCTTGAATATAGCCTTGACTGGTTCTACAACAGGACGTGAAACGATGTAAAAGGCTTGACCGATAAATCCACGCTTGGGATCTGTGTCATCAATACCACCAAAGAAATCTGCCTGTGCCTTTTGTTGGTCAATAGGCAACTGATTATATTCAGCAGCACCAACAGATGGCGGCAGGTTATTGAGCCGCACGTGCTGTGAGTACATATCTGTAAGCGAGTTGATTTTCTGAGTCTGTTGAGGAGTCAGATTTGCTCGCTTAGCAGCTTGATAGATATTTCCCTTATTGATGTTTTGGGACATTACAATCCTCTAGCTACGGCCTGCTCGTATAAAGCAGCAATTTCTCCATTGGTATCGTATTGAACCATTGTGGCAAGGATGGATGAAAGTGATTCTGTTTGTTGTCTAGCCCCAAGAACAGCAGATGTAGGTCCATCTCCAATATCAATACCTGAAGTAATAGGTTCATCCTTACGCTGTGATGGAGCAAAAAGTTCTGTTATTGGTTCACGTGTTGCTGCTTGACGTACTTCTGTAGCAGTAGCACCGCGAACATCTGGTGTCTTTGCAAGAGGTGCTGCTTCTTTGAGCATCTTATTCTCAACGCCTTGACCATAGTAATCTGATTGGAAGTTGAGTTGATCTGTACGTGTGGAAAATGGCCCAGGACCTGCGACTCCAGCCAACGGATTCATTGGTTGTTCAGCCATTACCGTCCTCCATCTTCTCTAAATCTGATGTGAATTGTTCCCATACCTTAGAAACTTTTGTTTTTCTATTTGCGTTATACACTGCTAAATCTAAAATCTCTGATGCGAGCATCTCTACTGCTCTAACTATGTTTACAAAAAATCCTGATAGAACTACTAAGAAATCAGCAAGAGAGACAGAGCGTGGTACATAGTCTTGTTCTTCTTCCACGCCCTATCCTCTCGCTAAGTAATACCTAAGCCTTCTTGCCTTTACGAGCCTTAGCTGCATAACCAAAAGCAACTTTGCCGCCTTTTGGCATTGGAGCCTTCTTTGAGCCTTCTGTTGGCTTCTGTGTTGAAGCCTTTGCACGACCACCTTTTTTCATTTCACACCTCCCTACCCTGCAATAGATGCGAGTAACGTAGCAATGTCTGGACGAGAGCCAGCAGCAGGGGCCGCACCCATTTGTTCTGGAGTTGGCTGCGAGGCAGGAACGGGGGCCATACCTGCTGCTGGAACTTCTGCGCCCATTGGCACTTCTGGTTGTGGCTCTGGTGCAAAGACCTTCTCCACAATAGTCTCTAGTTGTAAACCTTTTTGACGGCCCTTGATTACTTCGGCGATTCTGGAAACGATTTGAGAAGGATCTTGACCTTGTGCTGCAATCGCTGGAATTGCCTGGGCGTACTGAGCAACAGCAACACGGAGAGAATCGCGCATCTCTTCAATATCCACACGCTGTTCTTCTTGAGTGACATTTAGCTCCATTGGGATTTCGCGGCGTACATAATCACGTGATACAAGTTTATCGCTACGCATCTGTAGCAAAGCAATGATGGCATTGTTTGGATTCATTCCAGACATAATGCCGTAACGAACATCTACTCCGTACTCACCGTTGATTGCACGGCTTGGTACATACTTCATATTGAATGGAGTACCGTCGTCAACGCCCTTGATTTCCTTGGTCATAGCGCCAAAGATTTTCTCATCTGTTTCAAAGCAGAGAGAAACAAGTTCAGTAAAGAGGCGTGCAAACTGTGCTTGTGCTGCACGTACCTGAGTATCAAAGCCAGCCTGTAGCGCTTGAACTCCACGACCTGTGATGATGGAAGCATCAACGTTACCGCTACGTACTTCTGGGTAGCGAGCGCCAAGACGAAGTTCACGTTCTAGAACACCAGACTCTGTGAATACTCCAGGTGGCAGTTCTAGCGGTACACGACGAATTGCCTGTGGATTAGCTGAACGCATAATGGAGTCAGGACCAAGCGCAAGTTCTTGTACATCTTGCGGAATAGCAATAGGTGCCTGAATAGATTTTTCTGCTGCTTGGATTTGCAATACTGCAAAGCGAGCGCGTGCGAGTTGCACTGCCAAGATATCATCGAACTGACCGCGTGCTTCACCGTCAAGAGATGAGCGAACCGCAACGCGAGCCATACACTTACCTGTTGGGTTAGGCAAGTTAGATAGAACAAGGTTCTCGCGATCTGGCAAGAAGACAACATCTTGGTCTTTGTCGTGATAACGAACCATTGAGATATAAGGGCTGCCCATTGTGAAAGAAGTCTTGGGCATAATCTGTGATGCAAACTCTGGATACTGCGATGCCAATGTTTCAGCATCGGTCTGGATAACCTGAGTCAAAGAAATCGTACGACCGAATCTGTCAATCTCTGGGTAAACGCCAAATGGATTGAGCAAGCGGATACGTGGGTTGTTTGTCTCGTAATCCATCTCTACGATTGCTGGCAACATACCGTAGGTATTGAACCAGTCAGCGCCGTTGTACATCTGAATCTGTAGTTCAGAACCTGAGATGTAATAGTTAGCGATACGAGTTCTAGTATCTGCAGCCTTGCGTGCGCTATCGGAAACCATATTGGTAGCAGCGCAGTTGAAGGATGGAAGCGGAGCCATAACCTCAGCGAGGTCACGAGCTGCTACGTCAACGAAGTTAGCAACGAGAGGCTTGGGATATTCCTCTGAAAACATCGCAGGATAAACCTTGCTAATGTCACCTTGACGTACTGATAGCACGTCGCGCATACGCTGGTCGCGGGCAGCGTACTTCGTTTGAAGACGCGATACCTTAGCGACTACCTCTTTGACTGTAAGCACTTGGTTCTCCTAGATGAACTGTCTGTCTTTTTCGGCAAGCAGTTCATCGATATTGATGACCATTCGCTTGCCTTTTTCATAACGTGATAAAAATGGATTCTTGAGATGATGTGTCTGGTGAATACCTTGGTTGAGCCACTCACGTACTTTGATTTCACAGAACCAGAGAGCCATCACCATATCGGTCTTACCTTTGGTCGTAGGCGACCAGGTAATAAGTTGTTCTATGAGGCTCTTGA
>Ga0315906_10009941_pt1 | contig 11239 bp, 9 predicted proteins | sample LakEriMetagenome_4_FD_203526 | JGI IMG/M metagenome (GOLD analysis project Ga0315906, IMG submission 203526) | Freshwater fungal communities from buoy surface, Lake Erie, Ohio, United States - Buoy 2 MA122 | ecosystem: Environmental > Aquatic > Freshwater > Lake > Lake biofilm | place: USA: Lake... | reverse complement strand
AGGATGAGCCTCATGTTTCGTTTATTTAATTCCGGTATGACCAAATCCACCCGCATTTCTAGCAGTCTCACTGATTTGATCTGTTGATTCCAATTCCACTATTTCAATTTTTTGAAACACCATCTGCGCTATGCGGTCGCCATGAGAAATGACTTGATGTTCAGCAGATAAATTGATCAAAATCACTTTCAGTTCTCCACGGTAATCTGCATCAATAGTTCCTGGTGAATTTAGACAAGTCAGCCCCTGTTTGATGGCTAATCCACTTCTCGGCCTTACCTGAGCTTCATATCCATGAGGGATTTCAAGGAAAATACCGGTTGGGACCATCATCCTCTCTAATGGAGCGATTGTCAGGGGCTCAGGTAAATTAGCTCTCAAGTCCATTCCAGATGACCCTTCTGTGGCGTACGCCGGTATTGGGTTATTGGAATTGTTTATGATCCTGACTTTCAATAGCAAAATTTTATACGCAAAAATACATTATTCAACCTTCCTCAGCAATACATTCGCATAGGCTACCAAACCTTCTTCCCTTCCTACAAACCCCATTTTTTCTGTGGTGGTCGCTTTTACAGAAACATCTTCAGGAAGAACTCCTACAATTGATGCAATTGTGGATTCCATTTGCTTAACATAAGGCTTGATTTTTGGAGCCTCAAGACATAAAGAACTATCAATATTTACCACCTGATATCCTTTTTCTGAAATCAGTTTATGGGTTTGCTTAAGCAGTAGTTTACTATCAATTCCCTTGTATGCAGGATCTGTATCCGGAAAATGCAAACCAATATCTCCAAGAGCAAGTGCACCTAGCATAGCATCACAGATTGCATGCAAGAGCACATCCGCATCACTATGCCCCTTTGCTCCTTTGTGATGTGGAATCAACACTCCTCCAATCCAGAGATCACGACCCTCGACCAATTGATGAAAATCTATACCAAATCCTATTCTAAAAGACATGCTTGTTTTTTTATAAATGTATGAAAAAACAAAACGGCCCGAAGGCCGTTTCTGATTACTTAACTTAAAGAATTAATAAATTTCCTGTGCCCCCAGATCAAAAATCAGTCCAAATCTGATGGTATTACTCAATGGATTTCTGTTAACACCTGATCCGGAAGGAATTAAATAAGATAAATTAAAGCCTAAAGTGGAATACTTAAATCCGGCACCAACTGAAAAATACTGTCTGTTCCCTTTGTTCTGATTTTCATAAAAATAACCAGCTCTAATTGAGAATTGCTCATTATACGTATACTCACCGCCCAAAGAAAAATAAAACTCTTTCAACTCTTCAGCAAAACCACCCGGTGCATCTCCAAATGAACTGAACCAGCTGCCCACTACACCTTTACTTCTATAATTTACCAATCCTGCACTATCACCTAACAATGGAGGTGTCGGCACCATTAATTTTTGTATGTCTACTCCAAAAGAAAGTTTATTTACTTCATTTGAAACACTTGTATACACCGCACCCAGTGAAAAGTTGGCTGGAATAAAATCCTTTTGGGTTGCATCACTGGTATAACTGATTTTTGAACCCAGGTTGGTAAGCGCCAAACCCATACTCAAACCGCTACCGTCATCACCAAGCGCATTATAGTAAAGGCCCACATCACCTGCTACAGCATTTCCAGGCTTGTATGAAACCCCTGTTATGGCTTGTCCACCTGCAAGGTTGGAATTTATATATCTGATGGCTACTCCTAAACTTAAGCGCTCAGACAAAACTCTTGAATATCCCAAATCAACAGCAACTTCCCGTGGACGAAAAGCATTCAGGTCGTTACCCAGGTTATCAGTAAATTGGATATTACCCAGGCTAAAATAGCGCAAAGACCCAGATAGTGTCTGTTGTTCATCCAGTTTATAGTACCCTGCCAATGAAGCCAAAAACACATCATTCAAACCCAGATCTTTTAACCATGGGGTATACGTCATGCCAATCCCAGAAGGATTTTTGGCAAATGCATATTTAGCAACATTATAAAATTGGGAATTTACATCTGGAGTTGTTGCTACTCCCAAATCGCCCATTCCTCCTGCTCTTGCATCAGGTGAAATCCTGAGAAAAGGCACAGCTGTGGTTACCACATTAATGCTGTTCGTTTGCGCGAAAGAAAATGAAATAGCCGAAGAAAACAAAACACTGGCCAATAGTTTATATGCAAATCTTTTCATTGTAGGTTTTTAAAATCAATAAAGGAAATTGGGTAGAATTGATTCGATATGAGCCAGTTTAATATTGCTAAATTATGAAATTTAGATTTAAAGCAAGATGAGCTTTTGCACCTTTGAAGTAATTCTACCAGATTTCGCCTTAATGGTTAGTCGCGCCAAATAAATTCCCGGCTGTGGTTTCTTCCCATTCATATCAAAACCATTCCATTTCATTTGTATGAAACGAAGTCCTTTTTGGTTTATTGTTTCAACTAAACGCTTTATTGGCTTTCCCTCTAGGGTAAGGACATCCAATGTTACAAATGCACCTTCGGTTGGACCATTCAACTGAAATGAAAAAGTTGTAGATGCTGAAAATGGATTCGGGAAATTATAAAATCTTTCAACCTCAATTGTCTGTTTTTTCACTACAATAAAATCAATTACAGCTGTTGAAGAATTATTAAAAACATCCCATGCTTTTAACTCTATTTTATGAACTCCCTCAGAGAGTTCAGGCAATTGAAAATAAATTTCTCCAGCTTTATTTTCATTGAGCAATGGTTGAAAATAATCATTCAACACCCGAGCAGATGAATTGTCGCCATCAATAACAAGACGAATATCATGCCCTATACCAAAGCGCCCAAGATAAATTCCTGCCTGATCAGATAATTTTGCAATAAACACTGGATTTTCTTTTACTGCATCTCCATTTTTAAAGCTTTCATTTTCAAGAAAGGCCTGAATAACAGGACCATTTTTATCATTTTCAACCTTACCTCCAAATCCACCAGCCACTATAGATTCATCAACCCCTTGAGCATCTTTAATACCATCTTCAGCATAGTAACTCACCCTGGCTTTTCCGTACTCGAATCGAATATCATTGGGTACAACAAATTGAAAAGAAAACTTACCAGATTGCACTTTGGTTTTACCAAAATATATCAAATTATCATAAACCTTAAAATCTCTCACACTGCTTTGCTGATCATTTGCCAGGGTCTTGTAATTGGTTGCCTTATCCTGAATTTTTACAGATAAGGTACCATTGAACCCAGGATCGAAATTACCATCAGGAAGAAGCACCTCACCTTCAATTCTATATTGATTCAATGCACGCAAAGTATCAGCAATGGAGCCATTTCCCAGGTCAGTCACCCTGATAGTTTTCACTTGGTATTCAGGCATCAACAATTTCATGGAAGGATCTCCCAGCATTGCAAATTTTCTCGCGTTGATATAATCTCCTGATTCAACTACTGTAGTGTTTTTAGCATTCAACCAGGCTTCACCTAGTGAGGGATACCTCCCATCAGATTTTCTTTGCAAAAGTGATTTGAAAAAATTGTTGTTGATCAACTTGTTACTTGAAGCAAAAACCAGCCGGGTGGTTGTCATGAGACCAATGGCCCCGTTGCTTCTTCCAACAAGCAAATCTTCCCCAATTGAAAATTGAGCTGGATTATCAAATGGCGCAAAATCACAAGTTGCAGTCACAAACAATGGCAACCTGTTTTGATTTTCCCATAGTGGTAACATTTCTTTTTCAAGTATCGCCTCCTGGGCCAATCTTGCATTACCTCCATGTCCGCTATAATTCCAGAGCATGGTTCCAAGATTCATTCCTTTTGTAATAGTTGCATTTACTTCAGGATACCTGCTTCCTCCTGTGCCACTGTTTTGTTGAAAAGCATCCAAATAAATTTTATTCAAATTCCAAACAGGCTGCTTACCCTCTATGAGTGCCGCGTGTGCTTCAGCATCATTTAAATGCAAATCAAAATCTTCATCATCCGCTACCATTGTGATTTCATTTCTCCAGTCGCCAAAATCAGATTTGCTTTGATAGTTGATGATTTTATCTACTGCAATTTTAGCTTGTGCCGCCGTTCTTGCCGGTATTCTTCCGACAGCAACATCCAACAATGGCGCAGGAATATTGGTATTGATATCATCATCATTATCGAGGTACCCAAAATAATCATCGCTAATGTAAGATGTGAGCGGATCGAGAGAGGAGGGACTTTGATAGGTAGGGACAAGATTTTTCCGCTCACCTGTTTTCTCTTTAAACTGATATGAAGTTCCTCCAAAAAGCAGCAAATACTTAGGACGATTTGCTGTGTTGTTCCCAGCCCTGTCGTACAACATTTTTAAAAAATTTCGAATAGCGCTTGGATCAGGACTACCAGAAGAGTACTCATTATAAACCCTTTCTACATCTACAACCAGAACACGTAAGCCATTATTGGATTGTCTGAATTGAGCCAATCTTCTTGCCTCTTGTAAAAAAGATGGATGAGTAACAACCACCATATCATAGAATCCTTCACCATGAAGATTTTGATTGTCCACTTTCTCAACCAATACTGGCTGTTTAGACAAAGCAGGATCAAATGAGATATACTCTTTGAAAACACTTGCATCATCAATGAACCGATGACGACTATTTAAAAATTCGGTTTTAAACTTACTGTACTCCCCTCGTTTGGTTACCTCCCAAACTTTCAGTTTTGGATTATTTGATGCAATATGGTAGGCAACCAATCGGTTGTTTGCCACAACTGATGGATCTCTAAAACTTAGTAAAGTATCATTGCGTTGAGTCAACGTTCTTCGAAAAATGACATCAAACCAATTCAACCAAGATTGGCCACTGGCATTTCCACTTTCAAAATCATAACGAATAGCAATAGCAGTCGCATTGCTTATTCCCTCTTTAAAAAGCCGACTCAAATTAGCGATTGGCTCAAGTAAGGTACCAATGGATGCAGGTGTACTGTGCTGAAACAATAGATTACCATTCAGAGATACGTTGAGCCTGTTGGGGTTGTTAAAACTTCTGCCCACAACTTCACTAGTCAATTCATACTGACTTCCTGGTAAAACACCATCTGAAGCTACCTGAAAAATCCTTGAATCAGGATACCCATTTCCAAAGGTTTCACCAAACCACTCTCTACCGCTATTTAAAAAATTGAACGAATCCCGCTCAAAACGAAGATGCTCCACAAAGCTTTCAACATTCTGAACTGCACTCCCATTTAGTATTTTCTCCATTATCCTGCTTCCTGAACCATCACCTACCTGGATAAAATAGAAGGAAAGATCAGAATAGAAATTTTTGGAGAACTCGAATTTTTTAGACTTGTCGTTGTACCCCCATTGATTTGCACCAGGGGCATAAAAAAGGAAATAATCTTCCCCATCCAAAAGACCATCCCCCCCATCAAAAACCTCAATTTGATTTTCCAGCAAATCATCCGGAGCTGGCAAATGATTTGCCTCTGGAAGCATTCCACCCCCATTACCGTACAATCGAATAGACGCAGAAGAAATTGGAGCTGTAAACCCTGCTTTTGTAAGGAATGAAGCAGTCACTTTGAATACTCCTTCGCCTTCAGTACCCACCTTTATCCATTTACCAGTTGACAAAACTGAGGCAGTTGCATAGTTTTTCTGACCCTTTGCAAAAAGGGAAAGGGTTAAAACAGCTAAAAAAAACACCCATCTTTTCATAAAGGCCTGTTAACAAATTTAGCATTTAGTAAACATAATTCTTGGCGTAAAGCATTGATTGGATTTAATTTAACACTTACATTTGTTCCTGTACCCTTGAGTGCCTGGGCAATATCCAGAACACTTTCCCGTTAAGAAAACAGGATAAAAAAATGTGTAACGCATGAGAAATCTTTTGTACTTATCATCTATCGCGCTTTTGTTCAGTGCTTGTAAAGGAGGATTACCCTTTGCCAAGAAGAAGTATGAATCATCAAGTGTAACCGGATGGAACTATAATGACAAAAATATGGGCGGATTTCAAAAATCCCCTGTTCAGGAACAATCAACTGGTCCTGGTTTGGTATTTGTACAGGGTGGAACCTTCACCATGGGTGCTTCTGATGAAGATATAATGGGCGACTGGAACAATGTTCCCAGAAGATTGACTGTATCATCTTTTTATATCGATAGATCAGAGGTTGCCAATATTCATTATCGCGAATACTTACATTGGATCGAAAGAACCTTTGACGACCCAATGTATGAAGCTGTGATAAATGCAGCTAAACCTGATACCTTGGTTTGGAGAAGTGAACTATCTGCCAATGAACCGCTCGTAGAAAGTTATTTTAGACACCCCTCTTACAATAATTACCCTGTAGTAGGCGTAAGCTGGAGACAAGCAAACGATTTCTGTATATGGAGAGGTAATAGAGTGAATGAACTTATCCTTGTCCAAAGAGGTTTGGTTAATCCTAACCAGCTTAAAACCATTCAGGGTCAAGCAGAAGAAAACTTTACAACAAAATCATATTTATTGGGACTATACTCAGCTCAACCTGCGAGACAGAAAAAAGCAGCGCTTGTTGATGAAAATGGAAGACCAAGAAATTATGTAAAAATTGAGGATGGTATTTTACTACCTGATTACAGACTTCCAACAGAAGCTGAATGGGAGTACGCAGCCTTAGGTTATATTAACCAAAACCCAAGCGTAAAGACCAGAGAAGGCAAGCGTGGAGAAGAATTGATTATGAATAAACAAGTTTATTCATGGTCGACCAATATCAATGGTGTAAGAGATAACCGTTTCGGAAGCTGGCAAGGACGCTATATGGCGAACTTCAAGCGTGGAACAGGTGACTATATGGGTATTGCAGGTGGATTGAATGATAACTCTTCTATACCTGGACCTATCACTGCATTTTATCCAAATGGATTTGGCTTGTACAATATGTCGGGTAACGTAAATGAGTGGGTAGCAGATGTGTACAGACCCATGTCTAGCAAAGACGTAGATGACTTTAACCCATACCGTGGTAATGTATATACTAAGCTATATAAAGATGAGAATGGTGAATACCAAAGGGATAGCTTGGGTAGAGTAAAAACTGTTGTTGTACCTGATGATGAAGCTGCGAAACGCAGAAACTATCAAAAAGGTAATGTAATCAACTATGCTGACGGTGATTCTACTTCAATGGTTAACTATGGTTATGGCATGACTACTTTGGTGAGTGATAAATCTCGTGTTTATAAGGGCGGCAGCTGGGATGATCGCGCATATTGGTTAAGTCCAGGTACACGTCGCTTCCTAGATGAAGACCAATCAACATCAACTATAGGTTTCAGATGTGCGATGGACAGGTTTGGTAGTCAGGAAGGTAATGGATTCAGAAATGGAATGCATTTCAGTGCAAGGCGACAAAATGCGAGAAAGAATTAAGTTCTACATAACAAAATTTGAAACCCCCGCATTAGGGGGTTTTTTTATTAATTTAGTTTTATAAATAATCTGAATGACCTTCCCTATACTATTTGGAATCATAGCCGTCATCATCATTATGTACAGAAGACATAGAATTGCGAATCGTCAAAAGAAACAAGATCAATAACTACACTTACTTCCACTTGTAATTTGATATTATCTTTGCCAAATGCAGCTGGAAAAAATCTACAACCTCTATCTACAACATCCAAAGGTTCAAACAGATACCCGATTGCTTCAAAAAGGGGACTTATTCTTTGCATTAAAGGGACCCAACTTTAATGGCAACCAATATGCTGCAAATGCTCTTTCATTGGGAGCAGCAGGAGTTGTAATTGATGAACCTATTGGAATAGAAGGTGAAAATATTTTTCTGGTTGAAGATGGCTTATCAGCACTTCAAGCGCTTGCACTTCACCATAGAAAACAATTTAATATTCCTTTTATTGCGGTCACTGGAAGCAATGGGAAAACGACCACAAAAGAGTTGATTCACGCGGTGCTTTCTTCATCATTTAAAACCTATACTACAAAAGGTAACCTCAATAACCATATTGGAATACCGCTTACTTTACTTTCCATCAATGCGGATGCAGAAATGGCAATAATTGAAATGGGCGCCAACCATCAAAAAGAAATTGAAAGTTATTGCAAGATTGCATTGCCAACACATGGCCTAATCACCAACTGTGGGAAAGCCCATCTGGAAGGCTTTGGCGGAGTAGAAGGGATTAGAAAAGGGAAAGGTGAATTGTATGATTATTTGTCGGGAAGCAGTGGCACTGCCTTTGTGAACAGCGAACTCGACTACCTGCAAACCATGGTTGAAAAAGTACCTCAGAAAGTATATTACGGAAATAACAAAGGATCATTTACAACTTCAATATTGGAAACAGAAAACCTTTTAGGTATAAAGGTTTGTGCTACAGGAATGAGCTGCCAAAGAATTTTTTCAAGATTGGTTGGCAACTACAACAGAGCCAATATAGAAGCAGCAATATGCATTGGACTCCATTTTGGCGTGAGCTTTGACAACATCAGAAATGCAATTGAATCATATACTCCTGATAATGCAAGATCACAACTCATCAAAAAAGGAAGCAATACCATCATTTTAGATGCTTACAATGCAAACCCAAGCAGCATGCAAGTTGCCATTGAAAATTTTGCAAAACTGGAAGGTGAAAATAAATTCCTTTTCCTTGGAGGGATGATGGAACTGGGCAATGAGTCTATTCAAGAACACCAGCAATTGATTGAACAACTTAAAAAATTAAAGCTTAATAAAAGCTTTTTAGTAGGAGGTGATTTTGCAGCAGTAAATCATCCGTATCATTTTTTTGAAAACGTTACTGCTGCAGCTGACTGGCTTAAAGCAAATTTACCTTCCAATGCACATCTGCTCATTAAAGGTTCAAGGAGCATTAAAATGGAAAAATTATTGGATGTGCTGTAATGCGACATTTATCACAGAAGAATGATGATAATCAAGATAACTTTGCCAAAACAACAACATGGGTTTCAAAAAAACATATCTCTATAGTGTACTGAATAACAAATGCCCCCGTTGCAGAGAAGGCAATATTTTCTGTTCATCGAATGCCTACAAATTGGGGGAATTTACCAAAATGAATGAGCAATGTCCAGTATGTGGACAAGCAACTGAAATTGAAGTGGGCTTTTATTACGGAACGGGGTATGTGAGCTATGCGCTTACTGTAGCATTTAGTGTTTCTACATTTATTGCATGGTGGGTATTGATAGGACTGTCTTTAGATGATACACGTTTTTTCTGGTGGATGGGGACTAATGCTGTTTTGATGATTTTAATGCAACCCCTCTTCATGCGCCTTTCCAGAAGTATCTGGCTCTCCTGGTTTGTCCCTTATGACCGCGATTGGAAATCTCACCCCTTAGAAGTACCAGAAAGGGTATAGAGTATCCCTCATTTTTCCGATATTTGCCATTCCTAAAACAACCAACATGGGCAAATACAAAGCTGGAGTATTATTCGGAGAAGATCTTAAATCACTTTATCAAGACGCAAAAGACAATCAATTTGCATTACCTGCTGTAAACACAACAGGAACAGATACCATCAACGCCACATTGGAAGCAGCTGCTGCTGTTAACTCGCCTGTAATTGTTCAGTTCTCCAATGGTGGAGCACAGTTCATTGCTGGTAAAGGCATGCCAAATGATCAACTTCAAGCAAATATATCTGGAGCTATTTCTGGCGCTTTGCATATTCACAATATTGCTAAATATTATGGCGTGCCAGTTGTTTTACACACTGACCATGCAGCAAAAAAATGGTTACCATGGATCAGCGCATTAATCAATGCAGGTGAGCAATTTAAGAAAGAAAAGGGGCAGCCTTTGTTCAGTTCTCATATGTTGGATTTAAGTGAAGAGCCACTAGAAGAAAACATTGAAACATCCGCACAATTTTACAAAAGGATGGCTCCATTGGGTATGGGTATTGAAATTGAATTGGGTGTGACTGGTGGTGAAGAAGATGGCGTGGATAATTCTGATGTTGAAAATGATAAATTGTATACTCAACCTCAACATGTTGCTCATGCATATGAAGAACTAAAAAAGGTTGGCGATTTGTTTACTGTTGCTGCTGCATTCGGAAATGTTCATGGCGTATACAGCCCTGGAAACGTTCAACTTCGCCCTGAAATTCTGAAGAATTCACAAGACTATATTCAAAAGCAATTCAACACAGGAGAAAAACCTGTATTCTTTGTTTTCCATGGTGGATCAGGTTCTCCTCAACACCAAATCAGAGAAGCAATTGGTTATGGTGCAATCAAAATGAACATTGATACAGATTTACAATGGGCCTTCTGGGAAGGTGTACTCAATAATTATAAAAAGAATGAAGCTTATCTCCAGGCACAATTGGGAAATCCTGAAGGTGCAGATAAGCCAAATAAAAAATACTATGACCCAAGAGTGTGGTTGAGAAAAGGCGAAGAAACTTTCATCGCCAGATTAAAAACAGCCTTCGAAGATCTAAACTGTATCAACAGAAACGCATAAGCTATAAGATATCAGCTCCCCTCCTAAGATAGGAGGGGCTCCGAGTCCCGCTATCGCGGATAGAGCTTGTCCGCCGTAGGTGGATGAGGGGTGGTAAACCACCCCTTTTTTTATAAAGACACTCCCCGTTTCCAGGGTATAAAATCATCCTGATTCAATAGTACTGCTTTGGGAATTATGTCACCACTGGCAGCTTTAATGCAATACTCTAAAATCTCCTCCCCCATCTCTTCAATTGTTTTTTCACCAGCCACAATTGGTCCGCAATCAATATCAATGATATCCGGCATGCGTTTAGCAAGTGAGGTATTGGTAGATATTTTAATAGTTGGACAAACAGGATTTCCAGTAGGTGTACCTAATCCTGTGGTAAACAAAATCAATGTTGCACCCGATGCAGCCTTACCTGTGGTTGCTTCAACATCATTACCTGGAGTACACACCAAACTCAAACCTGCTTGAGTTGCTTTTTCTGTATAATCCAACACACTCACAACAGAAGATGATCCACCCTTCTTACAAGCACCTGCACTTTTTATTGCATCTGTAATCAGTCCATCTTTTATATTTCCAGGCGATGGATTCATGTGAAAACCAGAACCTACTTGCATGGCTTGTGCATTGTATTCTTCCATCAAGCGAATAAACTTTTCTGCTGTTGGCTGATCTACACTTCTATCAATCAACTCTTGCTCAGCACCACATAGCTCTGGAAATTCTGCCAGCAATACTTTTCCTCCAAGT
>Ga0315906_10009937_pt1 | contig 11243 bp, 11 predicted proteins | sample LakEriMetagenome_4_FD_203526 | JGI IMG/M metagenome (GOLD analysis project Ga0315906, IMG submission 203526) | Freshwater fungal communities from buoy surface, Lake Erie, Ohio, United States - Buoy 2 MA122 | ecosystem: Environmental > Aquatic > Freshwater > Lake > Lake biofilm | place: USA... | reverse complement strand
TGAAGCTGTAGTGGTTGCTCAGCATGGCAAAGATGACGGGCAGCGTGAAATACGTGTTGTGAACACTGCGCTGCTTGCCGCGCATGCCGTGGATCGGGTCCACCGGCTCGCCCGCTTTGATGGCAGCCACCACCTTGCGCTGGCCGGGAATGATCCAGAAAAACACATTGGCGCTCATGGCAGTAGCGATCATGCCGCCCACCAGCAAAAAGGCGGCGCGGCCGGCAAACCACTGGCAGGCCAGCCAGGAGGCCGCGCAAACCAGCAGCAGCACGCTCGCGCCGATCCAGGCCTCGCCGTTCTTGCGTTGGGTAAACACCCGGCAGATCAGGTCGTAGAGCAGCCAGAACACCACCAAAAAGGACAGCGCAGCCCAGCCGGCGGCAGCCGGCGACCAGTCCATCTTGGACTTGTCGATCAGGTAGGTTCCGGCCTGCCAGAGGTAGGACACGGAAAACAGCGCAATGCCCGACAGCCAGGTGCTGTAGCTCTCCCAGTAAAACCAGTGCAGATGGCCCGGCAGCTTGGGTGGGCGCACCGCGTACTTGACCGGGTGATAAAAGCCGCCGCCGTGCACCGCCCACAGCTCGCCGGTGGCGCCTTCGGCGCGCAGTTTTTCGTCCTCCGGCGTGGTCAGCGAGGAGTCGAGAAAGACGAAGTAGAAAGAGGAGCCGACCCAGGCGATGGCGGTGATGACATGCAGCCAACGCAGCAGCAGATTGGCCCAGTCCAGAAGATAGCTTTCCATGCGGATTCCTTGGCACAAGCGTGCCGGCGGCGCATGCCACAGGAGTGCTTGCGCCGACTACCCCCCACCACTGCGGGCGCTGTGAGGGGCCAGGGGCCGCGACACCGGCGCTGAACCCTATCGGGTTAGGCGGGCTCCGCTGCGGCCAGGCTCAAGTGTATACAAGTCGATGGCCAGGGCAGGCGCAGTTCGCTTGCCCTGGGCCGGCGCTTCAGCCTTGCATCAGCAACTGCGCCGCCACCGCCACCGCAATGACGGCCGGCTCTTTGCCCCGGATACCCGAGACGCCGATCGGGCAGGTGATGCGATCGAGTTCAAGCTCGGTAAAGCCGCGTGCCAGGAGGCGGCGGCGAAAAACAGCCCACTTGGTCTGGCTGCCGATCAGACCCACAAAGGGCAGGTCGGCGGGCTCGCGCCGCAGGCATTGGGCGACGATGTCGAGGTCTTCAGCGTGGCTAAAGCTCATGACCAGCACTTGCGAGCCCGCTGGCAGCTCGTCAACCGCGCGGTGCACCGGCTCCGAATGCTCGCAGTGCACGCGCTCGGGCAGATCATCTGGGAAAACGCCGTCGCGGCTGTCGATCCAGGTGATGCGGTAGGGCAGGGTGAGCATCAAGCGAACGATGGCCTGTCCGACATGGCCACCACCGAAGAGGGCCAGCTGTCGCAAGGCCGGGCTCAGGCGCTGGCGCAGCCCGGGTGCATCGCGTGCCTCGATGCGTTCAAACTGCAGGTGCACCACCCCGCCGCAGCATTGGCCCAGGGAAGGCCCCAGCGCATGGCGTTGCTCGCACGCTGGCAGGGACGCATCGGCCAGCAGCTGCCGGCCCTGCGCGATGGCCTGCCACTCCAGTTGCCCTCCGCCTATGCTGCCCACCACCGCATCGCTCCAGAGGGCAAGCCAGCTGCCGGCCTCGCGCGGCACCGAGCCTTCGGTGCGTGCAACCGTCACCAGCACCGCCGGCCGATGCAGCAAACGGCTGAGCATTTGATCGAGTGGATCGGGCATGCTGTGCGGGTTTGTTGGGGCAGACCCTCGGTGCGTTTTCATCAAAAGGCAAAACAATTAAACTCGACGGAGCGATCCACACCGTGTTGCCCGCCAGATTTCTTGTCTTGCGCGAGCATAGCCCAGAGCAGAAAGGCCCTATGACTTGGACACCTCTGACAGCCGTGGCTCCCAGCCGCTCGCCGCGCCTGCTGGCTCACCTGTCGACCGCGGTGCTGCTTGCCGCCTTGGCCGCTTGCACCACCACCACCACAGCGCCTAGGCAAGTTCCGGTACCCGCGCCCGGTCCGCTCAGCGGTGGACCCCTGGCCCCGCCTGCTGCCATCGCTCCTGCCCAAGCCCCGACCGCAGCTCCAGCAGTCGCTCCGACAGTAGCTCCGACAGTAGCTGCGGCCGCAGCCCAAACTTCGGCGCCGACCGTGACTGCCACGGTTTCAGCGCCGGTGGGTGTGGGCACGCAGCCCACTGTCGCCGCACCGGCTGCGGTTCTTGCGCCCACCACCGCAGCGCCTGTGGCCCGGCCCTTGCCCCCGCCTGCGGTGGCGCTTGTGCCCCCCCCGCCCGCCCCGATGACGGCGGCGCCACCGCTTGCCTCAAGTGCTCCTGGGGTGCCAGCGCCTCAACCAGCGCTTGTGCCTCTGCCGGCGCCTCTACCGGCGCCGTTGGTGCAGGGCGCCGGTCAGGGTCTGAGTCAGGATGCGGGCCAAGCTGCGGGCGAGCCGCCCTGGCGGGTGGCCGCTGCCACCACCCCTGAGGCTTATCGGCAAGACGGCGCGCTGCATCTGTACGACGCCTACCGCGATCGTGTCTTCAAGGGCAAGATGCCGCCTTTGCTCTATGCGATCGGGGTGCTCAATGTGGCCATCGACGCTCGGGGCTCGGTGCGGCGGCTCGATTGGATGCGGGCGCCGCAACATGCGCCCCAGGTGGTTGCCGAAATTGAGCGCATGGTGCGTGCTGCAGCGCCCTTCCCGGTGCCCGTGCACATGGGCGGCGTGATTTACACCGATGTCTGGCTTTGGGACAAAAGCGGCCGCTTTCAGCTCGACACCCTGACCGAAGGGCAACTGTCTGTGCAGCCTGCCTCGACCGCGCCGCCGGCCTCAAGGGTGCCAGCGAGCCGCTCGCCGGTCAAGCCGATCGCCAAGCGCACCGCGCCGGCTCAAGCCCGCTGATTGGGGCGAAGGGCCATAGGCCTTCGCCGCCTGAACCGGGGGCCGGGCCGCAGCGCCCCGGCTTAGGCCTTCAGTCGGTGGCTTTAAACAGCGCAGCGACCTTGCGCTTGGTCTTGATATTGGCCGACACCCGCGAGGGCACCTTGGCGCTGGCCTCCCAGGCCGGCTGGGCTGGAGCCTCAGGACTGGGCTCGTAAGGACGGTCAAAGAAGGGGTCGGCCGGTTTGTGCGCCGGCCTCGGTGCAAGTGGGCGCTCGGCACGCTCGGCGCGTCTGCTGCTTCGATCCTCGTCGCGGTGCAGGCGCGTGCCGTCGTTGAGTCGATCGCGCCGTTCGCCGCCCCGGCTGTCTTCGAGCTCCAAGGGCTCGATCTCGATTTTGTTGCGGATGAGTTTTTCGATATCGGCCACCAGCCTGGCGTCGCTTGAGGCCACGAAGCTCACGGCCAGCCCTGAGGCGCCGGCGCGCCCGGTTCGACCAATGCGGTGCACATAGTCTTCGGCGTTGAAGGGCACGTCAAAGTTAAAGACCGCCGGCACATCCTTGATGTCCAGCCCTCGTGCGGCCACATCCGTGCACACCAGCAGGTCCACCTCGCCCTTTTTGAAGGCATCGAGCGCCTTGAGCCTTTCGTCCTGGCTCTTGTCGCCATGCAGGGCGGTGGTTTTGAGGCCTTCGCGGTCGAGCGAGCGGGCCAGACGCGCGCAGCCAAGTTTGCTGTTGACGAAAACAAAGGCCTGGCCGATGCCGCGCTGGCGCACGATCTGCTTGAGCGCGGCGCGCTTGTCGTCGGTCTGTACGCTGTAAAAATGCTGCTCGACCGTCGAGGCGGTCGCGTTCGAGCGAGCCACCTCGACCGTCACCGGATCTTGCAGGTAGCTGGCGGCCAGACGCTTGATTTCGGGCGAGAAGGTGGCCGAGAAAAGAAGCGTCGTGCGTTTTTTGGGCAGATAGCTCAGGATCCGCTGCAAGTCGGGCAAAAAGCCGATGTCGAGCATGCGGTCGGCCTCATCGAGCACGACGTACTCGACCTGATTGAGCACGGCCGTCTTGGCTTCGATGTGATCGAGCAGCCGCCCCGGCGTGGCGATCAGCACCTCGACGCCGGCCTTGAGTTCGGCCGTCTGCGGCTTCATGTCCATGCCGCCAAAGACCACCGCGCTGCGCAGCTTGGTGTGCTTGGCATACAGCTTGACCTGCTGGGCCACCTGATCGGCCAACTCGCGCGTGGGCAGCAGCACCAGTGCGCGCACCGGGTGACGGGCCGGCGAGGTCGAGGCGTTTTCATGGACCATCATGCGTTGCAGCAGGGGCAGTGAAAACGCCGCCGTCTTGCCCGTGCCCGTCTGCGCTGCGCCCATGACATCGCGTCCTTGCAGCACCACGGGGATGGCCTGGGCCTGGATGGGCGTCATCGACTCATAGCCCATTTCGGCCACCGCCTGGGCCAGATGGGGGTGCAGTTGCAACTGGGAGAAAGACTGTGTCATAAGTGGCCCATTGTCTCATCCCGGGCCCGGCTCGCCCTGCGGGCCCCAACTGGCCTGCCCCGGTACGCTGATTAGCTCGTACTGCCCAGGCTGCCCGCCCAGGCGCGCGGCGGTCAGACGGCGCCCCCACAGACAGCCGGTGTCCAGTCCCAGGGTCTCCTGGATCCAGCCCGGCTGCTGGTCGAGCCGCTCGATTGACAGGGTCGACCAGTGACCGAAAGCCACGCTCTGGCCCAAGGTGCGGCGGCCCGGCACCTCAAACCAAGGTCGATAGCCTTCGGGCGCCTGGCTCGGCGGGCCGTTGGCCTCAAACTCCATGGCCCCATCGGGCGTGCAAAAACGCAGCCGCGTCAGGCCATTGACGATCACCCGCAAGCGGTCCCAGCCCTGCAGCCGCTCATGCCAGCGCTCGGGCTGGTTGCCGTACATGTGATGAAAGAAGTCGCTCCATTGCGCGCTGCGCAGCACCTCGCTGACCTGGCCGGCGAGCTCCAGCGTGGTCGCGCTCGTCCAGTCGGGCAGCACGCCGGCGTGCACCATCAGCCAGCCGTGCTCCAGGCGCGCCAGCGGCTGCTGGCGCAGCCAGTCGAGCAGTGCCGGGCGGTCGGGCGCTTGCAAGATGCCCTGCAGCGTGTCGCGCCGGCCCGTCGGTCGCACGCCCACAGCGCAGGCCAGCAAATGCAGGTCGTGGTTGCCCAGCACCGGGCGCGCTGCATCTTGCAGGGCCATCAGAGTGCGCAGCACGCCCAGCGAATGCGGGCCGCGGTTGACCAGATCGCCCAGGGGGTAGAGCGTGTCGCGGCTGGGCGAGAAATCGACCCGCCACAGCAGCTGCTGCAAAGGCTCAAGGCAGCCTTGTAGATCGCCGATCAAGTACAGTGCCATGGTCGCGATTGTCGCCAAAGGCACCATGGACGTTCTGCTGATCGTTTTTCTGACTTTGCTCAATGGCGCCTTCGCCATGTCCGAGATGGCTCTGGCCGCCAGCCGCAAGGTGCGCCTGTTTGCCGATGCCCAGGCCGGTGACAAGGGCTCGGCCGCCGCGCTTGAGTTGATGGAGCAGCCCACGCGCTTTCTTTCGTCGGTGCAGGTGGGCATCACCTCGATCGGCATGCTCAACGGCATCGTTGGCGAGGCGGCGTTCGCCGCTGGGCTGGGCATTTGGCTGCAGACTTGGGGCTTGCCCCCAGGCGCCGCGGGCATCACCGCCACGGCCCTGGTGGTCACTGTGATTACGTTTGTAACGATCGTGTTTGGCGAGCTGGTGCCCAAGCGCATCGGTCAGCTGTATCCGGAGCCAGTGGCCCGGCTGACTTCGCGGCCCATGATCGCGGTCGCTGCCTTGGCCTCTCCCTTCGTGCGCTTGCTCTCTTTTAGCACCCAGGTGGTGCTTAAACTGCTGCGCGTCGATGTCGATGCCAAGCGCGCGGTCACCGAAGAGGAGATCGAGGCCAGTTTGGAGGAGGGGGTTTCGGCCGGGGTGATCGAGCAGCAAGAGCACCAAATGGTGCGCAATGTCTTTCACCTCGACGACAGGCTGCTGACATCCATCATGCGCCCGCGCGCAGAAATCGAGTGGCTCGACGCCACCGACAGCGTGGAGCAGGCCGTGGCCAAGGCGGCGGCCACCGGCCACTCTTGGTATCCGGTGTGTCGTGGCGGCCTCGACGATGTGGTGGGCGTGGTCAAGGTGGCCGCCTTGCTGCAACCCGGCGCAGGCGGTGAGGGCCGTGTCGATCGCATGGACGCCCATGCGCAGCCGGCTGTTTTTGTGCCTGAGACGCTGACCGGGATGGAGTTGCTCGAGCGCTTTCGCACCGAGTCCTCGCGCCTGGTGATGGTGGTTGACGAGTACGGTGTGGTGCAGGGCATGCTCACGCCGCTGGACCTGCTCGAGGCCATCACGGGCGAGCTCAAGCCGCAGACCCAGATCGACGCCTGGGCCGTTCAAAGGGCCGATGGCTCCTGGCTGCTCGACGGCGTGATGCCGGTCTCTGAGCTCAAGGCCAGGCTGGACATTCGCTACCTGCCGGCCGAGGACAAGGGGCGCTACAACACCCTGGCAGGGCTGCTGTTGGCCGTCAGCGGCAAACTGCTGCACACCGGTGAGCATCTGCACTGCGCAGGCTGGCGCTTCGAGGTGGTCGATCTCGACGGTCGGCGCATCGACAAGGTGCTGGCCACCGCCTTGCCGGCCCCCGTGGGCGAAGACGAGGCAGGCTAGGCCCCGCTCAGCTCAGGGGGGACTGTCTTGGCGGCCGGGGCCGATCAAAGCGCCCAAACGCGCAAGGCAGCGATCGCCGCCGCGCTGCGCAGCCGCGCTCATCTGTCCCGCCTCCTGCACGGCGCAGCTTCGGGTTACGGCTTGTTACAAAACGGACGAGCCAGCGCGAGCGCTCTTCTTTATGCTGAGTGCAGGAGAGCTTCAACATGACACCCATCCCCACCTCTGCACCACCGACGGCCCGCGCTGGCGAGCTGGCCACCTGGTTGGCGCACGAGCTACGCAACCCGCTGGCGCCGATTGCCGCCGCAGCCGAGTTGCTGGTGCGCCAGCCCCCTGCCGAGCAGGTGCGCCAGTTGGCCATCGTGATCGAGCGCAATGCCGCGAGACTGCGTGCGCGCATTGACGAGCTGGTGCGCGCCAGCCATGACGCCGCCTTGCCGTGGCCCTCGGGCTTTGCCCTCGACGAGGCTGCAGCGCAGCCGCTGGCCGATCCGCAACTGAGCCTTGCGCTGGAAGAGGGGCAGGCCAGTGGAGCCCGTGGTGGGCAGGTGCCGCAGAAGATCCCAGAGACGGCCAGCTTGCGCATCTTGGTGGTCGATGACAACTGCGATGCAGGCCGCCTGCTGGGCCTGTTCGTGCGCAGCCTGGGCCATGAGGTCCTGGTGGCGACCGATCCCCTGGAGGCGATCGAGCGGGCCCGCAGCTTTGAGCCGCAGCTGGCCCTGCTCGATATCGGCCTGCCCGGCATGGATGGCTACGACCTGGCGCGGGCGCTGCGGCACTTGCCCGGTGCCAGTCAGCTGCGCCTGGCTGCCGTAACCGCTTACAACCAAAGCCGCGACCGCCAGGCGGCCGCTCGGGCGGGTTTCGAGAGGTACTTTGTCAAGCCCCTGGATGTGGATGCCCTGCAGACCTGGCTGGCCCTGGTCTGCCTCCAAGGGGATGCCGCCAGGCGCACTGTGCCCGGCTTTTAGCTGCAGGCCACGGGTTTGGCGTGCGCCCGCCCATCCGCAGCCGTTGGCGGGCGCCGGCTTGGGCGACGCCTGGGCAGCTGTGTGGGCTTGTCCAGGCGGGGATCGATGCGGCGCAGCTGGTCCTGGGTCACCAGCCGATCGGCCACGCGCTCACGTTCCTCATCGCTCGGTCTTTCGGCGTCCACCAGGCGCTGCAGGCGTGCGATAGCGGTGCGGGTTTTGTTGTCCATGCGATGAGCTTTGCAAAGGCCTAGAGCCCTGCATTTTGTTACATCTGAACCGACTTGGGGTCGGGCGGCCCGATCAGCGGCGATCGCCTGGCTCACGCCGATGCGCTCGCCGCGGCTGTGGCAAACTCAACGGGTTCGTTTAAATAAATTTAACCAAGAGCGGCAAATCTTGAGTCTTCGGGTGTTCATTGTTGACGGCAGTGTTGAGCTGCAGCAGGCTCTGCGCGACAGTCTGGACGATCTGCAATTGGCTTGCTGCGTGGGCAGCGCGACAACGCAGGAGCAGGCGCGGCAATGGTTGCAGGCCAATCCCCAAGGCTGGGATGTCCTCTTGGTCGAGCCCGAACTCAGGCCGGGCAATGGCCTGGCTTTGCTGGCGCTTTGCCGCGATCGAGCGCCCGCCCAGAGCCTGCTCGTCTTGACCCACCATGCCACCGATGCGATGCGGCAGTACTGTCTGTCGCAGGGGGCCGATGCGGTGTTCGACAAAAGCTCGCAACTGGTGGCGCTCTTTAGCCAGCTGGCCCAACTCAAGCAGGCACGGGTCGCCTCTCGGTGAGCGTCGGGCCTGCCCGCGCCGGCCGGTATAGTTGGTGCTGATGGGGGCTTTCGCCCCAAGATCGCATTGAGCATGAACCGAGACCCAATCCAATCGGCTTTGCGCAGCGCCTCGGCTGCCGAGCTGCAGGCCATGGCGCTGCCCGTGGCCCCCCGCCCCGCCACTCAGGGGCCTGAGCGCCACCCCGTGGTCGTGGTGGGCGCGGGGCCGGTGGGTTTGTCGCTGGCCCTTGATTTGGTGCAGCGCGGCCGCCCGGTGCTGGTGCTCGAGGCCGGATGCAGTCTGTCGACCGGCTCGCGCGCCTTGTGTTTTGCCAAGCGCACGCTGGAGATCTGGGACCGCTTGGGGGTGGGCCAGCGCATGGTCGACAAGGGCGTTTCCTGGAATGTGGGGCGGGTGTTCTTGCAGGCCGAGCAGGTCTACGAATTCAACCTGCTGCCCGAGTCCGGCCATGAGCGACCGGCCTTTATCAATTTGCAGCAGTACTACTGCGAGGCCTATTTGCTCGAGCGCTTGCTGCAGTTCGAATCGGCCCAAGTGCGCTGGGGCCATCAGCTGGTGGCCATCGACCCGCGCTCTGACGGGGCCACGCTGACGGTGCAGACCGCCGAGGGCGACTACCGCATCGAGGCCGATTGGGTGCTGGCCTGCGACGGTTCGCGCTCGAGCCTGCGCCGCCTGATGGGCCTGGAGACCCAGGGTCGCGTGTTTCAGGACCGCTTTCTGATTGCCGACGTCAAGATGAAGGCGCAGTTTCCGGCCGAGCGCTGGTTCTGGTTCGATCCGCCTTTTCATCCCGGGCAAAGCGTGTTGCTCCATCGCCAGAGCGACGATGTCTGGCGCATCGATTTTCAGCTCGGCTGGGATGCCGATCCGGAGCAGGAAAAGCGGCCCGAACGGATCTTGCCCAGGGTGCGGGCCCTGCTCGGCCAGGACGCCGACTTCAGCCTCGAGTGGGCCAGCGTCTACACCTTTGCCTGCCGCCGCATGGAGCGATTCGTGCACGAGCGGGTGGTGTTTGCCGGCGATGCAGCCCATGGCGTGTCGCCCTTCGGCGCGCGCGGTGCCAACAGCGGTGTGCAAGATGCTGAAAACCTGGCCTGGAAGCTGCACGCGGTGCTCGGCGGTCGTGCCGGTCCTGCGCTGCTGGCCAGTTACGGGCAGGAGCGCGAGTATGCGGCCGATGAGAACATCCTCAATTCCACCCGTTCGACCGACTTCATCACGCCCAAGAGCGCAGCCAGCCGCTTGTTTCGCGATGCGGTGCTGGGGCTCGCACGCGATTACCCCTTCGCCCGGCGCATCGTCAACAGCGGGCGCTTGTCGGTGCCGGCGGTGCTCAGCCATTCGCCCTTGAACACCCCCGATGTCGACCACTTTGACGCCAGCCAGCGCGTGGGTGCGGTGCTCACCGATGCGCCGCTCGGCGCTGCAGACGGCCGGGCGAGCTGGTTGCTGCGCGAGCTCGGCGACGACTTCACCGCGCTGGCGTTTGCGCCGGCACCGGCCTGGCTGGCTGAGATAGATGGGCTCAAGACTCTGGTTGTGGGCGAGCAATGGACCGATGCGGCTGCTCTGCTGGCCCGGCGGCTCGACGCCAGCGCCGGCAGCGTCTATCTGGTACGCCCCGATCAGCATGTTTGCGCCCGCTGGCGCGCGGCCACGCGCGAGCAGCTGGTGGCGGCCATGGCGCGGGCGCAAGGATACTTTGAGCCCGCCTGAGAAAGACGCCCATGCTCAAGACCGAAGCCACCGATCTGCCCTACGACGAGCTCTACGAAGCGCTGATTGCCAGCCATGAGGGCTTGAGCGCCGAGCAGAGCCATCTGCTCAATGCCCGGCTGGTGCTGCTGCTGGCCAACCAGATTGGCGATGCCCAGGTCTTGCACGCCGCGTTTGCAGCAGCCCGTGCTGGCGTCGTGGTCACCGACCCGCGGCCGCAAGCCCCTATCTGACCTCAGGAGCGCGACATGTCACCCATCGAGAAGATTCACCATGTGGCCTACCGCTGCAAGGATGCCAAGCAGACCGTGCTGTGGTACGAAAAGCACCTGGGCATGCGTTTTGTGCTGGCCATCTCCGAAAACGAGGTGCCCTCGACCAAGGCGCCCGATCCCTATATGCACGTCTTCTTGGATGCGGGAGCCGGCAATGTGCTGGCGTTTTTCGAGTTGCCCGGTCAAGCCGAAATGGACCGCGATCGCAACACGCCCACCTGGGTGCAGCACCTGGCCTTCAAGGTGGACTCCTACCAGGCCCTGGTCGAGACGCGCGAGCGCTTACAGGCCGCTGGTATCGAGGTCATCGGCCCGACCGATCACACCTTGTTCAAGAGCATTTATTTTTTCGATCCCAACGGTCACCGGCTGGAGCTGGCCTTCGACTGCGGCACGCCCGAGATGCACCAGCGCCTCGATGCGGTCAAGTGGGAGATGCTCGAGGAGTGGAGCCAGACCCGGCGCGCACCCCAGCATGCCGCCTGGATGCACGATGGCAGCCAGTCGGTGCCCACTTGAGCCTGTAGATTTTTTGCCTTGACGGAGTAACCCATGAGCAGCACCAAAACCTTTGCCTCGGCCGCCGATCTGGAAGAAAAGAAGGTCAGCTTCGATCGCCTGTCCGAACACGCCTATGCCTACACCGCCGAGGGCGACCCCAACACCGGCATCATCATTGGCGACGATGCGGTCATGGTGCTCGACACCCAGGCCACGCCGGTGATGGCTCAAGATGTGATCCGGCGCATCCGCCAAGTGACCGACAAGCCCATCAAGTATGTGGTGCTCAGCCACTACCATGCGGTGCGCGTGCTCGGTGCGTCAGCTTATATGG
>Ga0315906_10009934_pt1 | contig 11244 bp, 13 predicted proteins | sample LakEriMetagenome_4_FD_203526 | JGI IMG/M metagenome (GOLD analysis project Ga0315906, IMG submission 203526) | Freshwater fungal communities from buoy surface, Lake Erie, Ohio, United States - Buoy 2 MA122 | ecosystem: Environmental > Aquatic > Freshwater > Lake > Lake biofilm | place: USA... | reverse complement strand
ATCACTAAGACTGGTCCTGTAGCTCCGTATTATAGAGTAGAGTTTATCAGCTCAGGGACTACTGTTCTTGTTCCACAATTATGGTACTTCCAAAGAAAAAATAAGTAATAACCAATAAAACAATAAAAAATGGCAGTTATATTAAAGCCTAGAAGTAACAAGCAAGGTGTTGTAGACACCTCTGCTGACCTCATTAAAATCGAGGGTAGAGATAATTATACAGTACTCGTAAAAGACTTAGGAGTATTTGAGTGGATAGTATCTGGTACTGTTGACTCGGTAAACATTTTTGCTGGTAAAGTTGGATTTTGGAGCAGAGTGCTTCAATCCGCTGAAGGGCTGTTAGCATATACAGCAGAAGACCAAGCTAACAAATCTACAAATATTGTTACAGATGCTGCAAGTGATGTTAAATATCCTTCTGTAAGAGCTACTAAGCAATATGCTGACGCATTGGTTACTGGACTTCTTGATGACAGAGGTAACTTTACTCCTGGACTTACGTCTCCTGGTGCATGGCCTACTACAGGTGGTAGCGGTACTGCTGGTGCTATTATGAAGGGAGATATTTGGTTTTGCTCTGCTAGTGGGTTTATGGGTACTACTGCTGTAGTTGCTGGTTCAAGTTTTCGTGCTACAGTAGATACTCCTGGTCAAACAGCTGGTAACTGGAACGTACTCAGTGCAGGTGCTATTAGCACTTCTACTCCTAGCTTACAGCAAGTTACCGATGTTGGAGCTACAACAAGTACCAGCGTATTTATTTCTGGAGCTAGCGGAGGATTTGTTTCAACTTCAAGTACATCTGATTCAAGTGCAGCAAGAGTAGAGGCATTTAGTGCTCAAGGTGGTGCTTTAAGATTAGTGAATGCTACTGGTGGAACAACTAGACTTAGAAACGCTAATGCTACTGGAAGTAAAATAATTCAACTTCCTAATGCTGAAGGTACTCTTGCCCTCACCAGTGATATAGGAGCAGAACCTTACTTAGTCTACACAGCACTAATATCTTTTGATGGCTCTTCTGTTACTGCAACTGTTCTTAGAAATACATTAGGACAAACAGTTAGCTGGTCAAATCCTGGAACTGGTGTATTTAGAGGAACAAGTGATGTAGGAGATGTATTTACAACAGATAAAACATTTATTAGCACAATAGGATATAATAACGGAGGGCAACCAATGATTGTTACAGGAGCTAGAGGGAATCTATCTCCAGCACGTAGAGTTGAATTTAGATTTTTCTTACATGATGGCACAATAGCAACAACTCCGCTTATTGATAAGCATCCAGTTGAAATTAGAGTTTACCCATAATATTAAAATTTTAAAAACAAAAAAAAATGGCAGTACAATTTAAACCACGTTCTAACAAACAAGGATTCGTGGACACAACAGCTGACCTGGCTACAATTTCAGGTCGTGAAAATTATACCGTACTTGTAAAAGATTACGGAATATTTGAATGGTTAGGCGCAGGAACAGCAAATAGCATTGATGTTTTCCCTGGACTTACAGGTGTATGGTCACTTGTTACAAGCTCTGCTCCTGCTGGTAACGTAGCAGTTAAAGCTTATCGTGCTCTCGTTACCCAAACATCTACTTCAGCTCCTACAGCTACTGTTCTTGAGAACAGCTTAGGTGCAGCTGTAGTATGGGCTCGTAGCAACACGGGGGTGTACACAGCTACCCTTGCAGCAGCATTTACAGCTGACAAAACATTTGTTATGTCTTCTGGTAGCACTGGTGCTATCACTGCTGTAAAAGATGTAGTAACAGCAAGAACATCTGCCGATGTAATTACTGTTAGCACAGGCGCAGCAGGTACAGCAGCCGATGGTATCCTTAGCGCATACGCTATCGAAATCTTGGTTTACCCATAAGATAGTTTGGTTTTCATACGGTTTGGTTTTTAGAAACTACCCCTATTTTTATAGGGGTTTTTTTATTACTAATTTTTACTATATTTGTGCTATAATAGAAAACAGTATGGACTACAAACCACTCAGAAACGAGCTTCTTGTCGTTGTTGACAAAGAAGACAAATACTCGCACACAATCGAAGGAACAGATATTACCCTATTTATCGAAAGAGACTACGGATGGAATGAAAGAGAAAAGAATACAGTAAATGCAACCGTGTTGCATATCGGTAACTCAAAGCTAAAAGAGGGTACACGGATTGTATGTTGGCATAACTGCTTTGCAGACCACAATCTTGTAGATACGATTACAACAATAGAAGAGTCTGTGTATGGCGGATATAAGAAGCTATACGTTTACAGGGTAAATGAAAAGCATATATTCTTCTACTTTAATGATAACGGTACTCCTACTCCAATGCCAGGATATATTATAGCCGAAAGGATATACCACAAGAAAGAATCCGAGTCTATTATCTTAACAGAACTGTCAGAAGAAAAGGAGCAGAATAGAGTAGTTGTAAAATCTTTATCATCAACAGAAGAAGACTACCCAGTAAAGGAAGGTGATGTTATAATTATAGAGACAATGGCAGACTACGAAGTGGTATATGCCGACAAAGGTCGTGAGCATAGACTTGTAAGGATTAAAGAGGAAGATATTATAGCTATTGACAATGGATTTGAAATTACTGATAAACATAAAATAGGAGTATAATGCCCGACATAACGAAGTGTAAATCAACCGATTGCGAGAAAAGACATAGCTGTTACAGGTATATGTCAGACCCATATCACTTTAGACAATCGTATTTTAGCGAAAGTCCAATGAATAAAGATGGAAGTTGCAATTATTATTGGGAAATAAAAAATAAAGATAATGACAGACATACTGAAACTAAATCAGAGGATTGAGGAATTAGAAACAGAACTTCAAGCCTATAAGACAGATGGGTTGCAAGGGCTGTATCATGCCCTTAACTACCAACTTGTTAAACTTGCAGAAGAGCTTAACGGAGAGTACGTATCATTTAAGTCCAAGAATGATAAGACATTTGAAAGGGTATGGAAGGCTATGGTGGATAGTAAAGACGTAGCTCAGAACTTACTTTGGTTAAAGAAAGAACTGAAGGTTGATAAAGATGAAGAAAAACCTAACGTAGCTAAAAACGCCATTGAACATTTTATTAAAAAGTAATGGAAGAACAAGTACAGAAAGCAAGACGACCAAAACGAGGAGACCTGGAAATAACACCAGGCAAAAAGTACACTGCTGCAAGGGTAAAGCGTATCGTAGATGAATACAAGAAACGAAGTGCTGAAGACCAAAAGCGAGCAGAAAATAGTGAAGCGAAATATAATAAGCTGGTAGAAAAGTACAAGCACCAAAGAGTAACAGTAGAGAAAAGCAGAAAGAAGGTGTGGTATAAGTTAGGTGCTGAACGATGGCATCTTAAAAAGAATATTCAGCTGTACAAGAAGAAGTACGAAAGACTTAAAGTAAAGTATGCTGAAGCTAGAAAAACATACAGAGCAGGACTAAGAAAGAAGGTATATAAAGAAGTTAAGTCTAAACATAAGTTCTACGACCCTAACGAAAATATAAATTTAAACTCTGTTAAGGTAATACTATGGGCAAGGATATTTGCAAAGCTATCACTTGTGCGCCAAAAGACTAAACTTAGACCGCATGAAATGTGGGTACTGCTATATCTTTCTCAGTTTCCTGAAGGAGTAACAGCTAAAAAATACTCAGATGATATGTCAATTGATTCAGGAAGTATTTATAAGTTTTCAAAAAGGCTAATACAGTTCGGTCTTGTCAGCAGAGAAAGCTACAATAAAAAACCATACCTTTACTTTCTGACAGATAGAGGTAAGTCGTTTGCGGAATCTATTCTTAACTATGTAAAAAAAGAAAAAACAGTTGTCAAGAAAATCAAGCCTAAATATATACGGAATAACATATCAGCTTCCAGAGCAGCCTCATCCGCAGGAAATAACGAACAGCAATCTTCCGCAGAGTCTACAGTACTTTAGGTATACAGAAATACCTGACTACTTCGAGGATTTGGAATACGACCACGATGGTAAGCCATTGTGGGGTGATGAGCAGTGGAACTTTATAATGCAGGAACTGACAAGGTGTAGGGATGGTTACTGGTTTATGAACAATGGTAGCCCCACTTTTGTTACAGGAAAATACTATTATTTTCTTAACTACTTTACATTAGAGAATGGCGAGAAACCTCAGTACAGAGATTGCGATAGGAGGTACTACCTATTTTTAGATTACTGTGAAAAGTCAAATAACGTACTTGGAATATTGAGGGTTAAGTCAAGACGTGAGGGTGCTACCTCACAAGCGTCATCTAATATAATCTATACAGCTACCACCACCGAGCAGGCTAAGTGCGGTATCGTTTCCAAGACAGGTGATGATGCCAAGTCTGTATTTAAGGAGATGGTGGTATATGGATTTAGGAACCTGCCGCTGTTTCTCAAGCCCGAAATATCAGCAGGTGATGACCCAGAAAAGATACTTAGATTCCTAAAGCAGGTATCAAGGGTTAAGAAGAAGCAGCAAACTTCCATAAAAGAAAAACCTGAAGGGTTAAACTCACAGATAGATTTTAAAAATACTAAGCTAAACAGTTACGATTCTAAAAGGAATACAAGGCTGTTAATAGATGAAGGTGGTAAATTTCCTACAGACGTACCTGTGCAAAGGTATTGGTCTATTGTAAGAAAGACACTTGAGAAAGGTAGTAGGAAGGTAGGTTTTGCAGAAATGCCATCAACGGTAAATAAACTGAAAGATGGTGGTGCAGGATTTAAAGTGCTATGGAATGAATCAAACCATTTTACACACAAGAGTACTCCATCAGGGCTTTACAGGTACTTTAAGCCTGCCTTTGATGGATATGAGGGATTTATAGACAGGTATGGGATGAGTGTCATAGATAGGCCCTCAAGAGAGCAGGAAGCATATCTGCTAGAAACTACTACCCTTACCAAAGAGGATATTAAGTTAGGTGCAAAGGAATATCTTAGAAAGAAGATAGAGGCTATTGAAGATGATGAGATGAGGCTTGAAGAAAAAAGAATGATGCCATTTAGCGAAGAGGAAGCCTTTGCTGCTGATGATTCAGAATCTTTCTTTAATGTAGGACTAATAAGAGAGCAGTTGGACTACTTAAAAGATAACCCAGCACCACTGCGTAGAGTTACTTTTGGTTGGCATGATACCAACAAGGTAGATTACAAAGATGACCCACACGGTAAATGGATTATACTTAAACAGCCTAAAGAACCCAATGCTATGTTTTGGGGAGATAGCGGAAGGACTCCTACCAATACACATATATACAAAATGGGGGTTGACCCTTTCGCATCTACTATTATCGTTGGTAAAGGTTCAATGGGTGTGGCTGTTCTATATGAGCAATTAGACAATACTGACCCTGAGAATACTGGTATGCCAGTTGCCTTGTATGTTGGTAGACCTAAGACTAAGAATATGTTTCACTCGGAAATTCTTATGGCTGCTCACTACTACGGATGCAAGGCTACCTATGAAAATGCGAATGACGATTACTTTGAGTGGTTTATAGACAAAGGGTACAAGAACTATATAACTAAAACTCCAAAGTCTGTTATTGACCCGAATAGAAAGGGCAAGACCGTACAGACGTGGGGTGTGTCTCCTAAAGACCCATTTTCTCTAAACAAACAGCTAGAGCTTGCTCAGTTTTGGATAGACAACTATAGCCATAAGATGTTTTATGAGCAGATACTTGAGGATATGTTAGAGTATGACCATTTCAATAGAACCAAGTCGGATATTACTGTTGCGTTTATGATTGCCCTTGTTGCAGCGGCTGGAGACGTTAGAAATGTGTTGAAAGAAAAGAAGGATTCCATATCCTATATTCAAACTTTTGACATAGCCAACATAAGATAGTTTTTGTATTTTTGAAAAAATAGTTTAATTTGACTCCCTTTTATAACCCGACATTACAGTTTCAGTTAAACCTTGATGGTGTATCTGATACAGAGCTTGGAGAGAAGATGGCGAAGTATGTCCATTCTATTGTTAGTAATGAATACTTTGAGAAGAGAAATGTAGAGATTTCCAAGAACATGAAGCTGTCAACTGGCAGGCAGGACATGAGAGACTATATGCAGTTTCTCAATATTGATGGTAAGCAGTCGTATGTGAACCTTGATTGGACTCCTCCAATGATTGCTCCTAAGTTTATGGAAGTACTTATTGGTGGGTTTATGAAGCGCAGAGAAAAGCCAAAATGTACAGCTGTTGACCCAGTAAGCATAAAGAAAAAGAAATACGACAAGGCAATGGCTGAGTTTAGAATGCTTGAGCCTGAGTTTAACAAGATGGCAGATGAGGCTTTAGGATTGTACAAAAATAGAGAAACCTTTGAACCTGAAAGTTATGACGAACTTGACATCTTCTTCAATGTTGATTACAGAACCCCAGAAGAAATTATTATGGAAAGGGGAACCTCTATGGTCATGCACAACAACAATTGGACCGATATCAAGCGTACTCTTCTTTGCAACATCAGAGACGCAGGGTATGCAGTTACTTATACAAGAGCAGGAAGCGAAGGAGAAGTCATCGTAGAAGCTATAAGTCCTATTGACTTTTTTTGCTCTTACTCCGAAAGAAACGATTTAGGGGATGCTTCTGTTATGGGGCATCGTAAGTCAATGAAACTTTATGATTTAAGAAAGCAGTTCGGGCTTAATGAAGAGCAGTTGTTTGATATAGCTAAAACTTCTAAGGATTGTACAAACCCCTACACATTTAAGTGGAAGAACGAGTACATGAACCCAGGTTCAAGACCTTATGATGACTATGCTATCGAGGTGTTGTTCTTTGAGGCTAAGACTGTTAGACCTATGTTCTGGGTAGAAAAGAATAGGGACAATAGGAAGTATGTAGAAAAAAAGAAAGGGAAGCCTGAGAACGTAGGAGAAGATAAGACTGTTATACAGAAAGAGATGGAGATGATATACGCAGGTGTATTTCTTCCTCAATCTAAAAGACTTTTAAAGTTTAAGCCTAACAGCCCAATGATTAGACCTTCTGACCCGAAGGAATTGTCTAAGTCTTACTTTAGTTATTCTGTCTATATGCACAATAATATAGGCATGAATAACACTCCACTTGCTGAAAGGATTTCTTCTTCTGTTCGTATGATTACACTTACGCACATGAAGATTCAGCAGTTGATTGCTAAGTTACGTCCATCTGGTATTGCTGTTGATATATCAGGACTTAAAGAGGTAGACCTTGGACAAGGTAATGTAAAGCCTTTGGAGATTCAAAGAGTGTACGACCAGACAGGTAATATATATTTTAACAGCGTAGACGAGGATGGAGAAAGAAAGGGACTGCCGATTAACGAATTACCAAATATTGGTAATATTAATCAGATAAATGCTGCAATACAAGTATATAACTTTTACGTTAATAAGATTAGAGATGAGGTAGGTATCAATGAATACAGAGAAGGTTCAAGCGTTAATCCTAAGATGGGATTAGGTGTTTTAGAATCTCAAATACGTGAATCTAACAATGCTACTGATTTTATCTATGACTCTTATTTGGAGATTACTGAACAAACGCTTACGAAAATAGGAATCCTTTTACACGACTCTGTTGTGTATGGTGGTACAGCGTATAGAGAGTTTTTTGGCAACTCAGAGCTTTCTAATATGTATTTTGAGTTTAAGTTAGAGATGCTTCCTGACGATGCAGAAAAGGCTTATGTTGACTCATTAGTTAACACATCAGTATCTAATAATCTTATAGACTTTGATGATGCCTTTAAGATTAGAAGATTAGATAACGTAAAGTTGCAAGAACTGTTTCTTACAAGAGCCAAGAATAAGAGGATGCAGCAAGAGATGGAAAAGGCTCAACAGAACTCTGAAATGAATGCTCAGGTGCAGGAGAGGTCAATGATGGCTAAGGCTCAATCTGACGCTCAGATACAGCAGTTAAAGGCTCAATCACAGATTGCTATTGATAAAGAAATGGCTAAGACAAAAGAAGAGCAAAACACTCAGGCTTTTGTTTTTGAGATTCTTAAAATATCTTATCAAGCAGGTAAGCCATTAGATGGGTATGCTAAAGATGTTGTAGAAAAATACTTTATGGATAAGGCACAGCAGGAACAGATGGAAGCTGAAATGGCTGCACAACAGCAAGAGATGGCTATGAGAGAGGAGTTAGCTTCACAAGGTATTGACCCTGAAGAGGTAGTTCAGCAAGGAAGAGCAAATGATGAGCAAATGATGCAACAATTATTAGGCGGACAAAATCAAATGTAATATGCCACTTAAAAAGAAATCAGCAAAGAGCGAAATGACCTTTAATGTAGATGAGGTAGCAAAATTTATGGCTTTGTATAAGGCTATGAAAGAGCAAGATGATGAAGAGGAAGATGATATGGAGGAAGAGGATAAATCAGAAGAGATGGATTCAGAAGAGAATGGAAAGAAAGGAGGCGTAATGATTGTTATTGCTCCTGGTAATATGAAGAAGCCTAAAATGCTTAAAAAATCTAAGTAATATGCCATTCATTAAAAAAGATTCACGATTAGCAAGAGCAGGAGTAAGTGGTTATAACAAACCAAAGCGTACTCCTGGTCATCCAAAGAAATCTCATATTGTAGTAGCAAAGGTTGGTGATAAAGTTAAGACTATCCGCTTTGGTGAGCAGGGTGCAGAAACAGCAGGTAAGCCTAAAGCAGGAGAATCTGAAAGAATGAAAAAGAAAAGAGCATCGTTCAAATCACGCCATGCTAAGAATATAGCCAAAGGAAAGATGAGTGCAGCTTTTTGGGCAGATAAAGCTAAATGGTAATTTTATGAGTACATCCACAAAAACTAACCCTGGATTATGGAAGAGGGTGGTTTCAAGCGTAAAGTCAGGAAGTAAAGGAGGAGATGCAGGGGAGTGGTCTGCAAGAAAGGCTCAGTTAGCTGTTAAGAAATACAAGGACGCAGGTGGTGGTTACAAAGGTGCTAAGTCATCTTCTAATAGCTTATCTAAATGGAGTAAGCAGGAGTGGACTACATCATCAGGAAAGCCATCAGAAGGTAAGCGTAGGTATTTACCTAAAGCTGCTTGGGCTGCATTGTCATCATCAGAAAAAGCGTCTACCAATAAAGCAAAAGCTGAAGGTGCTAAAAAGGGAAAGCAATTTGTAAAACAACCTAAAAGTATTGCATCTAAAGTGAAGAAGTATAGAAACGATTAATACATTATCTTTACATCTATTATTAACAATTAAAACAAAATAAAATGAAAGCAAAAAAGAACGAAGCATTTAAAGCAATGCAAGAGAAAATGGCAAAAAAACAAGGTAAAGCCTCACCTGTATCCAAAAAAGCAAACACTGCTATGGCTAAGATGAAAGGTAAAGCCAAGTATTAATAACAACTAAAATAGAAAACTTATGCCAACAAATTTAGATTCCTCAATGTTTGAGGACTTAGTAGAATCAGGTGAACTTAGTGGTAACACAGAAAGTTCTCCAACAGAAAACCAAGCAGCTGCTACTGCTGAAAGTGCTCTTTCAGGTAATGACAATGTTTCACAAGGAACAAATCCTTCAACACAATTAGACTTTGAAGCTCTTTTAGCAGAAAAGACAGGAGGTAAGTTCAAAAGTGTTGATGAAATATTAAAGCTGACAGAACAACAAGTTGCACCTGAAATTAACTTTGCTAATGATACTGCAAAAAAAGTATTTGAGTATTTAAAGGAAGGCAAGATTGATGAGGTTGTAAGTGTGTATCAAAAGCAACAGCAGTTAGCTTCAATTGACAAGTTAGATGCTGACAGTATTCTTAAGCTAAAGATGAAGCAAGAGAATCCTGAACTTACAGAAGATGAAGTTGAAGAGGAGTTTAACTTTAAATATGGTGTTCAAGAGGCCGATATTGACGAGGATTTAGATAGCCCAGAAGAAATCGCTAAAGAAAAAAAGCGTTTTGAGAGAGAGAGGTTGAACATGGAGCGTCTAAAAAAGAAAGATGTAAAAGAGGCGAAAGACTTTTTGAACAGCAAGAGAGAGGAAATAGTTTTACCAGATATTCAAACTAGCAAGACTCAGCAACAGGAGGCACAAGGCCAAGAAGTTGATGAGGTGGCAATTAAAGAGTACAGAGACAAGTACTTAAACTCAATCCCGAACACCATTGATGAGATTGTAGGGTTTGAAAGTAAGTACAAGGACAGCGAGTTAGAGTTCAACACTACGTATGTTATTGACGCTAATGAAAAGCAAGCGTTAAAGGACAAGATGGAGAACTTCACATTGCAGGACTACTTTGTGCCACGCTATATTAATGAAAAAGGTGACTTTGATACAGAATCAATAGCTCACGATTTGTATGTGCTTGAAAACTTCGATAAAATCGTAGAAGCACACGTAAGTCAAGCTGTTAATCAAGCAAAGTCAATGTTCGTTAAGGGTCTGAAAAATGCCAACTTCCAGGAATCGGTAAGTAGGTCTTTACCAGACGAGCAAAAAGCTACTCAGGATGAAATGGTAAATTATTTTTTCGGTAACACTTAATATTAACAATTAAAAATTAAAATTCTATGGCATATAATTCAGCCGCAGAGAAACCATCAGGTTTTGTAAATCCTGGTGCAGGTCTAACGAGAGGCATCGTTAGTGACCTTTCTATTTTAAAGCCTCAGTACTACCCTAAGTTTATCAACAAGTACGGTGCAGAAAACTACACTATGCTGTTGGAAATGTTGGGTTTCAAAGGTCAAGTTAAATCTCAAGTAATCCGCCACTGGGAGAACTTAGGTAAACTTCACCAAGCTGTACAGGTTCAAGCTAACGTAACTGGCGCAACCAATGGTTCTGCTGTTACTTTCACTTTGACTTCTGGTTCTCACTACGATTCTGGAACTAAATCTCCTATCCGTGTAGGTGAAGTAGTTGAAATTGCTTCTACTGGTATCCAAGGTAAAGTTGTGTCTGTTGACAAAACTACTTCTGGTGCTCACACAGCTACTGTACGTCCTCTGAAGTCTACTCAACAATTTGAGTCTGCTGCTGTTGATGGTCGTTTGGATGCTAACGAGTGGATTCTTTTCCGTGGTCAAGCTGCTGTAGGTGAGGCTTCTTCTAAGGGTGATGCAATGATTCCTCGTGTTGAAGAAGTTCTTAACTATGTATCTGAAATCCGTGAAGATTGGAGAGTTACTGACCGTGCTATGATTGAAGAAATCTGGTTTGGTGATAATTATTCTTACAAAGGATT
>Ga0315906_10009931_pt1 | contig 11245 bp, 10 predicted proteins | sample LakEriMetagenome_4_FD_203526 | JGI IMG/M metagenome (GOLD analysis project Ga0315906, IMG submission 203526) | Freshwater fungal communities from buoy surface, Lake Erie, Ohio, United States - Buoy 2 MA122 | ecosystem: Environmental > Aquatic > Freshwater > Lake > Lake biofilm | place: USA... | reverse complement strand
CTAAAACATTTACTCCTGTTTTACCATTACCATACAAATTGATTGTGTCATTCGGCGTATTTAACTTATTTACAGCCCTTAATATTTTATTTTTGTCAGGACCAGTGAGGGTATTCCAGCCTTTTTCAACTGTCTCAACCCATTCAGTTTCTTCGCGCAGGGTGATGCAGGGTTTTTGCATGAAGCAGGCTTCTTTTTGTACACCACCGGAATCGGTGATGATAGCTTTGGCTTTCATTTCGAGGGCCAGCATTTCCAGGTACCCGATGGGTTCGATGACATGCGCGTTATGTTTCAGAATAAGTCCAGCTTCAGCAAGTTTTTTTCGTGTCCTTGGATGCAGAGGCAGAATAACTTCAAAGGGTACTTCACTAAGTGCTTCAACAATCTGAGCCAAACGCGTGGCGTCATCTGTATTATCAGCCCTATGTATCGTTGCTAATAGAAATTGCTGGGGGATTTTCTTGAGACCTATATTCTCTAATCTATTTAATCCTTGTTTCTCCTCATTTAACAGCACATTTTGATAGTAAAGAGTGGCGTCATACATAATGTCGCCCACCTGATGGACCCCGTTTGTAATACCCTCTCTGCCAAGGTTTTTTACAGCAGTATCTGTCGGACAAAATAGCCATGTCGATAGATGATCTGTGAGTATGCGGTTCTGCTCCTCTGGCATACGCATATTGTAGCTCCGCAGGCCTGACTCAACGTGAACTACTGAAGCTTAGATGCCGCTAATGCTCCTGCTAGAGTGCTATTTGTATCACCATAGACAAGCACAATGTCCGGCTTTACGCGAATCAGGGATGCTTCAATTTCTATGAGCATTTGACCGGTCATTGCCCCGTGCGTTGTGCCCCCTATATGTAATTGAATGTCGGGCTTAGGAATTTGCATGTCACGAAAAAAAATCTCTGACATGTTTTCATCATAATGCTGTCCTGTATGCAGGATGGTTTCATGGAAGAGCGCCTTCCACTCTTCAGAGCGAATCAACCGACTTAGTACGGCCGCCTTAACAAACTGAGGTCGGGCACCGATTATTGTTAAAATTTTTTTCATTTAAGGGCACTAATTAGTTTTTTAACTAGACCGCTTTCTAATTTGTAGCACTCCTTACTCTCCGGACAAACTGCAAAGCCATCGTTGTCAAACTCCAATCTGTGTCCGTATTCACTCATCCAGCCTATTTGACGTGCTGGATTTCCTACCACCAGAGCATAATCAGGAACTGTCTTTGTAACAACAGCCCCTGCCCCGATGAATGCAAACGCACCGATGTCGTGGCCGCAAACGATGGTGGCATTAGCGCCTATTGAGGCGCCTTTACCCACATGGGTCTTGGCGTATTCTGATCTTCTGTTGACCGCGGAACGTGGGTTGATGACATTGGTGAATACGCAAGATGGGCCCAGAAATACGTCGTCATCACAAGTCACACCCGTGTAAAGGCTGACGTTGTTTTGTATTTTGACATTCTTACCTAAAACCACCTGTGGTGAGATTACCACATTCTGACCGATGTTGCACTTTTCGCCTATCACACAATTCGGCATAATGTGGCTGAAGTGCCATATTTTGGTACCTTCCCCTATTTGACACCCCTCATCGACCACTGCTGTTTCATGCGTAAAGTAGCTCATATTTTATCTTTAAAAAATTCGATTACCCCCTGTATTATTTCAGCTTGAACTTCAGTAGTCATCTCCGTATGTATGGGCAATGAAATCACCGATGCACATAATCGTTCTGTTACTGATAAATCTTCGGAGCAACGGCTTATTGAACGAAATGCTTCCTGATGATGAAGCGGAATGGGATAGTAAATCATAGACGGAATGCCCTTCTTTTGCAAATAGTCTTTCAAGGCATCTCGTAGCTCCGACGGAACCAGCAGTGTATATTGATGAAAAACATGGGTACTGAATGGGGAGCGAGCTGGGGTCTGGATGGCACTGATCGATCGGAAAGCGTCGTCGTAATACGCGGCCACATCTTGCCTAGCCTGGCAGTATTCATCAAGATGCTTCAACTTTACGCTCAATATGGCCGCCTGAACCGTATCGAGCCTCGAATTCACCCCAAGAACCTTATGGACATACTTTTTAATTTGTCCGTGGTTCGCAATCATGCGAATGGTCTCCGCCAATTCTTCGTTGTTGGTGAATAATGCACCCCCATCCCCGTAGCACCCTAAATTCTTGGAGGGAAAAAAGGATGTGCAACCTATGTGGCCTATGGTTCCCGCTTTTTGTTTTCGGCCATCATGTAAAAGGTAGTCGGCGCCCAATGCTTGGGCTGTATCTTCAATGACAAACAGGTTATGGCGATGTGCTATGTCCATTACGGCATCCATATTGGCGCATAAGCCAAATAGATGAACCGGAACTATGGCCTTGGTTTTGGGTGTAATAGCTCGTTCAACCTGCTCAATCGATAGATTGAATGTATCGGGCTCAACATCCACCAAAACAGGTGTTAGGTGCAACAGCCCTATGACTTCTGCCGTAGCAACATAGGTGAAAGCGGGCACAATCACTTCATCGCCCGGCTCTAATCCCAATGCCATCATGGCAATTTGAAGTGCATCGGTCCCATTGGCGCAAGGAATAACCTGCGAACCACCCAAATAATCCGACAAATTTTGTGCAAACGACTGCACTTGAGGCCCATTAATGAAATTCGATTCTGAAATAACGCTCAGAATGGACTGATCAACTTCCGCTTGGATTCTACGGTACTGACCTTTCAGGTCAACCATTTCTATTTTCATAAGTATATACTATTCATAACCTTATTTTCAATCGGATGGATAACAGCTCGCTATTACTTATGCCAGAGATTTCCCCTACCCCGGTGTGCAGCACCACTTCCCCAATGATTTGCTTTCCCTCTGAGTAGATTAATTTCTTCTCCTTAATCAAGCCGACAATTAACGTCATCCAATTCTCACAACACCCCCCTCGTATCCACCATCGCTTTGGATTTAGAAGCAATGTCGTGATAATCCAATCCACTGTGGTCTGTTACCACCACGATGGAATGGCATTGCTTTAGCAAATCATCGGTCAGCGGAGTGCTGTAAAGGGGTAAATGCGGAATTTCTGTATGTCCATCATCGGCAATGACCGGACAATACGGATCGTGGTAAAGAACCTCCGAACCCCGCTCCTGCAGGATGCGTATAATTTCCAAGGCAGGCGATTCACGCAGGTCATCAATGTCCTTCTTGTACGCGATGCCCAGGATCAAGATGCGGGATCCCTTAAGGGACAAACCCTGTTCGTTAAGAGCCAAAGCCACCTTATTCACGGTGTATTCGGGCATGTCGGCATTGATTTCCGATGCCAATTCGATCATTCGGGTCTTGAACGAGAGATTCCGCATCTTCCAAGACAAATAATGCGGGTCCAGCGGAATGCAATGCCCTCCCAGACCTGGTCCAGGGGTGAATTTCATGAAGCCAAAAGGCTTGGTTGCCGCGGCATCAATAACCTCCCAAACGCTAATCCCCAATTTATCACAGACCATGCTCAATTCGTTGGCCAGGGCAATGTTGATCATCCGAAAAGTATTCTCGTACACCTTGACCAATTCCGCCGCTTCGGTATTTTCAACCGGTACCATGCGGTCAAAGACCTGGGCATACAACGCCATGCCCGCATCCTTGCAAGCCGACGTGATGCCGCCCAGGATCTTGGGCGTATTCTTGGTATGCCAACGGTCGTTGCCTGGATCCACCCGCTCCGGCGAGAAACAAAGGAAGAAATCCACGCCCACCTTCATACCAGTCTTCTCCAGGATAGGCAACATCAAATCCCGGGTGGTCCCTGGGTAGGTAGTGCTTTCCAAAATGATGAGCTGACCGGGGCGCAGTCGAAGGGCAATCGCATCGGTCGCTGCAACCACGTACGACAGGTCCGGGTCTTTGATTTTGTTGAGCGGTGTTGGTACACAAATCGAGATCGCCGTGCATTCCGCCAAGCGCTCAAAGTCCGTGGTGGCCTCTACCAATCCTTGTACCACCAGCGGGGCCAACCTTTGGGTAGGAATATCTTTGATATGGCTTTGGCCGGCATTTATTCCATCGCACACCGACCGACTTACGTCAAAGCCCAAAACGGGGTAACTCATCTCAGCAAAGACGGTCGCTAATGGCAAGCCAACATACCCTAATCCGATAACACCAATTCTGGAATCTCCTTGTTTCATAATTAATTACTTTTCTTCACTAAAAGGGGGAAATTTAAATTTCTATTAATTTAAAATTCAAGCGTTAACTCGATTTTAGTAATACACACCAACATTTTATTATTCTAAAATGCCCTCCATGCCAGTTTGAACCACATTAATCAGACCAGCTTCAAGTTTGGTCGAACAAGCCCAACCAGATCATTACTAATTAACGAATATTTTATATTACGATTAATGCAACTTTCTACGCGTTTTACGAGATCATCGATTACATCGGTATGAACGTCTCCGACGAGGGCTAATTCTATCGTTCCAGAATCGATGCCTGAAGCATAGTCTCCGACTACGTACGCGGCCTCAAGGTCTCCGACTTTTTCCAGCACGCTCTCAATGAGCTGGTCAAATCCTAGGTACTTCGATACCATCGAAACCAGATCCGAATAAAACGGATTGGTCTTATTCACATGATAGACCACCTTCTGGCCTTCGCTGGCACTTGTTAACAATCCGGCCTCCTCGAATTTGTTAAGCTCGATACGCACGGCATTAGTGGACTCGCCGAATTCTTCGGCCAAACCACGCAAATGACCCCGAGCATCGGGGTGCGTAAAGAACTTGAGCAAGAGCTTAAGGCGGGTCTTGCTGGTGATTAAGGAAGCTAAAATACCTTCGGTATGTTTCTGGTTGCTAGCAGCTAGCAGCCGTTTGGAACGGCTTCGCCCCGTCACCCACAGGTGCAGAAGCTCGGTTCTGCAAGTGAGTAATAAACTTGAACGCAAAGTACGGTGGTCCACGCTAACGCCACACTGTGAATTAGGTTCAAAGCACCTCAATATATCCACAATTTTAGCAGTTGACCCGATTAGACTGAATACCCTGCTTGCCTTAAGGCAGAAGCCGTAATTTTGCCCTTATGAATAAAGCCAACCAGCCCCAAATCGACCCCAGCGACGAAATTAGCCTTGCCGAACAATGGCTTAAAGCCAAGTCGGTTATTGCATACCTCTTGAGGTTTAAGTTTTTAATCATGGGGGTCGGCCTGCTGTTTGCCGTGGGTGGGTACTTTAAAGTCAAAATGGCCAAGCCAATTTATACTGCCAATCTAACTTTTGCCCTTGAGCAAGGCGATAAGTCAGGAGGGCTTAGTGGTATTGCTTCTCAGTTTGGCTTCTCAGTGGGCGGCGGCGGTGAGGGCCTTGGGGGTGAGAACCTGCTCACGCTTATGAAGAGTCGACGCATCGTACAGGACGTGCTTATGAGCAAAATCTATGTGGATGGAGATTCCGTATTGCTTATTAATCAGTACGTCGCGACACAACCTAAGCTTAAGGCTAAATGGGATACCCTTGGGCTTTTCCCCATTGATGTGCGAACATGCTGCGAGCCCAAAGAAGATTCCGCGATAGGGGTAGTAGTTAAGGCTGTAACTGAAAAATCACTTGCTGTAAACAAGTTTGATAAAAAGCTGAGCTTTGTATCGGTTAGCTATACCGGCAGCGACCCCGTCTTTACCGGCGCCTTTGTGGAGCTGCTCACGGCTAAGTCTACTAAATTTTATGTAGAGAGTAAGATGGTCAACTCCAGGGCCAACATTTTGAAGCTCGAGCAGCGGGTGGATTCTGTTTCGGCTGAAATGCAGGCCGCCATGGTCGGTTTTGCTTCGGCACAAGACCAAAACTCGTTTACGGTGCAGTCGGTAGCAAAGGTTCCATCGGTACAAAAACAGATGAAGGTGACGATGCTGACGACGCTGTACGGCGAGTTGGTGAAGAACCTCGAGCTCAGCAAGACGATGTCGGCCCGCGAGGAGCCTCTGATTACGATTATTGACCGCCCCCACTACCCGCTGCGCGTGCGGGAATCCAAGCTGAAGTCTGCTGCCATCGGCGGGGTGCTGGGGGTGTTTTTGACGCTGCTGTTTTTGGGCGTTCGGGCTTTTTTAAGCGATTTGAATAAGCAGGCGGCGGCGCTGAAGCCGAAGGCTTGAGCGGCGGCTACTGGCAGTTGGTGGCTAGTTGCTGGCTTTGTCGGCAAGTTCTCAATTTAGGAATTGAGTGAATTTTTGAAATCCGGTTATAACCGAATGCTTCGTAATGGGCAGCTCGCTTCAGGCTAAGTTGGCTCCTTGATTCTCAATTTGTATTGTGGCTTTTTTGCATAGGGTGTGATAGTTTAGTGTTCTGAGATTGGCACTTGGGGCACCACACCTACTTCACCACCAAAAAGCCGCAGTACCTGATTTACTTTGTCGAGTCGTAAGGTTTTCTTGCCCTGCTCTAGTTCACGGATGAACCGCAGGCCCACTCCGGCTTTTTTGGCCAGTTCGGGCTGGGTAAGCTTCACCGCCTTGCGTTTGTCCTTTACAAATTCTGATAGATTCATTGTATACCCAATTGGGTACAAATATAGTGATTTTTACTGGATTGATACCCTTTCGGGTATATTTTTATAAAACGACCAAAAATAGCACCCTTTAGGGTATAAATTACAGTGCAAACATTAGCTAGAAACCCGTATTGCTAATCTGAATTAGCAATTTTTTGTGTTTTTGCTCATTCTATTGAGCAAAATGGTCAATTTCGTGGCACGTTCCACGGGCGGCAAGGAATTTTGGCATCGGCTTAAGTACTGCACGTAAGGCTAAGCATTTAACCAACGTTTTTCATTTGAAGTACTAACACACCTGCCACGCTTCTCGTCAGATCAGCGCACCAGGGCAGGTTTTCGCCTATTGCCCTGTGGCTAATTCCGTCTTGCTCAGGTCCACGCTGACCTTGACTTGAAGGTCTTCGAGGTAGAGTTCGAGTTTGGTTCCGCGCTGTTCAAGGACGGTGGCCTCGCGGCCCTGCAACGGCCCGCTTTTGACCGTCACCTGAGAACCAGTGGCCAGTGGCTGGATGCTGATGGATTCGTGGTCAAAGTCGTTGAGCCAGCGCTTGAGGGTTTCGATTTCGGTTTCGCGCACCTCGGCGGGGCGTTTGTTCCAGAAGAGGAAGCGCACGAAGCCCGGCGTGAAGTAGACCGCGTCGCGGCGCTCGGGCTCGATGTGGATGAAGAGGTGGCTGCTGAACAGGGGCTGGTCGATCCACTTCGTGCGGTCGCTCCAGCGGCGTTTGACGCGCTGCGTGGGGCAGTAGACTTCGTAGCCTTGTTGGCTCAGGCGGTCGGCCAGCTTTTTTTCCCAGCGGGGCTTTGTGTAAATCACCAGCCAAGCTCGGCCGTCGGCCGCGGCTTGGCCAGCGATTTGTTTCTTGCTGCTGGCTACTGGCTGAACCAATAGCTGGTTGCTGGATTCTTGTTCTGAGGGATCCACGCGAACGAAACTAGTAACTAGCTGCTAGCAACTCGTTAGCGCGTCAGCAGAACGTACAGCGTCGCAAAGCTCGTCAGTGATGCCGTGACCGTCGCGACGGCCTGGTTCATGTCAAAGGGCTTGCGGTCGCGCTTGTCTTTGGCGTCTTTGACCTTCTCGGCCTTCATCGAAATGTAGATGGTCCCGCCCTTTTTAACGTTGGGGTAGTCCTTGAACAGGCCGTAGTTCTTGGTGCGGTCCACGGTTCCGTTGGGGTACTCTACGTAGATGCCGGCGCGATCGGCCTTCTTGGCAAAGCCCAGGGCGTGTTCCTTGATGTAGCGGCGGGCCGAGGTGCCAGGAATGAAGGGCACGTTGATTTCGTCTTTTTGCGCGTTCTCGTAGTACTTGTGGCCGGTGCCCACGATGCTGATGAGGTTGTCGACGCGCGGCAAGAAGATGCGGTCACCCGGCAGCAGGATGTAGTTGTAGGGCGAGTTGGCTCCGCGCACCGCCTTGAGCAGGTTGACCACCACGTTGGGGGTGCTGTCGCGCTCCAGCTGGGCGTTGCGAATGTCGGCGTAGCGGGTGGCTCCGCCGGCGCGGCCCAAGAGGTTGGTGAGCTTCTCGTCGCGCGCCATGATGGCGTAGTAGCCGGGGTACTGCACCTCGCCGCCGATGTAGACCATCTGCTGGAGCTTGTACTCGGGGATTTCGCGCACGATGATTTGGTCGTAGGGCTGCAGGGCAAACGTGAGGGCCTCGCTTTGGGCGGTCAGGTCGCGGCTGAGCTCGCGCGGCACCTCGGTGAGCAGGGCCGTGGTGCGCACCTGGCGGTTGGTACCCTTTTGAAACTCACTAAACGCATTGAGGCGGCTCACCTCCACGCGCGAGTAGTCGGCGTTGGGCAGGAGTCCGCCCGCAAGGCGCAAGGCGTCGCCCAGGGTCATGCCTTCGGCAAAGGGAGTGTTGACCTTAGTACGCACGGCTCCGTCAACGGTGATGTTGAGGCCCTTGTCGTAGTCGGGTTTGGCCACGATCGTAATCTTGTCTTTGTTGGACAGCACGGGGGTAGTAGCACTGAGGTCAAAGGGAATGAATTCGAGGGTGAGGTCGGGCTTGACGCGGGTTAGGTAGGCCTTGTCGAGCACCACGTCGGGCAACAGGCCTCCGGCGCTGGCAAGGGCTTGGTTGACCGTCATTCCCGGAGTGTAGGCCATGCGCTGGGGTAGGTAGACGGCGCCCTCGACGTCGACGTACTCGCTCATGCGGTCGGTAATCCTGGCTACAGCTACTTGGTCGCCGCGCTCGAGGGTCGTGGTCGCGAACTGAGCAGCGTCAACATCAATGAGCTTGTATTCTTTGCCCGACACGCGCTTGATTTGCAGCTTGCCGCGGTAGGCGTCTGGGGCGAATCCGCCCGCCAGGTCGAGCAGGGTTTTGAGGTTTTCATTGGCCTTGAGCTCGTAGGTCATGGGGCGCTGAATGGCTCCGCCCACGGTCACGAGGCGCTCGGCCATGCCCACGGCGATGTAGTCGTTGTCCTGCAGGTAGAAGTCGAGCTTGCTGTCAGGGTAGAGCATGAACTCGTACACGTCGAGGGTTTTGACCACCTTGCCTTCGCGCATGATTTTGATGGCGCGCAGGGTACCGAGGTTGGTGGGGCCGCCGGCCGCCATCAGGGCGTTGAAGGCGGTGTTGATGGCGGGAAGCTTGTAGCTACCGGGGTTTTGCACTTCGCCCACGACGTTGACGGTCAGGGTGCGGCTGGTGGCCAGGGTGAGGTTGAACTGGTTGCTGCTGAAGTCGATGCGGCGGCTGAGCATGCCCTTGACGAGCTTGGTGGCCTCTTCAAAGGTGATTCCGCGCAGCTGGAGCTTGCCCATGCCTTCCATGGTGATGAATCCGCGGCTGTCGATGGTGTAGGTGTTGTTGAAGAAGGCGGTTCCGTAGGCGCTCACCCCGAGGACGTCGCCCTCTCCCAACAGGTAGTTGCCAGGGGCCGCAATGTCTTGGCTGCGCTCAAAGATTTTGAGGGTTCCGTTTCTGAAGAGCTGCTGGCCGTAGATGGTGGCGGGGCCTGCAGATTGTGCGGCGTTGGGGTCTTCTTTGCCGGCCTCGCTGGCGGCCTTGACGTTGGCGGCGTCGTTTTTCTCAGCCACTTGGGTGTCGACGGCCTTGGTGGGCGCGGCGATTCCGGTCGTTTTGGGGGTGCCGCCGCTGTTGAGTTTGGCGACGCGGTCTTTGAACTTGGCGGCCTCGGCGGCGGGCAGGCCCATGCCGAGGGCGAGCTGTTCTCCTTGGGTGATGTCGAGGCCTCTTGCCTGACCTTGGGTCAGGATGTTGCGAATGTCGCTGTCGCTGAGGTTGTCGACTTTGATTCCGCTGAGGTCTTGGGCGGCGAGGGTGGCGCTAAGCGCAAAGGCCAGGACGGCCAAAAAACGGGGGAAACGCATGGTTTGGAGTATTTGGTGCAAAGATAGGGTTTTCGCCTTTGGCCTCGGGGATGGAGTATTGGTCAAGCCCTCCCCCGTTTTAATCGCTAGTGATTTTTTGAAATCCGGTTAATTCCGAATGATGAGCCCACTATGCTCGCTGCAACGAGCAATTTTCGTCTTGAATTGCTCTTTTGCCGAAACAAAATGGACGAGATCAGCTAAAGGGTAAGACGTAGTCCGCCGGGCAGTAGTCGAGGTTTTGGGGGCGTTCGCCGATGGGTTGGGCGGGGATTCCGGCGACAATGGTGTAGGGGGCGACGTCGCGGGTGACGACGGCTCCGGCAGCGACCACGGCGCCCTCGCCGACGGTGACGTTGGGCAGGATGACGGCGCGGGCCGAGATCCAGGCGTAGTCGTGGATGGTTACGGGTCCGCCCACGGTGGCGAAGTGGGGGTCGCGGGGGTCGTGCTGCAGGGTGTAGATGAGGACCTCGCTGCTGAGGTTGACGTGGCGGCCGAGGGTGAGGCCGTTGCGGCCATCGAGTTCGCAGCGGGTTCCGACGACGGTTCCGCGGCCAATGGTGATGCGGTTGGGGCGGCGCAGGGTGAATCCGTGGTAGAGGACGGCTCCGCGCTCGAGTTTAAGGCCGTAGAAGCTGCGCAAAAGCAGGTTACGCAGGAGGTGCGAGGGCAGCTGGGCCACGATGCGCAGGCTCAGGTAGGCGAGGCCGACGAGGTGGTTGCGCAGGGTGTTCATGGGGCAAAGGTCGGGAATCGGCGCGACGCGAGGGCGATGTAGCTCAGGGCGAGCAGGCCGAAGCTGGTACCGTGGACTAGTGCGGGGCTTAGGTTGGTGAGGGCAAGCACCAGCAACTGGCAACCAGTTACTGCCGCGAGTGCTGCAGCTGCGTGTTTGCTGCGGTGGCCCATGCTGAGGGCTAAGAAGGCTCCGGCGCTGGTGGCGTAGGCGACTTGGCCGAGCAGAACGGGTGCCAGGGTGGCGTCGTCGAGGTCCACGCCAAAGACGGGGCGCACGTAGCCCCGGCCCAACCACAGGACCGCGGCGGCGGCGAGGGCTACCGAGGCCGAGAAGGCGCTGGCTTTGAGGGCGTAGCGGCGGGCCTCGTGGGGCTGGTTGGACTGGGTAGCCTGGGCGACGGCGGGGCCAAAGACGGCCTGGCTGACGACGAGCCCAAAGGCGCTCAGGTGGGCCAGGCGCACAGCGAGGTTGAAGGTGCCGACGGCTTCGGTACCCTCGCGGTACTCCAGGATGAGGCTGGCGGCGTTGGCGAGCAGGAATCCGCCAATGGTGAGGACG
>Ga0315906_10009929_pt1 | contig 11247 bp, 9 predicted proteins | sample LakEriMetagenome_4_FD_203526 | JGI IMG/M metagenome (GOLD analysis project Ga0315906, IMG submission 203526) | Freshwater fungal communities from buoy surface, Lake Erie, Ohio, United States - Buoy 2 MA122 | ecosystem: Environmental > Aquatic > Freshwater > Lake > Lake biofilm | place: USA: Lake... | reverse complement strand
TCCCGGGTCGAGGTCACCGATTTGGAACTGGTGGAGGTCTACGTCCAAAGCGGGTTCGGAATCGGCCTGAGTCTGGCCATCCCCGGAAGTTCTCCCGCCAAAGATCTGAGAATGCTGCCCATCACCGACATCGCCCCACTCCGTCTGGGAGCCGTCTGGCAAGGGGCCCCAACTCCCGTGATGAGCACGCTCATCGACACACTGAGATCCCATGTGAAAACCCTCACCGGAATCCTGCCACCCCCGCCCGAAAGTCCGCCGCTCCGGTCGAACCATTGATCCGCGGCTCCGCCGGTGACACCGTTGCCGGGTGAGCCACCTGAAACTCGCCCGCCAGGTCTTCGACATTGAATTGGCCGCCCTGCGCTCCGTGAGAGCCTCTCTGGACGAGTCCTTCGACCGGGGAGTGACGTTGGTGTGCACGACACTTTCTGCCCGCCGGAAGATCGTCGTGCTGGGTGTCGGCAAGTCGGGCAATATCGGCAAGAAGATTGCCGCCACGCTCAGCAGCACCGGTTCCACGGCCGTGGTCCTCAATCCGGTGGACGCCCTGCATGGAGACCTTGGCATCGTGCAAGATGGCGACCTGATCCTCGCGCTGAGCTATTCGGGAGAGTCCTCAGAATGGAATGACCTCCTGCCGGCGCTGCGTCGGTTTTCTGTCCAGATCATCGCCCTGACCGGCAATCCGGGGTCCACTTTGGGTCAGCACAGCGATGTGATCTTGGACATCCGGGTTCCCCGGGAAGCCTGCCCCTTCAATCTGGCCCCGACGGCTTCCACAACTGCCACACTGGTAATGGGCGATGCGCTGGCCATCGCCGTGATGACCGCTCGCGGATTCCGTAAGCAGGACTTCGCCCAACGCCACCCGGCTGGAGCGATCGGGCGCGCCCTGCTCTACAAGGTCGGCGACATCATGCGGCGCGACCAACGCAACGCCGTGGCCCGTCAGGATCAGACCGTTCAGGATGGGCTCCTGACCATGACCCACGCCAAGACCGGCTCGGTCAGCGTGGTCGATGGCAAGGGCCGCTTGGCCGGTGTGTTCACCGATGGGGATCTCCGCCGCCGGCTCGCGGCCCACGAAGACATCCTCCAACGGCCGCTGAAGGAAGTCATGACCCGCAACCCCATCACCATCCGTGACGACGCACTGGCCGTGGATGCCCTGCGGATCTTCAACGATCGCAACATCGACGACCTGATCGTGGTCAATGCCCGCAAGGAACCGGTGGGACTGGTCGACTCGCAAGACCTACCCAAGCTGAAACTGATGTGAGTCACCTCGGAATCCATCGCGTTTTCCGCATTCACGCCGGGCCCCACGAGCCGTAGAGTCCCGGCATGGTACACGTCGGCATCGGATACGATGTCCATTGTCTGGTCCCCGATCGCAGGCTGGTTTTGGGGGGCGTCGAGATTCCGCACAGCAAGGGCTTGGACGGTCACTCGGACGCCGACGCCCTGCTACACGCCATCACCGATGCTGTCCTTGGGGCGATCGGCGAGGTCGATATCGGACATCTCTTCCCCAACACCGATCCGACCTGGCGGAATGCCCCGAGCCGGATCTTCCTGGAGGAAGCCGCCCGCCGAGTCCAGGCGCGGGGCGGAAGGATCGTCAACATCGACGCCACCCTCATCGCCGAGCAGCCCAAAATCTATCCCCACATCACCGCCATGAAAACGCACATCGCCACCGCGCTGGGCATCGCTCCGGGCAAGGTCGGCGTGAAGGCCACGACCAACGAGACCATGGGTTTCGTAGGACGAGAAGAAGGCATCGCCGCCATGGCGGTCGCCTCGGTTGATTTGCCGGAAACTGAATCCTGACACAGATCATGGGAGCCAAAGCAGACATCGGGTGGACCACCCCGGGACCCGACGGAATCAAACGCCACGTCTACGCCCAGCACGTGGGGGACCAGTGGAAGTTCTTCGAACGCCCCAAGCGACGCGGATCGGACATCGAGTGGGTTCCCATGCCCGAACCGCCGCTCTTGGATTGGCTGGAGCTCCTCGACGCTCTGGAGCGTGGCTACGTGCGTCGCCGATACCCCCCAGAACACATCGAGGCCGTGCGCAAACACATCCGGGAAAAGTTTCCGGAACACCGGTTTTAAAAGAGCCCGAGGGTTTCCCGTTTGAATCGCTGTGATTTCGGAACAGAGTGACGCTTATGAGCCGCCCGATCATTCTGGTGACGCCCAGCACTCACGCCGCCGGCGCGGAGTTTCCCGATCACTCCATCAGCGTGAGCAGCCGGTACCTGGAGGCGATCTTGGAGGCCGGAGGCCTTCCTCTGGCTTTGCCCCAACTGACTCATCGCGGGCGTTTGAGCGAGTACCTGGAACGGGCGGACGGAGTCCTGCTGACCGGCGGCGACGACATCCATCCCAAGCTCTACTGGCCCGAGGTCCCCTCGGATTTGCTGGAGCGTTGTGAGTTCCCAGAACCGGACCGCGACGTGATGGAATTGACCTTGCTGGACGAACTGTTCCGTCGCCCCAAGCCGCTGTTGGCCATTTGCCGAGGGCATCAACTCGTCAACGTGGCCCTCGGCGGATCGCTCTATGTCGATCTTCCCTCTCAGCGTCCCGGTGATATCCCTCATGCCCAGATGGACCGCCGATTCGAGGCGGTCCACCCCGTCGATATTGTCCCAGACACTCAGACAGCGGCCATTTACCGCACCAAGACTCTGGGAGTGAACAGCACGCATCACCAAGCCATCCACCGATTGGCCGACCCGCTCCGGATCACCCTCCGTGCGGCCGACGGCGTCATCGAAGGCACCGAGCTTCGGGCGGAAAGTTCCGGACTGCTCCCATGGTTCGCCTCGGTCCAGTTCCATCCGGAACGCCTTTACGCAACCCATCCCGAACACACCCGAATTTTCCGAGCCTTCGTCCAGGCCTGCACTCCCAACCGCTGACCCATGAAACACTGCCTCTGGTTTATCCTCATCCATGCCGGGTGGTTGGCGCTGCCGGCCGCGGATCCATCGCAACCGACCCCGCCGCCCGCCTACGAATACCGCCCGGGTTCCTTCGACGGAACCGGCAAGTGGTTCTTGGATCGCGAGATCGCCCACTTCATGTCCCATCAGGGGGCCCCTTGGCTGGAGCGGGAAGAGCGGGAAACCGAGGAGGCTCCGAATCGGCTGGTCAGTGCCCTAGGCCTCAAGCCCGGCAATCAGGTCGGCGATGTCGGCGCAGGCAGCGGCTACTTGACCTGGCGCATGGCCCGAGTGGTGGGACCCACCGGCAAGGTTTATGCGAATGACATCCAACCGGAGATGATCGCATTCCTGCGCACCAATTTGCTGGTGCGCGGCATCACCAACGTGGTCCCCGTGCTGGGCACCACCACCGACCCCCGACTGCCCGACAACACCCTCGACCTCATCCTCCTGGTGGATGTTTATCACGAGTGCGATCACCCCTGGGAAATGACCCGTCGCATGACCGATGCACTCAAGCCAGGAGGTCGACTCGTTTTCGTCGAATACCGGGGCGAAGAGCGCTGGATCCCCATTAAGCCCCTGCACAAAATGACGGCGACCCAAGTCCGGAAGGAAATGGCTCTGCACCCGCGGTTATCTTTCGTGGAAAACCTGACGAATCTACCGCGTCAGCACGTTTTGATCTTCCAGAAGAAAGCCTCACAGCCCTGAAGTTCCCGCTGACAAACTCGAACTCACGGTTGACGCCCCTCCAGAAAACCACCTATCGTTTCGTCTCATTTCGGTGTTCCAGAGTAGCTCAATGGTAGAGCAATCGGCTGTTAACCGATGGGTTGAAGGTTCGAGCCCTTCCTCTGGAGCCATCGCCTTCCCTTTCGCGGTTTTTCTCCCTCGAGCTCGTGTTCTAACCCGCGTTCGAATTCCCCTCAGATCTGTTGCAACTTTTCCACCTTCTCGAACACCTGTTCGAGATTCCGCACGATCTTCCGGCTGACTCCCGTCTGTTCGAAGCCCCCGAAAACGAACCCCCAATTGGCACTTGAGGCCACTAGGAATCATCTGGAAAACGCGACACCTGTCCCACCGTCCGGACCGACACCGCCGCACGGAATCAAGGATCGGTCAGGCCAAGTCAAAAAGCAGCACCTGAGCCGGAGCGGTCGCCGTCAGTGACAGCACCTCGACCTCGGACACCGCAGCCGCGTCGCCTGCCGACAACGCCTCACCGTTGAGTACCAGTTCACCCTCGGCCACATGAACCCAGGCCTGGCGATGGATGGCCAATGGGTGCTGAAGACGATCTCCGGCCTGCAGTTTTCCCAACCAAAGGTCGGCATCCTGATGAATGGCCATAGAACCGTTCCGCCCCTCACGACTGGCAACCAAATGCAGAACCCCTGAAGTAGCCCCTGTCATAGATTTCTCCTCATACCGAGGCGCAACGCCCCGGCGTTCAGGCACTATCCAGATTTGGAGCAGATGCACCCACTCCTCACCGGACGGATTCACCTCGCTGTGATGCACCCCCGTCCCGGCGGCCATGTATTGCAAATCACCGGCTCGGATCACCCGCCCGTTGCCCATCGAATCTCGATGTTCCAAGGCTCCCGTCAGAACATAGGTCAGGATCTCCATGTCTCGGTGAGGGTGCATACCAAAGCCCATCCCCGGCGCCACCCGGTCATCGTTGATGACCCGCAGGCTTCGGAACCCCATCCAACGAGGATCGTGATAATCGGCAAAACTGAAGGTGTGAAACGAATCCAACCAACCATGGTCCGCGTGCCCACGTTCATGCCCCCTGCGGATCAACATCATGGGAGCCAAGATGACCGAGCTCCGCGCAGCAGGAAATGATCTTTGAAGCCAGACCCACGACGTTGAATTGCCCGTAGACCAGAGCCTGTCCCCATGACACGTTGTCGCGCAGATTCCACCACCCGCCATGAACGCTCCCCGGATTCCCTGCAGCGGCCCTCTGAGCAGCCGGCGTGACTGGCTTCGGGTCGGTGGCTTGAGCGCCTTCGGGCTGTCCTTGTCCCATCTTCTGGATCCCAGCGGCCGCGCCTTGGGATCGCTGGCCAACACGGGCACTGGTACCCGCTTCGGTCAGGCCAAGGCGTGCATCCTCATCTTTTTGGCCGGAGGCCCGCCGCAACACGAGACCTTCGACCCCAAGCCCGACGCCCCGTCGGAGATCCGTGACACGTTTCGTTCAATCGCCACCCGGATTCCCGGGACCCATTTCTGCGAGACCCTCCCCTACACCGCCAAGATTGCTCATCGCCTCAGTGTCATCCGATCAATGACCACGGAGATCGATGCCCATTCGACCAGCGGGGCCTTCATGCTCACGGGCTATGAACCCCAGACCAAGGCGGAGAATGTTCCCCCAGGCCCTCAGGATTGGCCCAGCATCGCCTCCGTGGTGGGGATGCTCAAACCGAGCACCCGCTCTCCCATGTCGTCCGTGGTGCTGCCAGAACCCTTGGCCAATGACGGCAACATCCTCTGGCCCGGCCAGAACGGCGGATTCATGGGCCCCGCGTGGCATCCGATGCTCATGCGCTGCGACCCCACTCAGCTTCCGATGCAAATCGAAGGGCTGAGCCGTCAACCGGGAGTCTCGGATCTGCGACTGCAAGAGCGCCGCAGCCTCCTGGAGCAATTTGACGCGCGATTCCGTCAGGGTGTGGGCAGCGGAGCGGTTGCCTCTTGGGACCAATCACACCAGAAGGCCTTTGAACTGCTACACGCCGATGCCAGTCGACGCGCTTTCGAATTGGAACGCGAATCCGCCGCCGTCCGCGAGGCCTACGGTCCCCATAAATTTGGTCAAAGCCTCCTGCTGGCACGGCGGTTGGTCGAAGCGGGCACACGACTGGTCCAGGTAAATTGGCCCCGGGAAGGCAAGAACGAGGTGGCCGGAAGCCCCCTCTGGGACACGCACGCCAGCAATGCCAGCCGCGTCCGGGATGTCCTGTGCCCCCAGTTCGACCGCTCCTTCGCCACCCTCATCGACGATTTGTCGAGTCGCGGACTGCTCGACGAAACCGTGGTCGTGGCCATGGGTGAATTCGGTCGTTCTCCAAAAATCAATGCCGTGGGCGGGCGAGACCACTGGGGCGCGTGCTTCTCGTTGGCCATGGCCGGAGCCGGGGTCCCGGGCGGACAAGTCATCGGTTCCAGCGACCGCATCGGAGCCTATCCCGACACGCGGCCGGTGCGTCCCCGGGATCTCTCAGCTACCTTGTTTCACCTGTTGGGGTTGTCACCCAGCGCCGAATTCCTCGACGGCTTGGGTCGACCCCGAAGCCTCACCGACGGCGGCGTCGCGCTGCGCGAAATTGTCGGCGCCTGATCCGGGTCTGCATCGGGAGCCACTGCGGGGCAAACCCTTCACCGCAACCCACGCTTCACGACCGATTCCCGATCCTGGGGCCAGGCACTGTTCCCATCGGAGCGATCTGGAGCGTGAGACACCACCCCGCCACTCTCTTCGGCGCTGCACTCAAAAACCGGCACCTTCTGCGTGTACCGATCCGACCAGGCATCCTGGGACGAGTCGTCGATCGCGACCCTCGATTTCAACCTGCGGAGTCGACGCCGACTCAAAACCGCAGAACGCAACTGAGAGGATCGGAGCAGAAAGAGCCGTTTGCCCAGATTCAGTGCATCGGCGCTAATTTCTCGACGGCGCTCTTGAATCACCCGCAACAGCTGATCTCGGTCGGCTTTGAAGGGCGGCTCCCATCGCTCGCTCCGCACAAACTCTCGGAGCAGGAAAAGATCATGATCCTCTCCCAGATGGTCACCCAAGCGTTCCAGACCGTGGGCCCAGCCCGCCAAAGAGGTTGAGTCCTTCGGTTGCAGTAAGGCCAATTGATACCCCAACTCTTTTGTGCACCGACGCCAACGGTGTTGATTGCGGGCCAATGGCTTGGCTTGGACTCGCCTCAAGCAACGTCGACCCCGTCGATAGGTTTCCCGAATCCTCTCTCCAAGCTCCTGCCACCCCGGCACTGCCCACCGTCGGGACTGGAATTCCTCCGCCAGTTGCTTGAGCCAACGTCGCACCCGGCGGGGCCGATGTTGACGGTTCAGACTCCGAGTCAACGTCGAGGCCTCCTTGCGCAAGCGTCGGTCCAACCCCTTCCAGAATCCGTTGGCGATTCCAGCCCGGTCCACTGCGGAGATGAGGGACAGGCTCTGAACCCTCGCCCGAGCATCCCGTGCACCGGCCAATTCTAGCGAGCACTGGTGCAACCGATGCTTCCATCGCCGATGGTCCTTGGAGCGAACATGAGCCTGCGCCAAATCCAAAACAGCGCGCACTCGTTTCAATTCTCGCCGCACCTCATGGATCGCAGAGTCACCGAGAGGCTCCGTCAATTTCTTGCGAGCCCGCAGCGTCCGTTCATTGAGCAGACGATGGAGTGCTTGGTCCGCAGACTCTCCGTTTTGAATGCAAAACGACATCCCTGCAGTCTCTCAAGAAGTCCGAAGATACCACCGTCAGACAGACGCCCCCTCAGCACTAAGAAACCTTTCGGGTTGGTGGGAGACCCGGGTGCCCGATTCAGGTTCCACCGGCTTTTGGAAGCCCTTCCAACGCAGGCTCTCTTCCGTGGCCTTCACGACTGGATGGGCCTAGGTGAGCAAATACCCCCAAAAAGCGTGACTCATCCACCAACCCTCGAACGGTTAACTCACCTCGTGTGTCTCTGGCACCGGCGCGTGATTACCAGCAACGCTCCGCCCAGCAACAGCAGGGCCCAACCCTCCGGCTCCGGCACGATCGCTCGAGGGGCACCTCGAACTTCCCACTCCACCAGTTTGCCGGTTCCTCCAGCCTCCAGATCGGCGACAAATAGTGTCCACGCCCCATTGGGATCCATCCTTCCCAACGGTTCCAAGAGGGCTGTCCGCGGAGACGTGTCAAAGCTGACCGTGGGTGCGACTCGACGACCATCCGGTTGCCAGGTGCCGACAACCGCGCTGTCGACCCCACCACCCAGCGCCACCTGGTAGCGGTGGATATCCCAACTGGCCGCGTCCGAAAGACTCACCTCGAATCCCGAATCACTGTACCCGCTGGGAGAACCGGCGGTCCGACCCACACGATTGAGCAGCACAGCGATCTCGGACTCCAGACCGTCCGGAGTCTCGTGTCGGAGGTAAGCATAGTAATCCCCATTGAATGCCCCGAAGGCCGTGCCCTCGATGACCAATCGCACGGTCAGGTCGTAGGGCACGCTGGCGTCGAGGCCCGTGACGTACTGGTTCCGAGCAACACCCGAGGGATCCCAATCGGGTATGGCCAATTGGAGCGATCGCTCACCCAGGACGAATCCCGGGGGCGATTGTGCCAGCAAAGGCGAAGTGCAAAGAATGAACGCAGCCAGCGATTTCAAGCACACCTGGGTTTTTGTGTTCATGGATTTCAATCGTTGGAGGGTCAGGGCTTTTCTTCGACTCGATAGAAACGGGTGGCACTGAGCCCATCGGGATCCCGGATTTCCAAGCGCCCCAGGTCGTCGGACCAGGTGCTGCCCAAAGGCTTCCAATCTTCTCCCACACCGATGCGGTTCGAGGCAGAAATTTGGTATCGCTGGTTGGGAATGACTGAGAACCGCAGACTGACCCCGACGGAGAGAGGGATGACCCGTAGGAGGTTCTTGGCAGCCCCGATCCGCCATTCCTCAGCAGCCAGGTGAACTTGAGCTTGAGCCGACTCACGCCCATCGCTGGCCGTGTAAGTGAAGGAGTCGATTTGGTTGTCCAGCAAGCTCGGGGCTGGCGTGTAGACAATCCAACCGCGCTCCAAAACAACAGTGCCGCCTTGAGTGGAGCGCGAATCTACCCGGGTCACCTGAAGCTTTCCGGAACGCCCAAAATCGTTGGTGAGAATCTGGGCGACTGGAATTTTCATCGGCTGCCCCGGCACCCTGGGAAGCGTGTCGTCCAGAGGCACCACCTGCGTCTGAACCCAGAGCTGCAAACTCGAGCTTCGAGAGCTCACGTTGCCGGCGAAGTCGGTGGCTGTGGCCTGAAACTCAAAGCGTCCGTCGGGTAAATCCTGTTCGGGACGCACGGCCCATCGGCCGGATTCATCAGCACGGACCAAGCCCACCTGAGTCGCACCGTGGTACACGCGAACCATCGACAGCGGCTCACTCGTGCCCGCCAGCGGGGGCCGCGGCATCGAAACCCGCCCTGCAGACGTGGTCCAGATCGGTGCCTTTGGAGGCACCCGGTCCCGGGTGGCCACAAACACGGGGTCCACCAAAACGCCATTCTTGCTCCAGTCATCGTCCCCACGTTCGCCGTCGTGGTACACAAGACGGAGAAGATTGGGGCGTCCATCGCCGTCGGTGTCGATGAACTGTCCTCCGGTACGACCATCCCAATTGAACTCGTAGAAGTCGGGCTCCAAGTCCACGGGGCTTCGGCGGCCGTACTTGTAAACCACATCCGAGGTGTTGGGTTGGTAGAGAACCAACATCACCACGATGGACCCATCAGGCCGCGAGGTCGGTGATCTCACGGTGAAATTGAGGACCGGGGACAGGTCCACCAACCCGATCGGCACCTCCCCCAGTTCGGAGGCCTGTCGAACGCTCACCTCATTGATCCGCGCCGGAGAGTCGACCACGATTCCGAGTCCGTCCGCGACGCGGTTGGTTGGTTGGTAATCACCAATGATCAGCGAGATGAAGTCATTGGTGGAAGCCGCAGCCCCCTGCCCAAAGTTCCGCATCGGGAACGTTGCGACAGCATTCTGGTAGGCATCCTCAACACCATCCCGATTCAGGTCGCGCATCACCGCTTCGACTTCGTCCGGAATGGCATCCTTATCGGCATCGTAGATGACCGTGATGGCATAGACCGGATTGGCTGCCGGATCACCCGGATCAGCAATCACTTGGATGCGGATGGTGGCCTGAGAATTGAAGGTTTGATTGAACACTAATCGCAACTGCGAACCCTCCAATCCCGCTTGCACATTGTCCGCGCCTGTCAACGCAAAGCGCAATGGACGGTTCAAGGGATCCTGGAACAAGGACCCCAGGTCGATGCTCAACGGATTGCGATCCGACACCCTGAAGATCAGCGCATCGGGCGAAACTGGAACCGGAGCCAATTGCTGGGATCCATCACCAGCAATTTGCACGAGCAGTTCTTTGGAGGTCTGGTCGGCCGCGGAATTGCCCGACACATCAAAGGCGATGGCCTCCACAGAATAGACCCCGGCCACCAAGGAATGCTCGGGTGGGATGGGCAAACTCCATCGGCCGACCGAGCGATCGATGGACACCGAACCGTCCGAGGACCGGTACAGACGCCCCGCGACAGCGACCGTCAGGAGCGCCGTTTCCCGACCATCCAGAGAACCTCGAAGGACGGGTGTAGTGGTGGCTTTCGATAGGAAATCCACCGTCGGATTCACCATGGCGATGCGCCGCACAATCAACTGCCAGGTTGGGCTACGCGGGCTGCGATTACCGAAACCGTCCATGGTTTCGGCATCTATCAAGTGCCCACCGTCCGTCAGGGAAGTCGGCGGCGACAGAACCCACCTGCCTTGCAAATCCGAGACCGTCGTTCCCAAGAGGACACCGCCTTCCCATACAAGGACTTGGGATTGGGGTGGCGCGCTGCCGTAAATCTCTGGAGAGCCATCCGAAGTCAGCGCCGGCCCCGCAATGACCGGGGCTTCGGGCGGCTGATTCAAGATTGTCAGGTTCCAAGGAGCACTGACAGGGCCGAGATTCCCGGCCGTGTCCCGAGCCCTGGCAGAGAGAACGTGGGCGCCGACCGCAAGGTCCTGCCCGGGCGTGAGTCGCCATACCCCAGAGGCATTGGCCACGGCTGTCCCCAGTGACACCTGCCGAACAATTAGCAGGACGGACGCCCCGGGCTCAGCCGTACCCACAATCTCGGGTCTGGGGGTCGATGCGGAGGCCGGCGACTGGATCACCGGAGCCGGCGGAGACGTCAGGTCGACGACCAATTCAACCGCGATACTGGAGGCGCTGCGATTGCCTGCCGCATCGAGCGAAAGGGCCTTGAGGGAGTAACTCCCCTCCGCAATGGGTGAACCGGGACGGAGCACCCAGTTGCCACTCGCGTCCACCGGTGCGATGCCGAGAAACCGCCCGTCGATCTCGACTTGAACCCGACTCCCAGGTTCGCCGGAACCTGAGATCAACGGCAACTGATCCTGAGTGGGAGTGGCCACCCCGAGCACGGGCACCTGCGGTGAGCGTGTATCGACC
>Ga0315906_10009926_pt1 | contig 11249 bp, 11 predicted proteins | sample LakEriMetagenome_4_FD_203526 | JGI IMG/M metagenome (GOLD analysis project Ga0315906, IMG submission 203526) | Freshwater fungal communities from buoy surface, Lake Erie, Ohio, United States - Buoy 2 MA122 | ecosystem: Environmental > Aquatic > Freshwater > Lake > Lake biofilm | place: USA... | reverse complement strand
CCAATGGCAGTGTTCATTCTCCAATTCCGCCACATGTTGTACGGAGGGTCAGCTCCAAACTGGGGCGAGATGCTCTACGTAGTTGTGGTGTCAATCGGTGTGTTTATTGCAGGTTGGGCAATCTTTTCGCGGCTCTCGCGTCGCGTTGCAGAAGAACTGTAAAAACAGTTATTGAATTGTCCATGTAGATGGAATTGAAACCAATCCGTCTTCAAACAAATGTTCTTGGTGCACGTCGAAGCGAACCCAGTTTTGACAGTGGTCATATTCGGTAGTGCCAGTTGAGTCTGTGCACGTTGCAGAGATGTAATACGTGCCTTCAAGTAGTGGAACCCGAGCTAGTGACACACGTAGCGTTGTTGGTTCAGCCAATGCGCGAAGTGGTGGTTGAGCGTTTTGTGAAGTAGTAGACCACACCGTTTCACCACCGATCTTGGCAATCGAAACTTTGATGATTGGCGAAATCAATCGAGATTGAGGCGTAATTGCGAGTTCAATGCTCGCTGAATCTTGAGTGTTGATTCGTTCAACGGCATGACCGTTGTCGTTCAGTAGCCGAATGGTATTGAAGTGCGCTTCGCCAGTACCCCAACGTTCACGGAAATCAGCATCACGTTCGGTGTGTGTGGCATAGCTTTCGCCGGTGTACGCGGCGATCACCTCTGCAGAAGGCCCTCGCATCTTTAGTTTGCCTTTTTCCAACCAAACCACTTCTTGGCACATGTTTTGCATTGCTGCGAGACTGTGGCTGACAACGATGATGGTTTTCCCATCCCTACGAAACTCTTCGATCTTTTCCGAGCTCTTACGTTGAAAGGCTTGGTCGCCTACGCCGAGCACTTCGTCAATCAGTAACACTTCTGGCTCAACGTGTGTTGCAATAGAGAAACCAAGACGAACCGTCATTCCTGACGAGAAGTTCTTTACTGGAGTGTCAATGAAGCGCTCAAGACCGGCAAATTCAACGATGCTGTCAAATTGTTGCGTGATGTCTTTCTGTGACATTCCAAGAATTGCACCATTGAGAAACACGTTTTCTCGCCCAGATAGTTCGGGGTGAAACCCGGCGCCAAGTTCAAGCAATCCGGCTACTTTCCCGCGGACAGCAATGCGACCACGCTCAGGGCGGTAAATGCCCATGAGGCACTTCAACATGGTGCTCTTGCCGGAACCGTTGGAGCCAATAATGCCAAATGTGGCGCTTTCTGCAACGTCAAATGAAACGTCGTCGAGCGCCCAAAATTCTTCAAAGCGAGCACGCCGACCGCGAAGCAACGCAGCCTTGATATACCTATTTCGCTCGTGATAGAGACGGAAGTTTTTTGATACCGATTCGACGGTAATCGCAGGTTTAGACATGCAACGTTATTTTAGCGACTTTGCACTCGCGAATAGTGGCTCCGCATGTTGTTGATCTGTGCGCGAAGGTTTGCAGGAAGCACTTTTGCATCCCAGTTAATGATTAACGAATCTGCATGTGCAAGGTAATACTCAAGTTCTTCATTAGGCATCGAAGAGTTTTCATACCACGGCATATGTCGCGCAACATATGGTGGAGCACTACGAAGTGAACGATGATTGAGATGTCCTTCACCCGGTCGATACATGGCAAACGTAGTGTCAATTGGAGAATAGAAAAATCCGGGGTAGCGCTCATCTAGCCACCATTGAGACTCCCACTTCACCACGTTTTCGGCGTGTGCATAGTGCTCAGGAATATCGTCAATGCGCAGTGAAAAACCAACCTTGTCGATGTCCTGAAATGAATTCAGGGCGCGTTCAAAATGTTCAAAAACATCTGAGGGGCATTCTTCGCATGGCACAACATCGGGGTCGGTCACAACAAAGTGTGAGTCGAGCCCGAGTTCAAAGGCCAGACCACTTAGCCATGGTGCACGGTGGCCAAGATTGATGTCGTTGTATCGAACGTTGTGCGGCGATGAATTGAGGTACTCAACGAGCGGCGGATAGGTGCTTGCGTTATCGCACAGCCAAATATTTTCTTGCCCTTGCGATTCAAGCCATGAAACAAGTTGTCGCAAGTGTGTTACGCGGTCCCGCACATTGATAATGATGGGGTATTGCTTCATTGCGCAGGGTTCTCACGTTCCTTCAAGAAGGGTACGAAGCGAATAAACCGTTGGCCAATGCGGAATGCCCGAGAGGTTTCTACTTCGGCAACTCGTCCACGAAGCCGGTCACGTTGGTCGGTCATTGCGGTATAGATGGTTCCAAGATGCTCTAGCTCAGTATTTACCTGTGTCAATTTGCTTTCAAGATCGTTTCGCTGTTCAACAACAGTTTCGAACCCGTCTCGAATGGTGAGTAACTCACGTTGTAATTTGACCAATTCAGCAATTTTGCTCTCGGTATACAAACTGATTTGCTCATTTTTCATGCGCAAACCGTGTGCTTCGGCGAGCAACTCCTTAATTAGTTCATCGCGGTCGTCTTCGCCAGTGGACACACCCCAAGCATAGTGAGATAGTCCGAGATGTAGATTTGTAGAGGTGAAGCTCAAGCGCATCAATGTGCCTAGATGGTTGGAATGCTTCGAGATTGCGTATGGAGCAATTGCGCTTCTTGCCCTCACCATTGGTCCGGTCTTTACATTGTGGCGTAACGCTCAACTCAATAATGCCGCGCTACCAATTGACGCAGCTCATTTGTCAACGTTCATTGTTGTGCAACTTCCTGCCATGTTTTTGCTTGGCCGACGCGCAAACCCAATGCTGTGGTGGAAGTCGGCTGAGAGTTTTTTGGTGGCACTAGTTGCATGGGTGCTCGTTACATCGGTAATGAGCGATTTTGGCGCATATGCAATTGGCAATGCCGTAAAGGTTGCGCTTTGTGTAACCACCGGACTGTATTTCGCCTCAAGTTTTACTCGCAACCAACAAATGATCATCGTCGCACTTGCAACACAAACCGGAGTTCTCATATCTCGCTTTGCCGTCGCAAGAAACTGGCCTGAGTCAATATATGAGCGGCGAGAGTGGAGCGGAATCTATGTGAATCCAAATCTCCTTGGCCCGGTTGCTGCAGTCGCATGCATCTCGTTGTTGTTTGCAGTAATTCCGCACTTCGCAAAAATCCCTCGACACTGGCGTTTTGCGACTTATGTGGTTGTTGCAGATGTTGCACTGTTTAATCTGATCGTGCTGTATCAGACAAGGGCATTTACATCAATCCTGTCAACGATTGTTGTACTCACGATCGGAGCAAGTGCCTTCGTTGTGAATCAGGTGATTGCAAATGATGCACGTAAGCAGTGGTGGAAAAACTCTGTCGTAACGCTTTCGGCTGGCCTAGTGGCTTCGATGGTGGTGCTGTACCAGTTCAGTTCATTAGTGAATGGAAAGTTGTTGCCAAAGTCGGTGCTTCAGGCGAGAGTTTTTGCTTGGGACTTTTCGTGGACAGGTTTCTTAGAACGACCTTGGTTTGGCTGGGGTCAGGGTGTTGCATGGTCGAACTTCCTTTTTCGTCGACTGGACCTGTATTGGACAGTCGAAAACATCGGCCACAGCCACAGTGCGTACTTTGACGTGCTGTTGAGCGGCGGCATCTTGGCGGGCTTGTTGTTGTGCGCCTACCTCGTATTTGCTCTGTACCGAATGAGGAATTTGGAACACCCACAACAAACCGACGTTGTTCGGCTTTGCCTCATCTTTTTCTGTTTGAGTGCCGCACTATTTGAACCATTTTTGGTGACTAACTATTTCTTGTGGCCAATTTTGGTTATGGCATTGGCCCCAGATAAAAAAGTGAGCTAATTGGCGATAATTCGCAGCATCGTTTCGCGAGCATCAGTTGGACTAGGGGTGAGTAGTCCGAGGTCCACGGATTCAACGGGAACGTGAGAGATAAGCGGGTGTCGCGGACGCGTGTCTATTTCACCGTCTCCAAAGAGCTCTTCATGCACTTTTTCACCGGCGCGAAGGCCAACAATTTCGATTTCGACCGGTTTTCCAGAGTTGGTTACGAGTTGTTTAGCAACGTCGTAAATGGAAACCGGAGTTCCCATGTCGAGGACAAGTGCCTCACCCGAACTTCCAATTGCACCAGCCTGAATAACCAATTGCACAGCTTCCGAAATTGTCATGAAATATCGAGTCACGCCGCGGTGAGTAACAGTCAGTGGACCACCTTTGGCGATCTGATCGCGAAATGACATCAGGACACTGCCGCGCGAACCAAGAACATTGCCAAATCGAACTGACATATATTTGCCAGAATTCGCCTTTTCTCCTACTGCAGCAGTTACTCGTTCTGCAATTCGCTTTGAGTAACCAAGCACGCTGATTGGATTTGCGGCTTTATCGGTAGAGATATTGACGAACACTCCCACGCCTGTTCGCTGTGCAGCGTTAAGCAACGTGAGTGTTCCTAAAACGTTTGTTTGATAAGCCTCGAGTGGATATCGCTCAAGAAGCGGAAGATGCTTTAGTGCAGCAGCATGGAACACCACCTCGGGCTTTCGAGTGTCGAAAATGTGATTGATGGTGGCTTCATCGCGTAAGTCGGCAAGAACAGTTTGAGGAGTATCGAGAAGTGCTCGCCCGTGAATCGACAACTGAACTTCATGCAATGCACTTTCATCGCGATCAAGCATGATGAGCTCAGCCGGATTAAATCGCGCAAGCTGGCGACACAATTCGCTTCCGATGCTGCCTCCAGCTCCAGTAACCAAAACGCGACGATTCACGAGGTAGTCGGAAATTTGCTGAAGGTCAATGACAACTTTGCGTCGTCCAAGCAAGTCTTCGTCGGTGAGGTCGCGAATATCGCTGGTATCCAATGGACGTTCGTTCAAGTTCTGCACTGCAGGAAGAACTTTGACATCCATGGAAAGTTCTCGCGCACGCGCACTGATATCCCCAATTAGAGCGCTGTCTGCTGAAGGGATTGCAATCAATAGTGTTGTGGCACCAGTTCGCGCGCGCGCGTTTGACAACTGATCTCTGCCGCCAAGCACGGGTACTCCAGAAATGCTGAGTCGATGTGTGTCTGGATTATCGTCCAAGAATCCAACTGGCAAGTATGGAGACTGTGGATTTCGAAGCAAGGTATTCACCATTTGAATCCCGCCTTCACCAGCCCCGTATACCAATATCTTTGCTGCTGTTTGGTCGGTCGGGCGACGTAACTGCTCGCGGATTAGCCGCCATGCGTACCTGCTTGCAGCAACGAAACATAAACCTGCAAAACCAGATATAAAAATCACGCTCCGTGGAAACGGGTTCAGTGAGGTGTCAAAGAATCGAAGCAAAAACAGCACTGAAGTCGTGATGATTGTGGCGACTACAAGTCCACCAACTTCATCGAAGCTGCCGTATCTCCACCTGCGTCGATATATGCCTACGACATATCCAACAAGGGCATGAACCACTAAAACGATTGGAATCACACGAATAACGGAACTCCTGGTTGCTCCAAATGGGTCGTGATGCCCTTGGTATTCAAAGCGCGCATAGGAAGCAGCAATGGCCGTAACTGACCAAATGACCATGTCAATGACAAACTGCATCACGGAACTCAGTACAACAAAACGACTTGAATTTGTTAGCCGATCAGTAAAGCGGCGCGCAGGGCTGAGAAGAGCTGTCATGTCGCTTTAGCTAAGCATGTCCGCTAAAAACACTCCGACAACTATTCGTTGAGCACTAGCAAGAACCGACCAAGTTTTCACCACGTCATCGGTGGTGGAGCGCTTTGCTTCAGCAACCACGACAGATCCAGCACCCATTGAGAGCATTGTTTGGGCGTCAATCGAAGAAACACTTGGTTGCGCAATGATTGAGACCCCAAGCGGCTGGGTGATGGCGTGAAGTTTGGCCGCAAGATCAGATGCATTACCTGTAGGTGCTGCTGGTACTAATGCGATTGATGTAATCGATTGGCGATTTGCGCGAGCTACGAGTGCAGCAGCAAGATGCTGAAGCGAAGCTGTGTTGGCTGTGGCATGACCAAGAATGTCGGTTCGCTCAACATGTTTAGCAAGTTGGCTCAATGATCGAACACGCTTGTCAACAATGGTCAATTGCAGAGCAATAAGAAATCCAATGAGTGCTCCAGCGACAAACCCGAATCCGTACGTACTCTTTTTTACGGTGGTGATTGTTCCGCCGAATTGCTCTTCGGTGGTCGTGAGTAATGCGAGTTCACCAGTAATCAATGGAAGAGCAGCATCAATACCAGCTACTTTTTCCTGCGCATCAACCGAACCACTTTGAGCAACAGTGGACAACATTGATTTGACTCGTTGCATTCCTGCAACAATGCTTTCTTTTCGTACCTTTGATAGCTCTGCGACGTACGCATCGATTGCAGTATGACAAGTTTCTGCAGTGCTGTCTGAGCAATTAAAGGTATAGGTAGGTGTGCCAACACTTAGGAAAGTGAACTTCGTTCGTCCGTCACCTTCAGATGTGTTTAAGAGAGAGAAACGTTGCTCCGAGCGGGTGATTGTTACTTCTAGGTCTATGCCGATTTCTTGTGCAATCTTTTCTCGACTGGCTTGTTCTTGCACTTGCAGAATTTGGTTATCAAAACTTGGAAGCGGATTAATTGTGGCAGGGTCTATTCCAACTACTGATAGCAGGGATGTCTCATCGCGCGATTCGTAAACTCGACTGATTGCGGTAGTCGACGGTGTCGTTGAGAGATCGCTCTCTTGTGACCACATAGCAACCGTGCCGAGTAGCGCTGCCAACAGCACGATCCACCAGCGGGCAATTATTCCCTTGGCTACTGGAATGAGTTCAACTTCTCCGACTTCACGATTCAAGATTCCCATTGCAAAACAGCCTACCAGTGGGGGTTTCCGCCGATTTCCCATGATCGTAAGTGGTGCAACCGTTTTGACACTCATCCGTGTCACCATGGAAGCAATGGATAATCACCCCCCTCATCAAGTCGATGATCTCGCACGCATCCTGTCGTATCAAGATGCCATTGATGAGTCCGCTTCAATTCGCGAAGTTGCATCGGAAATGTATGCCATGTCGTGCTGGACACCAGAGTTTTGCGCTGCGCTTATTCGCGCAGCCGACCTTGTTGGGGGCTACACGTCGCACGAAAGCGACCCCGTCCCCGGTCAGGAAATTTCGCTTGCGGCAATTAGCCCAAGTTTGTTCGAAGCGGTGCAGAACGACATGGGCATGCGTATCTGGCCACAGTTGCAACAACACTGGCCGCTCATCGACTATCACGGCATCAACGATGCATTCATTATTCGCTACGAAGTTGGCGGGCAAGAGGAATTACGCATTCATCATGATGTTGCACAAGTGTCTGCAAGCGTAAAGTTAAATAACGACTATCTAGGTGCGGAACTGCAGTTTCCACGTCAAGAGTTTTCCAATGCCAATCTGCCAGTTGGGTCATTAGTTGCATGGCCAAGCTTGGTTACTCATCCGCATCTCAGCGCACCAATTACCAGCGGCGTGAAATACAGCCTCACGATTTGGTTTGAACTCCCGCTTTCGCTGCAATGAGTAAACAAAGAACTGTTGGTGTTCTGGCAATGGCCACGTGTTGTGCGTTGCTTTCCGCTTGTGGTCAGTGGACTTCGGCACAAAGCGTGCCAACCACGCAGGTAGTGGTGACAACCACGACTGAACCCGAGGTCATATCGGCATCAGGGCAGCGAAGCGGCGTGTCAACAAAGGCTGCACAGAAGAAACTGTTGAGCCTTGGTTTCTGGTTGCTTGCTCCAAGTGGAAAGTACGACGAAACAACACGTCAAGCAGTGATGGCATTTCAGAAGTACTACCAGTTGCGTCCAACGGGAAGCATGAATGATGCGACAGCATTTCTTCTCGACAAAATGGAAATTCGTCCGCAAGCGCAAGCAACAGAAGGAACGTTGGCGGAGGTCGATAAAACTCGACAACTGTTGTTTCTTGTAGAAGACGGCATTACCAAACACGTCATCAATACATCTACCGGCGACGATCGCCCGTATGTGGAACCCGATATGAATACTCCTGGTGTACTCATTAGAGGAACCGCGATAACACCAGTGGGTAAGTTCAAAATGAATCGTGAACGACCAGATGGCTGGTGGGTTGGAGATTTAGGCCAGATCTATAGGCCGAAGTATTTCATTGGTGGTGTGGCAATTCACGGTTCACAAACCGTTCCTGCATATCCGGCAAGTCACGGTTGTGTGCGCGTAACGACAGCCGCAATGGACATGATTTGGGATTCAGGCATGCTCCCATTGGGCGCCGACGTCGTGGTGTACGGAGAACTTAACTAGTTCGTTTGCGTACAGAAAGCTTGTGATCATCGGCGTTTAGGCACGCTCCATCACTTAACTGAAACTTCCACCCGTGCAAGGTGCACACCACGTGGTCGCCTTCAATAACACCAAATTCAGACAGGTCAGCTTTGCGATGCGGGCAATAGCGCTGCATGACATAGCCGCCAAGTTCAATTTCATTTGACACTTCATCTGACGCACCATCTTTACGAGCAACTTCTTGCTCAGCGCGCCTCATGCGTTCAACCGACAGGCTCTTGAAAAAGTTATACAAGCATTCGTTGTACGAACCGTCGCGCCACGCAGTGAACCGGCACGATAAGAATAACGAGTTCGACCAATCGACTGCCTTCTGCCGAACAACGCCTTCAAGTAAGGGTCGGCTAATTTCCATTCGAAATTTGATTGGTTCATTGTTGTAGGTAGAAATCTTTCCGTTTGGAAAATCAATCAAGATGTTTTCGCCATCGGTTTTCACCAAGCAGTTACCACCAATTGCAGTGCGCAGCGACGGAGCCATTGCAAGCAGTGGTTCCCACCACGCTTGAAGTTCGCTCACCAAGTTGGTGTTGCTGACCAACCACGATGCTTTGGTGTTGCGCAACCACTCAGCCCAGTCGGCTTGGTACTCCAAGAGGTATTCGCGCTTATGAACAAATGGTCGCTGTACTTCTTCATCGTTGACGCAATGTTGTACGTGAACTTCCGTTGGAGAAACCGAAATGGCCGTTCCTGGAATATTCATGACGGCATTGTTGTTGCCGCTACGTGCAAGACGAGCAATGAACTCGGTTTGGTCGGGGAATATCGATAGTTCATCTCCATCAATCATGTTGATGGAAAACAAATCTTCGTCGAGGAAACATGGAGGGCCAGCCGATGGAACCACTACGCGTGCACCGATTGCTTCGACATAGCGAATTGATCGAGCGAACTGGCTCTCTACTTTGCTGGCGGCAAGCGCCATCAGTTCTTCACGTGGTTGGTCGTACACCATGGGGTACCAAATAGCACCGCTGAATTGCAGCCAATGCATGTCAACTGGCCCATGTTGCAGTAATTCAGCAAGGTCACCAGTGCGACAGTCGTTCTGGTTCACGAGTCGCGACGTTCCGTCTTCAACCACCATCGCCGAATCGCCACCAGGGCCATCGGCAATGGCGGTCTCAACGTGAATGGCAACGCGGAGTCCATCGCCCAAGTCGGTCATTACTCCATTGCGAGTGCGAATGAAGTTGGTGAAACCGAGTCTGTTGAGTTGACGTTCAAGTTCGCGTGTTGCAAAGTCGGGTAACAACACGGGCGTTGACTTATCGATGTGGCTGGCTAGCCATGCTTCATCTAAGTGGTCACCGTGTTGATGTGAGATGTATAAATAGTCAGGGTGCTCGAGCTTTTCCATGACTTCACTTGGCAACTGATCATTACGGGGAAACACAAACCATGAAGCCCAAAAGGCGGGCACAAACCACGGGTCGCACACAATGGTGCGCAAGCCAGACTCAATCAATATGCCAGCATGCCCAATGGACGTGGCTTTCATCGCGAGTTAGGCGATTGGTGGGTCGGTGAACTGTTGGCCACCGCGCGCAACATGCTCTGTCCATTCGCTGCCATCCCAGTAGCGAAGTTCAAACCTGTTTGACGGGTCTGCGTACCACGCAGCAGGTGCAGCAGCACTCGTTGGTGTCGTTTCGGTAACAGTAATTTGTGCAGTAACCGAAGTGTTTGCGGTTGAATTCGATGCTGCACCTTGTGTTGGGCGGCGAAGGAATGCGCAGTATCGGCCGTCAAATGTGGTCACAATGTCGACCACTTCCCATCCTTCAGCCGATTTCTTGGTGAGCTCGGCAGCGAGCGACTCCGGGCTGGAATTGAAAGGATTAAACGCCACGTATTCGTACATGGACTTCAGGCTAGTGCTGGGCACAACGAATAAATAGGTCGGGAGCCAATGTGTGAACGGCGTAACCTCAATATGTGACTTCAGCACTGCGAATTGGATTCTTCGGACCATCGGGCACGTTCACCGAACAGGCACTGCTTACGCAAGCAGACTTAGCCAAGGCAACGACAGTTCCGTTTCGCACGGTTCCCGATGTGCTTGACGCTGTGGAGTCTGGCGAAGTCGATCTTGGATTCGTTCCAATTGAAAACTCCATTGAAGGCACGGTGAACTTCACGCAGGACGCATTGGTGTTCGATCACGATCTACTGATTCAACGCGAAGTGGTGTTGGATATTGAGCACTGTGTTTTGGCAAAGAAAGGCGCAACGCTTGTAGGAATTGAAACCCTGTTTTCAATTCCCGTGGCAACTGCGCAGTGTCACGAGTACGTGCGCACGAACTTAGGCAAGGCCGATGTCCGTGCAGCAAACTCAACAGCTGAAGCAGCTCGAATTGTGAGCGAAAGTGGCGGCAACACCACCGCCGCAATTGCTCCACGTAATGCCGCCAAGGTGTATGGACTTGAAGTTATTGCAGACAACATTGCTGACCATGTAGGAAACCAAACGCGATTCATCTTGGTTGGCAAGAACACCATTCCTTCACCAACGGGGCACGATCGCACTGCACTCGTGGTGTTTCAACGAGCAGACGAGCCAGGCAGCTTGATTTCCATTTTGCAAGAGTTCGCTGCACGCCGCATTAACTTGTCGCAACTACTGTCACGCCCAACAAAGCGCGGTGGACTTGGCGATTACTGCTTCGTCATTTATGCAGACGGCCACGTGAAAGACGAATTGATGGCCGATGTATTGCGTGAGCTTCGCGCCAAGCAGGGTGCAGTGAAATTCCTTGGCTCATATCCCGCAAGTGGTGAACAAGCTCATTCAGCACGCGAACACGCAGATGCCAGATGGAAAGAAGCCGATGACTGGGTTACTGCGCTGAGAGAGCGAATTGCCCGCTAGCGTTTCTGAACGGAACGGTGGCAGAGTGGACAAACGCATCCGCCTTGAAAGCGGACGGCTTAATAGG
>Ga0315906_10009921_pt1 | contig 11252 bp, 7 predicted proteins | sample LakEriMetagenome_4_FD_203526 | JGI IMG/M metagenome (GOLD analysis project Ga0315906, IMG submission 203526) | Freshwater fungal communities from buoy surface, Lake Erie, Ohio, United States - Buoy 2 MA122 | ecosystem: Environmental > Aquatic > Freshwater > Lake > Lake biofilm | place: USA: Lake... | reverse complement strand
CCTAAGGCAACTAAAACCGCGATTCGTGTTCCTACTTTTTTAGCGGCTGTACCAAATAAGGGTTCCAACTCTTCGTAAGTCACATTTTCCGCTTGAACTCGGATATCCTGCAAGGCCTCTTCTAGTTTATCTCCAGATAGGTTAGTCAGTTTCTTACCTAGGTATTGAATCTCGTTCAAGGCTGATTTGGCTTCTTGAGGAGCTTGTGCTACCGGCTTCGTGGCAGTCTGCTGCTTGTTTGCAGTGGCTGCATTTTGCTTGGCCCAAGTATCCTTTAATCCTACTGTCTTGTTAAAAACCAACTGTCCTGCACGCGAATCAGAATCCAAGGTAAAATAGCCGAGGCGCTGGAATTGGTAGCTCTCGTTTGGTCTTGCCTTGCCCAAGTGTGGTTCCAGATAGGCATTTTTAATTACCTTCAAGGAATTCGGATTGATAAAGTCCATGTAACTTTTGGATTCATGCGTATCCGGAGATTCATCCAAAAATAAGCGATCGTATTCTCGAACCTCAGCTTTAATGGCATGTGCTACGGAAACCCAGTGAATGGTAGATTTCACCTTTCGCTGGCTTGCTTCAGTTCCCGAACCTGATTTGGAATCCGCATCGTAGCTGCAGTGAATTTCAAGAAGATTGCCTGATGCATCTTTCACTACCGATTCAGCTTTGATGATGTAGGCACTTTTCAAGCGAACCTCCTGACCTAGAGCCAGACGGAAAAAGTTGGAATCGGCTTCTTCTTTGAAATCTTCGCGCTCGATGTACAATTCTCTTGAAAAAGGCACCTCATGCGTTCCTGCCTCTACTTTTTCTGGATTGTTTTCTAAATGCAAGATTTCAACTTGCCCAGCAGGATAGTTTTGAAGGACTACTTTGATAGGGTTCAATACCGCCATCACTCGAGTAGCGCTTTGATTTAAATCCTCACGAACACAAAACTCAAGCAAAGATACGTCCGTTACATTTTCCCTTCTAGAAATACCAGCCACTTCACTAAAGTTGCGGATGGAGGCAGGCGTATAACCTCTTCTTCTCAAGCCAGAAATGGTTGGCATGCGGGGATCATCCCAGCCACTCACTACGTTCTTTTGCACCAGCTCAAGCAACTTGCGTTTGCTCATCACGGTGAAGCTTAGGTTTCGCCGCGCAAATTCTCGCTGCTTGGGACGGAGTAGGCTAGGATCGATAATCTGATCCAAATACCAATCGTACAATTCACGGTGTGCTTTAAATTCAAGGGTACAGATGGAATGGGAAACTTGTTCGATGTAATCCGACTCTCCATGAGCCCAATCGTACATGGGGTAGATCTTCCAGGTATCACCGGTACGGTGATGGTGCGCATGAATGATGCGGTACAAGATTGGATCCCGCATGTGCATGTTGGGAGAAGCCATGTCGATCTTGGCACGCAGGAGGTAGGTGCCAGGAGCGAATTCTCCATTTTTCATGCGCTCAAACAAGTCCAAATTCTCTGCAAGAGGTCTATCTCGAAATGGGCTGGGAGTACCTGGGCTGGTGGGCGTACCTTTTTGTTCGGCGATTTGCTCGGAGGATTGCTGATCTACATAAGCTTTGCCTTGCTGGATCAACATGACCGCCCAATCGTACAACTGCTGAAAATAATCAGAAGAATAGCATTCTTTGGCCCACTTGAATCCTAACCAGGCGATGTCACGCTTGATCGCATCTACATATTCTTGTTCTTCTTTGGCAGGATTTGTATCATCAAATCGAAGGTTGACAGGAGCTTCGTACTTCTCTCCCAATCCGAAGTTTAAGCAAATGGATGCCGCATGTCCAATGTGCAGGTAGCCATTAGGCTCTGGCGGAAAGCGGAAGCACAATTTCTCCTTTGGAAACCCATTGGCTAGGTCTTCTTCGATGATGTGTTCTATGAAATTCAGGGATTCGGTAGCTTCTTTCATAATCTTCAATTCGCAGTCAAAAATACGTCAAATGCTAGGAATTCCAATCTCTAGGCAAAAGACTAAGGTTTGCTTAAAATTCATCTGGCTCCCGACTAGGCCAATAGGCGCCCACTAGGTTCAAGGTCTTTTTGCCGGGGTCGAATTGAAAGCTCAGTTTCATTTCTTCCTTTTGAATTTCATGCAAATCTTGGCAGGCATTGAAATATACCAACTCAAAACTTAGGCAGAGGGTGCCGCTATCTGGAGAGTACATTTGTGGAGCAGTCTTCAATTGGACTTTTTCTACCACTGCTCCTTGTCTCTTGTAGTAAAAGGACAAAAAGATACCCAAGTCTCTCTGCTTGGTTTGGATAAGCCAGGACCAAGCTTCGGATGAAGGCTTGTCAAAGGGGAAATCAAATGTCCAGGATTCTTGCATGGGAATCCAAAGGTAGGGAAATCGAATTTTGAACGCTTCAAAAAACAAGTAAAAGCAGTAGTTTAGGGCCATGAATTACCCTCTCTATTTGGATTACAATGCTACTACTCCTTGTTCTGAAGAGGTAATTGCTGCCATGTTGCCATTTTTTGGTACACATTTCGGAAATGCAGCAAGCAAAAGTCATCCTTACGGTTGGGTGGCGGAGCAGGCCGTAGAAGAGGCTAGAGAGGCCATAGCCCAATTGATTGGAGCCAAGTCCAAGGAACTTATTTTTACTTCTGGTGCCACAGAATCCCTCAATCTGGCCATTAAAGGAGTGTTTGATTTGTTTCCTGGAGAGAAACAACACTACATCAGCTGTCAAACTGAACACAAAGCCGTGTTAGATAGTATGGCAGAAATTCATCGGAGAGGAGCGGAGGTGACTTACCTACCCGTAAACGCCGATGGGGAGGTGGATTTGAACCTATTGGATCAAAGCATTCAGCCGCATACCAAGATGATTTGCTTGATGTGGGCCAATAATGAAACCGGAGTTATTCACCCTATTGAAGAAATTGCTCAGATAGCCGACAATCGTGGGATTATCTTTTTAACGGATGCCGTGCAGGCAGTAGGCAAAATTCCAGTAAGCACACAAGGAATCCACCTGATGGCCCTCTCTGCACACAAACTGTATGGTCCCAAAGGAGTGGGGGCACTGTATGTTCGCCACAACCATTCCTTGCCCAAGCCTCTTGCACAGCTTCATGGGGGAGGGCATGAAAAGGGTTTCCGTAGTGGCACGCTCCATGTGCCAGGAATTGTAGGCTTTGGAAAAGCAGCCCAACTCCGAATTCAAGAGATGGATAAGGAAGCGGATCGGCTCGAGAAGCTGCGTGATCGGCTGGAATCAGCCCTTTTAGAACTTCCAGGCGTATATAGAAATGGATCAATCCGGCATCGACTAGCACATGTAAGCAACCTTTCTTTTTCTGGAGTAGAAGGAGAGGAATTGCTACTCAATGTAAATCAGCGGGTAGCTGTTAGTTCGGGCTCTGCCTGCACCTCCATCTCTCCCAAAGCAAGCCATGTGCTCCAGGCCATGGGTATCCCTTCGGATTTAGGACGTGCTTCGCTACGATTTAGTTTAGGGAAAGATACCAATGCATCTGATGTCGAAACTAGCATTGCTTGGGTGAAGGCGGTGTTGCGGGGATTGCGAATTCGATAGAATAATTTGTATTTAACTACCTTTTTCGAGGGAATCCTTTCATTGAAAAATTCAATTTTTTTACAAAAAAAGGTAAACACCTAGAAATTTTTTCTACCTTTTAAAAATTAAGTAAAAGGTCCACAAAATGGAATTTTATTTTTTACCGTTTAAAAGTTTAATTAGCACCCTACTAAATGTTCACGAGTCGCTTTACGAGTCTTTGCTTGTATTTTCTATTGATTTTTTCTCCCTTTTTAGTTCGAGGGCAGCAATCGGCGCATACTGCTGGTGGGGATGGGAGTTCAAGCACTGGCTCAGTGGCCGTAAGTATTGGTCAAGTGGCCTATGGTTCCCATAGCGTGGGTGTAGGTACTAAAACCCAGGGCGTGCAACAGCGCTATGACCTCGTGCAAGTTAAATCGGCAACTGAACCATCCCTAGTTCAGACCAACTGGTCCAAGGACCCAATTCTTCCCAGCAAAGTTACCATTGTGCTCACCGAGGGACAGTCTTTTCAAGTAGGGGTTACTTGGGATAAATCAACCTTAAATCTTTTTGCTCGGGGAACTTACACTCTTTTTGGTGCCCTCAGCCTTCCCACCTACATCGGAAACACCAATCTGGTGCGTGCACAGATCAAAGTTCAGGTACTTCCTAAAGCTCCGCCAATCGGGCTAACCCTCAGCAACAACAGCTTTGAAGCCGACAAAAATAACTTCTTCTTCCCCGTAGGTGCCTTTGTAGTGAATGATCCAGTGGACAATATTCACGTGGTAAGCCTAAATGGTCCAGGCTATGACAATGTCTATTTTGAAATAAAGAACAATATACTTTACTGGAAAAGTGCTGACCCTGCTGCAGGCAAAAACAGTTTCACCATCCTAGTACGGGTAAGAGATAGAGATGGAAATACACTAGAAAAGTTCTTCGAAATCACCCGGGTTAGACCTGAATTTGAAGCTCTAGTGATCACGAATACTTTCTCACCCAATGGTGATGGAGCCAATGAAACCTGGGGTGTACCCGACCTGCGCGTATTTGCAGGGGTACGCGTATTTGTCTTTGAAAAGGATGGCATTCCACTTTTCTACACGGAGAATCCAGATGTTCGTTGGGATGGTACTTACAAAGGCAAAGAAATGCCTATAGGGACTTATTACTGGGTAATTGAAATTCTTGAAACTGGAGAGATGAGACGAGGGGTGTTGAATTTGATCAGAAAATAGTACAATGTACCCTGCCTGCGGTAGGCAGGCAAGTACCAAGTATGGATTCGAATTCATATAGTTGATGCTAACTACTTGATACTTGCTACTAACTACTTGATACTTGCTACTTACTACTTGATACTTAAAATTATAAATATGAAAAAGGTAATTCTCTCCCTACTATTCCTTCTCACCGTGACGGTAGTATGGGCTCAAGTGCCTCAACAAATCAGTTACCAATCCGTCATTCGTGATGGAAACAACGTGGTAGTTGCCTCCTCAGCCGTCGGAATTAAAATTTCCTTGCTGAAAGGTTCCGACACGGGACCTGCAGTATATGTAGAAACCCATCGCAAAAACACGAATGCGAATGGATTGGTGAGCTTGGAAATAGGAACAGGTACGGTGATTTCAGGGAGTTTTGCGAGCATAGACTGGGCGAATGGGCCCTACCTGATCCAAACGGAGACCGATCCTACAGGAGGGACTAATTACAGTATTACGGCTCTACTAACCTTGAATAGTGTGCCCTATGCCTTGTATGCTGCCAATGGCACACCTGGCCCAAAAGGAGATAAAGGGGACCCAGGTGCGATAGGGGACAAAGGGGATAGGGGATCGACTGGTCCGCAAGGTCCCATTGGTTTGACTGGACCTGCAGGAGCAGTAGGAAATAAAGGGGACACGGGTCCTACTGGAGCTACAGGTTCTACTGGTGCTGCAGGAGCTGATGGAAAGACGGTAAGAAATGGAACATCTAACCCAATTTCACGCACAGGTGTAGATGGAGATTTTTACATCAATACAGCTACCAACACGCTTTTTGGTCCTAAGGCGAACGGGGAGTGGCCTTCAGGAGTAGCTTTGATTGGCCCTCAAGGAGCTACAGGTGCTCAAGGTATACAGGGCCCAATAGGCATTACTGGAGCAACGGGTGCTGCCGGAGCCTCTGGTACAGATGGAAAGACAGTAAGAAATGGAACATCTAACCCAATTTCAGGCACAGGTGTAGATGGAGATTTTTACATCAATACAGCTACCAACACGCTTTTTGGTCCTAAGGCGAACGGGGCGTGGCCTACAGGAGTAGCTTTGGTTGGCCCTCAAGGAGCTACAGGTGCTCAAGGTATACAGGGCCCAATAGGCATTACTGGAGCAACAGGAGCAACGGGTGCCACTGGCGCGACAGGTCCCGCTCCAGCTGGTACGGGAATAGTAACAGTAACTAATGGCTCCCTTCAGACTCCTGGGGCACTTACGGGTGACGTAACCACTTCAGGAGGAGGATTAGCAACCACCATTGGAGCTGGAAAAGTAGCTACCAGTATGATTGCAGATAATGCTGTTACAACTGCTAAGATTGCTAATGCCGAAGTTACCCTCGCTAAACTTGAAAATTTAGTTTCCGGAGCAATAATTGTAGGTAATGTTTCCAACCGTCCAACTGCCGTACCTATTTCTGGTAATGCTGTTCTTTCGCCTACAGGTGAATTAATTATTACTACTGGAGCAATTACTACTTCAAAAATTGCTACTGGTGCAGTTGCAACTGCTTCAATTGCAGATGGAGCAATTACAAATGCAAAAGTTACAGATGTAGAAGCCTCAAAAATTACAGGAACTTTTACTAGTGCAACCGTCAATGGAAAAGTAATTGCAGGTGCATCATCTGCTGCTAGCTCTTCGGCTATACTAGAAGCCAATTCTACTTCTCAAGGATTTTTACCCCCGAGGATGACAGTAGCCCAAAGAAATAATATAAGCAGTCCAGCCGATGGATTAATTATTTTTAATTCTTCATCCAACTCGCTAAATATTTTTTTGTTAGGAAATTGGCATCAATTAAGCACAAATTTACCTCAAGGTAGTATCACTTCCTTATCGGCAAATTCGCCTACAAATAATGGGGTAATTGTTCTTGGACTTGCAGCTAGCGGTGTTAGCAGTGTGGTTTCCTATGCAGGTGGGAATGGGGAGACTCACATTGGTCAAACAGTGTTATCCACTGATGTTACTGGATTAACTGCAACGCTTAGTTCGGGTAGTTTTTCTTCAGGTAGCGGTACATTGACATATACAATAACAGGTACTCCAAGTAGTTCTGGAACGGCTAGTTTTGCATTAAACATTGGCGGACAAACCGCGACTCTAACCCGTACGGTAGTCCCAGGAAGCATTACTAGCCTAGATGCTAGTTCACCATCAAATAATGGTTCACTTTATAATGGACTTGCAGCCAGCGGTGTTAACAGTGTGGTTTCCTATGTCGGTGGAAATGGAGGTCTTCATAGTGGTCAAACAGTTTCATCCACCGGGGTTACTGGATTAACTGCAACCCTTGCATCTGGTAATTTTTCAATAGGCAATGGAAATTTGACCTATACCATTACAGGTACCCCGTCTAGTGGTGGAACAGCTAGCTTTGCCCTAAACATCGGTGGAAAAACTGCTACTCTTACTCTTACCGTAGAACCAGGTAGTATCACTTCCTTATCAGCAGGTTCGCCGACAAATAATGGAACACTTGTTCATGGACTTGTTGCGAACGGAGTTAGCAGTGTGGTTTCCTATGCAGGGGGAAATGGGGAGACTCACAATGGTCAAACGGTTTCATCCACCGGGGTGACTGGATTGACTGCAACACTTGTGTCTGGTAATTTTTTATCAGGTAATGGAACTTTGACTTATAACATTACTGGAACACCAGTTAGTACGGGAACGGCAAGTTTTGCACTAAATATTGGAGGTCAAACTGCAACGCTAACCCGTACGGTAGTACCAGGAAGCATAACTAGCCTAGATGCTAGTTCACCTATAAATAATGGTTCACTTGTTCACCAACTTGATGCTAGCGGTGTTAGTAGTGTAGTTTCTTTTGCAGGGGGTAATGGTGGTTTTCATAATGGTCAAACGGTTTTATCTACAGGTGTTACTGGATTAACTGCAACGCTCGTGTCTGGTAATTTTGGTATAGGCAATGGAACTTTGACTTATAACTTAACTGGAAGACCAGCTAGTACTGGAACGGCAAGTTTTGCGCTAAATATAGGAGGTCGAACAGCAACGCTTACAATAAATGTTGCATCCCTAGCTATCGGCGAAAGTTATCAGGGTGGCAAGATCGCATATATATTGCAATCAGGAGACCCTGGCTATGATGCCAATACACCACATGGATTAATTGCAGCAACCTCAAATCAAAGCAATGGAATTCAGTGGCATAATGGAAATTATGTATATACAGGAGCAGAAGGAAGTTCAATTGGAACGGGTCTTTCTAACACAAATGCCATTATATCAAATCAAGGCACATCCACAGAATATGCTGCAAGGTTAGCTAGAGCACATGATGGTGGGGGATATAATGATTGGTATTTGCCAAGTAAGGATGAATTAAATAAATTATGGATAAATAGAGTTGTGATAGGTAATTTTGGTCCCTTTAACTTTTGGAGTTCTACTGAGGCCAATTCCTTTTATGCCTGGTACCAGCACTTTGATACTCCCGGCACTCAGGGTTCCGTCCAGAAATTTGGGGCAGGCGCAGTTCGTGCAGTTAGGGCTTTTTAACTAGTTAACTAGCTGACAATTTATAAAGTGCGCGTAGCGGAAAAACGTTTCTTCATAGAGGTACATAAACTGAATAAATACCCATTACCAAGAGTTAATTGTATACCAACATCTACCAAGTGGGAAGCAGAAAGGGTAAGTTGGAAAATTGATTCATTTATAATTCTTTACGCTGCCATCCATTTAGGATGGCAGCGTTTTTTTTACCCTATCAGGTTATACTTTTGATTGCTAATTTGATTTTTGGCTTTTAGAAAAAAGCGCTGATGGTCATCAAAAAAGGTCTTGAAGGAATTGTGAAATCAAAAAATGAAAGAAATTCAAGGAAATTTAGGATGTAAATGTATTGAAAATCAATTCATTATCCCTAAATTATTCTATGGATTCCAAAAAACCAGATTTAGTCGAAGAGCCTAATGCCAATTACGGGTACTATTCTTACGCGGATTACTTGACTTGGCCCATGGATCTGGTAGCTGAACTGATTCAAGGAAAGATGTTCAAAAAGGCTGCTGCAGCTCCAAATCGCATCCATCAACGAGTATCTTTAAAGCTTTCCGTTAAACTATATCAATTTTTAGAGGGAAAGACCTGTCAAGTCTATGAGGCTCCTTTTGACGTTCGGTTCCCCAAGGACTCTAAGGAAGACCACAGAATCTTTGATGTGGTACAGCCCGATATCTGTGTAGTCTGTGATCCATCAATTTTAGATGACCGGGGATGCATTGGCGCTCCTGATTTAATCATTGAAATTCTATCTCAAGGAAGTACTAAATTAGAGCTCAATCACAAGTATGAACTTTACGAATCTCGTGGGGTGCGTGAATATTGGATTATTCACCCTGAGTATCAAAACTTGTTGATCTACACCTGGGTAAATGGCAGCTACATACCCTCTCATTTGTTCACGACTGGTGATGTAGTCGAATCGGAGGTAGTGAAGGGATTTAAACTGGATTTGGAAGAGTTTTTCAGCGATATCCAGTAAACTTCTGAACATCTTCCTCGGTATCGAGATCTACTGCCCCTAAGGGGAAATCAACTAAAAATGTATCGGCTTGATGATTCAAAATCACTTTTTTAGCCCCCTCAGACCCTTTTAGCTCCAATAATTCCGGAAAGTAGAACTGATCAAATAGGGCAGGAACCCCAAGAGTTCCAGCATAGCTACAGGCCACGATGCCTTTTCCGGAAGCCTTTTTTCCGTTCATCAATTCATCCAAAAGGTCTTGAGTGACGTAAGGCTGGTCACAGAGCATCAGAATCACCTGGTCCACTTGGCTGGTTTCAATGAGATAGCGCAATCCACACTGGATGCTAGAGGACATTCCTTCTTCCCAATTTGTATGAAAAAGCAGGGGAACTTTCTTGGATTCAATGCCTGTTTGGATCAGTTCCGAGTTACTGCCAAGTACGACGACTAAGTCATCAGCAGCACTATGCAAAGCAGCTTCAATGGAATATTGAATAAGTGTTTTACCTTGATAATTAATGAGTTGCTTTGGCTTACCTAAACGGGAAGATGAACCTGCGGCCAAAAGGATGACTCCAGTTTTCATAATCCTGAATCATGAATGGGACCTGGCTTGTCCCGGAGGAAGCCGGGTTTCCGTTTGCGAACTACCGCAGCGATTTCAGCAAGGATGGCTAGTGCGATTTCCTCTGATGTTTCTGCGCCAAGGTCCAAGCCAACAGGAGCGTAGAGATTACCCGTTGAAAGAGCGATTCCCTCAGCCTGCAGTCGCTCCAATAGCTTTTCAGTTTTACGCTTCGGGCCTAAGATGCCAATGTAGGGGAGCATACGTTGGGACAATTTCTCCAGAATAATCAATTCGTACTCAAAATTATGTGTCATCAAGAGCGCTACGGTATTCAAGTCCGTTTCAATTTGCTCCATGACCTCTTCTGCAGGTCCCTGGATGATCCGTAGAACGGTTGGAAATCGACTACTAGTGGCCAAGGCTTTTCTCCCATCCACCAGTATCACTTCGTGACCAAGAATTGCCGCAAGTTGCGCTACAGGGAGGGTATCATTACCTGCCCCAAATAGGAGCAGCTGTAGGGGAGGGTGAATGACTTCGAAAAAAATAGAAAGCTCGTCCAGCTCTTCAAAGCACTGAATTCGACTGCTGGGCTGGTCAAAGGCTGCAATTTCTTGAAGGATAGGGGCATGGAATTCTTCCTTGACTTTAGTCAGGGATCCAAACTGCTGCAATCCTTGGGTGAGCTGTACCGTGCCGATTTGCTCTTTTTTGGAGTTTTTCAGGGAAAATAAGGTAAGCAATAGGGATGTCTCCCGCTTTGATCTTGCCTGACGAATTAGTTCCACAGGGTTGTCAGCCTGATTCACATCCAGGGGCTCGATCAAGAGGTGAATGATGCCATTGCAGCCCAGACCTATCCCAAACTTCTGGTCATCCTCATCCGTGGTGTCGTAGGTGACGAGCATGGATTTTTGCTGGAAGATGACTGCCTGTGCTTTGCGAAGCGCATCTCCTTCCAAACAACCCCCACTAATCGCCCCCGTCAATCTTCCATCCTGAGTTACCAGCATTCGTGCTCCGGGGCGTCTGTAGGCGGATCCATCTACCTGTACCACTGTGGCTAAGGCCATGGAATGCCCCTCGGCTTTGGCTAGATCATAGGCATCAATCAGCTGGGCAAATTCTTTCATTCAGCAAATTGCGAGCTAGAAGAGGAAGTGTTTGGCTTTTGTAGGGAAAAGAGGAGAGAGGAAAGCGTAGAAATCACCAAGTAGCCCACAAATGCATAGACGGCACCTGGAAACTGGGCATTGAGCCCAAACCAATCCCCCGTGGTGAATACAAAATAAAGGGCATAACTGCTCTTCAGTGTTTCCCAGCACCAAGCAAGGGGATTACGGTCCATGAGTTCGGTGTAGGCAAATACGGTGAGAAAGACGAATC
>Ga0315906_10009915_pt1 | contig 11260 bp, 15 predicted proteins | sample LakEriMetagenome_4_FD_203526 | JGI IMG/M metagenome (GOLD analysis project Ga0315906, IMG submission 203526) | Freshwater fungal communities from buoy surface, Lake Erie, Ohio, United States - Buoy 2 MA122 | ecosystem: Environmental > Aquatic > Freshwater > Lake > Lake biofilm | place: USA... | reverse complement strand
TGGTGAACATACCGATTGACACATCCCGAGTCACTTTGAACTTCCCTCTTGCTGCCGGAAGCTACACCATCACCACCAACAGCACCATCAACAACACAAACTTCGGATTCAACGCGCCTCGCTTGCGTAGAAACAGCTCTGGAGTGAACTATCCATACATCGTGAATAACCTGGTGAGTATAACCGGTTCAAATCAAGGTCAACAGTTCTACTACTACTTTTACGATTGGGAGGTACGTGGAGAGGATTTTGCTTGTGTAAGTGCGCGAGTTCCGGCATTGGCCGAAATCCTTTCGACTGGGATTAATGAATCAGGTTCAAACGAAATGTATATCTATCCAAACCCGGCGTCAAGCCATGTCATCGTCAATCCTGGAAACAAAGGAGTCTCTTTGCTGGAGCTTCAAGACATGTCGGGCCGCTTGGTTCGCTCTTTGCATTTACCTAAAAACCACAGCGGACTTGTACAACTGAACCTCGAGGGCGTTGCCAAAGGAAACTACCAACTTCGTATTACCTCATCAGACAAATCCGTCACCAATCAAAAAGTGATGGTCAAATAAAGTCTGAAGTCCTTTTGGAAAAAAGTCCGCCTGATCAAAGGCGGACTTTTTTTGTTTTCTTGAAATCAGGATATCAAATGCAACTTGATTGTGTTTGCCATTCCCCTATCCTCCAAGGGTGTACTGAAAACATTGATGAGCAAATCCCCTTCGCTCACCAATCCTCGTTGTTTCAAAAACTTCTTGATGTCGTTTATGGTCTGTTCAGAGCCCTCATAACTGTCATAATGGAAGGTCCTTACTCCCCAAACCAAATTGAGCGTGGTTAGCATCTCCATGTTATCGGTGAATATGAAAACATTACTTCGGGGTCTTTGACTTGAAATCCTGAATGCGGTATAGCCCGAGTTTGTCATTGCAATGATTCCAGCCGCACCTGATTGCTGCGCCATGGTACAGGCATTGAAACAGACCGAATCGGAAACGAATGACTTGGACTCTTTGACCGGGGCAAATTGCTTGTGGTAAATGAAATCTTCTGTTTCAGCTATGGTGATGATCTTGGCCATTGCCTCGACCACCTTCACGGGATAAGCTCCAACTGAAGTTTCTCCGGATAGCATTAAGGCGTCTGCACCATCAAATACGGCATTGGCAACGTCGCTTGCCTCAGCCCTTGTTGGCCTGTAATTGGTAATCATGCTTTCCATCATTTGGGTGGCAATGATTACCGGTTTCGAATAGGAAATGGACTTTCGGACAATCATTTTCTGAATCACTGGCACCTTCTCCATGGCTATTTCAACACCTAAATCACCCCGAGCCACCATGATCGCATCCGTGGCCTTGATGATATTATCTAGATCTCGCAACGCCTCTGGCTTCTCAATTTTAGCCACTACACGCGTTTTCCGGCCTTTTGATTTGATGTAGTCCTTTAACTCAACGATGTCGTTAGATGACCTTACAAAAGACAATCCAATCCACTCAATCTTATGTTCAAGAGCGAAGTCCAAGTCCTTCCGGTCCTTGTCGGAAAGACATGGAAGCGAAATCTTAGTAAAAGGAAGGTTGATACCCTTCCGGGAGGATACAATTCCACCATGAATCACTTTGGTCAACACCATACCATCCTTCTCCTTTGCGATGGCCTGCAATTCAATTTTCCCGTCATCAATCAAAATGGGGTCACCGGGCTGAATGTCGTTGTAAAACATCGGGTAATGAACCTGAAGCATACCCGAATCACCCTCATAAGGATTTATGGTCAGTCGTACCGCAGCACCTTCCACCAACTCGGCGGCATTGCCTTTCACCTCTCCGATTCGAAGTTTGGGGCCTTGCAAATCATAAAGTACTGGTATCTTATACCGTTTTTCCTTGTTGAGTTTGCGGATGTTTTCCAATATGGTAAGATGCATCGAATGGTCTCCATGCGATGCATTGATTCGCACCACATCCATTCCTGCCTTGATCATTTTCTCCAAGGTATCGGAATCCATGGAGGAGGGGCCGATAGTGGCGATGATTTTACTTTTGTTAAAAAGGGGGGTAGACATATTTTAATATCAGTTTTCCAATAAGCAAAGAAATGTTTCCGCCGACTTCAATTCAGCCGGATCGATTTCAAAAGCTCCGGAAACCACAGTCAAAGTCCTCATGGATTCAACCATTTTTTTCACATCAAAGTTTCCTGCCATTCCTGAAATCGCTAAAAAATAATCCACATTACGCATCTCAGGAATGAATGAGCCGGTATTATCGACATCCCTGTTGGAAACCAAAAAGAAGCGCTCCTGATGTTTATTCATACTTACGAAACGTGCATGGCGCGTTGACGAGCCCGGACGACCTGTTGAAATCACCAAATCATCCAAGCGGGTCAAATCGAGACGGAATAGCCGGTTTATTTCGAAGCATAGTTTGAAGTCCTTTGACCCGGAAAGAATCCCAATCAAAAGAAAATCCAAATCCTGGTCAAAGTCCAGTTTACGGAATATCTGCTTCTCGTCTGGCATATTATGAATGGTGGACAGTTGATTTAAGCAAAGCTAAAGAGAATCCCATAACGATGGACCCGAAGATTCAAATGTAATGACTTTAAAATAGGTTAAATTTGCCAATGATGCAGGATCAAATCATTTTTGATGACGAATATTTCATGAGACTGGCGCTTTCGGAGGCACAAAAGGCCTTTCATGCCGATGAGGTTCCGGTTGGAGCAGTGATGGTTTGCAAAAACAGGGTCATCGCCAGGGCACACAACATGACCGAACGCTTGACCGACGTTACCGCACACGCTGAAATGCTTGCCTTCACTTCCGCAGGCAACCACCTTGGCTCCAAATATCTACATGACTGCACCCTGTATGTGACCCTGGAACCCTGCGTGATGTGTGCAGGTGCCGGCTTTTGGACTCAACTTGACCGGATTGTTTTCGGGGCATCAGATGTCAAAAGAGGGTATTTAAAATTCAATGAAGGATTAACCCACCCTAGAACGCAAATAACAAAAGGAGTCCTGGCCGATGAGTGCGCAGAACTCCTTAGGGATTTCTTTAAGTCGAAACGCTGACTATACGTTAATGGCCGCGAGCATGTCCGGACCAATCGGCTTATTTAAAAATTTCTTGACGTACCTGTTCTTGTTTGCCCTGTTCAGATTTTCAAAGCTTTCACAGGATGACAGCATGACAACCTTTATGTTACAAGTGATGTCGTTACCCAGTTTGGCGAATGCATCCAGGAAGCCGAAACCATCCATACCAGGCATCATGATGTCAAGGAAGATCACATTCGGAAGATCCTTGCTGCTTGCCGTGGACAAGAAGTCCAATGCCTCTTGAGCCGAATTGGTCATAGTGGATCGTTTTGCAAAATTGGTCTTGCCAATCAATTTATCCAACACCAAGTTGTGAATGGGATCGTCGTCGATCAACATCACGTGTTCATATTTAGTGGTGGTCAATGCCACCATCTTGGCTTCGAAACTAATTGCAGTGTTTGTCATTTTGAATTTTCTATCAGTTTGTTAAACTTCCTTTTCATGTCATTATCCATTAGGTTGGGCAAAACCACTGAAAAAACGGTCCCAGTACCTTTGATGGAATCAACCTTTATGTTCCCTTTGATTTTTTTAACCGCCTCCTTGGCTGCAAACAATCCCAAGCCGGAACCATCGGTCTTTGCGCCAGGAACACAAAAGAACATGTCGAATACCTTACCTAGGTATTCCTTATCGATGCCTATTCCGTTATCCCTGAAAGACAATATGGCTTCTTCGGTATTCAAATCGACATGGATGTCGCATTTGGGCCGTGCCTCATGCGGATGTCGGAATTTGATGGCGTTTGAAAGTATGTTGATGAACAATATATCAATCATCTCACGGTCCGAGTGAAACGGTATCAGTCCTTCAATTGTGGTGTTAATGGTCAAGCGGTGGGCTCCGTCTTGTCGAGATAAGGTTGACATGGATTTCGCCACTGCGTCCTTGAAATCAATCTCACCGATCTTGGAGACACTCCTCCTGCGGTTGCTTTTCAGTGTATTCATATCAATTGGGAATTAAATTCGTTTGTGATAAATCAAAAGTGGGGTTTTGAGATCGGGCTAAACCGCTTTCCGCTTCCAACGAATAGGCATACATTCCAATGTATCCTGCTTCTGGAAAAGGAACAACACAGAAATGAATCTGAAATCCATCCATGGAAACAGCAAGCTCGGTAGGGCGCTGACCTAAAATGGCGTGGAACAACTGTGGATATTGTGAAATCACATGAGTCGGCAATGATTGATCAAGTTTCCAGCCCCACTTTTCCAAAAGAGGCATAGAGGCACGATTGGCCTCCACGAGCTTTTTATCTAGGTCGAACTTGAATACAGGAAACAAACTTTGATTGTTGGGTCTGGTCTTTTGCATACGGAGGGGCTTTTATAGGACTTGAAACGGAGCATCTACACCTTGGTTGAGCACCTAAACCAGCATTTCTTACAATGTAAGAGTTGCATCAAATAGGTTCAGAAATCGACACCATCAAGAATATATGGCGCTGACATTCAACCACAAAACAAAAACGCCTTTTCGGAGACCCCTGTAAGAAAATCTAGATAAAGCGCTTTTTTTCGAAAAAAAACTGAAAAAGAAACGGAACTAACTTTATGAAAATTGATGTGTTTGGATATTACCAACGTAAATTTGCATAAAATACATACCCATGCCTTACCCAGAACAATTATGTGCGCCCATGCGCATGGACCTAACCTCGGCCGGATTCCAAGAATTAAGATCTTCAGATGAGGTGGATCAAACCATACCCCAATCCCAAGGAACCATGTTGCTGGTGATCAACTCTGTTTGTGGATGCGCTGCCGGCACTTGCAGACCTGGTGTGAAGCTTGCATTGAACAAGAGCTCCAAAAAGCCAAACCACTTGACAACGGTTTTTGCAGGTCAGGATTTGGAAGCCACCAACGCAGCAAGAAAGTACACCTTGCCATATCCCCCATCATCACCAAGCATTGCTTTATTTAAGGATGGCCAGTTGGTTCATTTTGTGGAGCGACACATGATTGAGGGTCGCTCCGCCGAAATGATAGCTGACCATTTGGCTGCCGCCTTCGAGGAATATTGTTGAGATTAACCAGTCTGACCTTTGCTCTGCCAACCATGGTATTTGAGGTCGGCTGACTCCTCCAACACCCCATATTTAAGGAGCGTTTCGTCCATCACTTTTCTATATGCCTCCTTTAATGAGGCGAGGTCACTTTCTTTCATACCTTTGGTTGGTATGGGGTCATGTATCACTACACGAAGCAAACCGGGACTTCCAGCATAAACCTTTTTCCTCGGACTGTCGGGCAACACCTTCCAATTATCCAAAAACACAACGGGTACTATGGGAACCTGCTTTTCAATAGCCAACTTAAACGCTCCATTTTTCAATCTTCCAATTTCAGGAGTGCACTCGGGTATGGTTGCCTCGGGAAAAATGGCAATCGATATTCCACGATCGATATCCTCACCCGCTCGAACAAAGGCCTTGTGAGAAGCGACTATACTGGAACGGTCAACCAGGATATTCATGTGATCAAAAAACCGGTTGAACAGCGGAACCTTTTTTAGCTCGGCCTTGCCCATGAAATGGAAATAATGCGGGATCACACGGTAAGTCATGATGATGTCCAAATAAGAGGCATGATTAGGACAAATAACGCACGGCTCCGGCCAGGGAACACTGCACTCACGCAAAACACGATATCGAATTCCCGGAAAATAAATGAGTATGCCAGACCACCATCTTTTAAGCTTGAACACTTTTGGAAATGTCCGCTTGTTTCTCAAAAACAACCAAAATGCGGGAAACAAAATCAGGAAGGAGCAAACTGCATTCAGAAAGAAAAAAAACCTCCAGATTTCACGTGATATCTTACCCATAGCGCTGATGGGGTAAAGTTAGTCAAAAATTGTATTTTCGCCCTCTATGGAAACCGTTGTTAGTGGAATACGATCGACCGGAAACTTGCACTTAGGCAACTACTTCGGCGCCATTCGAAACTTTGTGAAGATGCAGCATGAGTACAACTGCTTTTTCTTCATCGCCGACTATCACTCGCTCACTACCCATCCTACGCCCGATAATCTGAAGAGGTCCGTTCGCCAAGCCTTGGCCGAATATCTTGCTTGCGGAATAAATCCCGACAAATGCACCATTTATGCGCAAAGCGACCTGCCCGAAACCGCAGAGCTATATCTGCTGTTGAACATGAACGCTTATGTGGGTGAGTTGGAAAGATGCACCTCATTCAAGGAAAAGATAAGGAAGCATCCTGATAACATCAATGCTGGACTGTTGACCTATCCCACTTTGATGGCTGCCGATATCCTCATCCATAAAGCGGTAAAGGTGCCCGTAGGCAAGGACCAGGAACAACACCTGGAGATGGCCCGAACCTTTGCCAACCGATTCAACCGCCTTTACCAATGCAGCACCTTTCCGGAACCATTTGCATTCAACTTCGGATCAGCACTTGTGAAAGTACCCGGCTTGGATGGATCCGGTAAAATGGGTAAAAGCGAGGGCGAGGGAAATGCCATATTCCTTGCAGATCCGCCAGAAACCATCAGAAAAAAAATCATGCGAGCGGTAACCGATAGCGGTCCAGTAACGCCGGGACAGGAAATGCCAGAATCCATTGCCAATCTGTTCAGCTTGATGAGTCTCGTATCATCCGAAGAAACCATCAACTTCTTCAAGGAGAAATACAGCGACTGCTCAATCCGTTATGGAGATTTCAAAAAACAGCTGGCCGAAGACATGGTTCAATTCATCAGCCCGATAACGGAGGAGATAAACCGTATCGCATCTGATGAACATCTGATCAACAAAGTAATGGATCAAGGCGCCGAAAAGGCGCGGCATAGCGCATCAAAATCCATCCGTGAAGCCAGACAAATCATTGGCTTCAGAAACAATTAATCAGGGCAATTCAATTTTGCATTGGATACCTTTGCGGAATCCATGGAAAATGCCCCAGCAGGGAATCATCCCACCAAGAACATCGGTAGAATTAGCGATCTGGCTCAACTGACTAAGACCCGGTTGACTTTGCTGGTTGTTTTTTCCGCCTCCATGTCATTTGTCATTGGTTCGGGCAACACCATTGATTGGGTGAAACTCCTTTTGCTGTTACTGGGTGGCTTTCTGGTTACCGGATCAGCAAACGCCTTTAATCAGATCATGGAGAAGGACCTTGATAAATTGATGGACAGGACCCAAGCAAGGCCACTGCCCGGCCAAAGAATGAGGACCAAGGAGGCCATGCTCGTTGCCATATTGTTTGGCGCCGTTGGATTGTTTATCCTTACCTATTACATGAATTTCATCAGCGGGGTGCTTGGATTGATTGCGCTACTGAGCTACACCGTGATGTACACCCCTCTGAAACGATCAACCCCGTTTGCAGTTTTTGTTGGAGCTTTTCCAGGGGCGATACCTACATTGTTGGGATATGTTGCTGCCACAGGCCATTTCGATACCGCCGCCTGGATTCTTTTTTGCATCCAATTCATTTGGCAGTTCCCTCATTTCTGGGCCATTGCATGGGTGATGGACGAGGACTACAAGAAAGCCGGCTTTGAGTTGCTGCCCTCCAAAGGAGGTCGCGACAAGTCATCCGCCTTACAAGCATTTATTTACGCCTTCAGTTTAATCCCAGCGGGAATGACACCATGGGTTTTTGGTATGACGGGATTAATATCCCTTGTTGTTTGCACAATCGCCGGATTGGTTTTTACTTGGCAGGCATGGAAACTTTACCAAAACTGTAATGTTCCTTCTGCTAGGACTTTGATGTTCGGGTCATTTGTTTACCTACCGCTTGTACAATTGACCCTAGTGTTAGACCGAATAAATTGAATAGCAAATGGAAAAGTCACCCATAGCCGACACCTCCCAAGACCGCTTTACGCAAATCCCAACAGGGAAAATCCTACTATGGTTGATAATGGTAAGCATTGTAATGCTATTTGCAGGCCTTACCAGTGGTTATATCGTTAGGCAAGCCGAGTCCAACTGGCAAATTTTTGACTTACCAAAGATGCTTGATTATTCAACAGGCGTGATCATCCTAAGTAGCTGGTCTTTGATCATGGGTCAAATGGCCATTAAGAAAAACCAAACCAAAAACCTATCTATCTTTTTGGTTATCACATTATTGCTAGGTATTGCATTTTGTATCACCCAATTTGCAGCGTGGTCCGAATTGGTTCGGATGGGCATTTATTTCACGGGCAATCCTTCTGGATCATTCTTATATGTTCTTACTGCCATTCACCTTGCACACTTAGTTGGCGGAATAATTTATTTGACCAACGTCACAATTCGATCATTGATGGGCAGCTACTCGGCTGATAATCATCTAGGTATTGAATTGTGTGGGATTTTATGGCATTTTTTAGGGCTACTTTGGGTCTACCTATACATTTTCGTGAACGTAGTTCGTTAGAAACCTGTTGAAATTTAGAAGGATTCCACGCTTAAAAAATTAAGAGCGCAAGGAAAAAACTATTTATTTTGCGGTGTCAAATAATTAGTAGCTGAATCCATCAGCTTCACTCTAATCAACACCTTACACGAAATATGTCAGCTGTAGCCGGACAACCAACCAAAAATGCCTGGGGCGGAGGAACTTCCCCATACAACGTTAGCTGGGGAAAAATGTATATGTGGTTTTTCCTGGTTTCGGACGCCTTTACCTTCTCTTCTTTGATTTTGGCCTATGGTGTTATGCGTCACCGCTTCAGCGAAATTTGGCCTGTTGCAGATGATGTGTTCACCCACTTCCCTTTCGTTGAGGGTCATGTCCCCTTGGCTTATGTAGGATTGATGACATTTATCCTCATCATGAGCTCCGTAACCATGGTTTTGGCTGTTGATGCAGGACATCGTAGAGATAAAAAAGCTGTTGCAACTTGGATGTTTTGGACCATCATTGGAGGATTCTTGTTTTTAGGTTCCCAGGCATGGGAATGGTACCATTTCATCAAAGGAACACCTCAAGGAGCTTACATTCACATGGATGGTACTGTAGGTCGGCCTAAGGTTGATGAAAAGACCCATGTAGTAGATATGAACACGCTATTACTACCTGGAAATAAAGAGATTAAAGGGGCTGAAGCAGAGGCCTTCAAAGCAAAATCAGAGCATTTCCATGGTGCCAACCTGGTCAAAAACGAATATGGTCATCCATTGTTTGCCGACTTTTTCTTCTTCATTACAGGATTCCACGGTTTCCACGTTTTTTCAGGTGTGGTTATAAACATCATCATTTATTTCAATGTACTAAATGGGGTATACGCACGACGAGGGCACTATGAACAAGTTGAAAAAACAGGATTATATTGGCACTTCGTAGATTTGGTTTGGGTATTCGTGTTCACCTTCTTTTACCTCGTTTAATCACATCAACAACACCTTGATAAAGTAAACATATGTCAGGACACAGCAGCGAACATCACAACGATGAGAAAAAGCACGGGTACCATACCGGTGATATACACAATCAGTTCATTGAAGAGCACCACGATCCGAAAAATGTAAGCGTAATCTGGAGAACCTTTTGGATTCTCTTGATTGTCACCATTTTCGAAGTAGGCATTGCCTTCACCTCGATCCCCCGCGATATTTTGATTGCCATATTCATAGTGCTCACAATTGTAAAAGCATATTACATCGTTGCCTTTTTCATGCACCTTAAGCATGAGAAAATGTCTTTCAAGTACTCCATTTTGCTGCCGTTTTTCCTAATCCTATATTTCATTGTAATGGCAATTGCAGAAGGGAATTACTTGAACTTTATCGATTGATGTGTGTTTTAGCTTGAATGAAATTATCAGGCACGGCAACCAAAATCCTGGCAATTGCCTCAATTCTGTTACTACCATCCATAGCTTATCTTCTTATCTCAAGAGGAGATAACGACTACGAACGGCTTTTGATCTATGGTCCCAAGGAGCCAGCATCAAATGGTTCTGATACGGTTTATCATCAAATACCACCATTTGTCCTTACGGATCATTACGGTAGAAGCTTTTCTTCAAAAGATCTAGATGATAAGATTTTCGTTGCGGAGTTCTTCTTTGCAACCTGCAAAACCATTTGCCCGAAAATGACCATGCAGATGAAAAGAGTTCAAGAGGCATATGCAGATGACACCGAAATTTCACTTGTTTCGTACACCGTAAATCCTGCTGCCGACTCGGTTCCCGTACTCGCTGAATACGCCCGAAAACATGGCGCCCGTGAAAACAAATGGTTTTTTCTTACGGGAGACAAGAAACTAATCTACGATTTGGCCAGAACCGGCTACTTGGTCGCTGCAGGGGATGGCGATGGAGGTGAGCATGATTTTATCCACACCCAAAACTTGGTATTGATTGATAAGGAGATGCGGATACGTGGCTATTACGATGGAACAGATTACCAGGAGGTTAACCGTTTAATGGACGAGATAAAAGTTCTGAAGTGGGAATACGCCAAAGCAAATGGACGCAAATCCGTCTGGTAATCATCGAAAACGATAATGGAAACTCTATTAAAAAACGAAAAAAGCATCCTCCGCGGAATCTTCATCCTCTCAGGGGTGGTATTGATTGCTGTAATTGTCCTTGGAATGCTCCCAAAAGCCGACCATGTACCTGACTTTGTAAAATACCTGCCCACCCTTAATGCCATTATCAATGGTACTTGCTCCGCTCTACTCATCGCCTCCTACTATTTCATCCGCAAAAAAGATATTCTAACACACAAGAAGCTCAACATTGCAACATTCATTCTTTCCTCGATTTTCCTCCTGTCCTATGTCACTTTCCATTCTTTCGGTATAGAGACCCGTTTTCCGGCAGACAATCCAATACGTCCTTTCTACCTGTTCATCTTGATTACTCACATCATATTGGCAGCATTTGTATTGCCACTAGTGCTGTTCTCCTTCTATTACGGGCTCACAGGTAAAGTTGCTGCACACCGCAAGTTGACGCGCTTCTCATTCCCCATCTGGCTTTATGTTACAGTAACTGGGGTCATCGTATATCTGATGATTTCACCTTATTATGGCTTTTAAGGACTTCATTCACTATATTTGTAAAGCATGAAAAAGAGAATCATACTGGCAGTTTTTGTCTTGTTGATTTCCATTTTGGCTCCGGCATTGGAATCAACAGCCCAATGCTCCATGTGCAGGGCTGTCGCTTCCTC
>Ga0315906_10009914_pt1 | contig 11261 bp, 23 predicted proteins | sample LakEriMetagenome_4_FD_203526 | JGI IMG/M metagenome (GOLD analysis project Ga0315906, IMG submission 203526) | Freshwater fungal communities from buoy surface, Lake Erie, Ohio, United States - Buoy 2 MA122 | ecosystem: Environmental > Aquatic > Freshwater > Lake > Lake biofilm | place: USA... | reverse complement strand
GCTTATTATATTATATATCGTAGCTTCAGAGCTATTATACTTAGAACAAAACTCCTGCCTATTATTAGCATAAGAGATGTTTCCCTTAATAGCTGTAAAAGCCACCAATTGAATCTCCCTCTCTGTCAAATTCAAATTATTCACTATAGACAAGAATGTATAATATTTCTCAGCTATAACATAACTATCTGCTAATGAGCGTTTTAGCCTTTGACCTATTATTTTTCTATTCGTTTCCATATTTAATTAACACAAAGATAGGTGTATATTATCTATTGTCAAATACAATTAAATTATGTAATGCTATATTATGCTCAAATTTCCTCGTCAACAGTTTTCCAAAACACCATAACAACATTAACAAAGAACAATCCTATAACCACCTCATCTTCTACAGAACCATCTTCAAGCGTATATCTCTGAGAATATAATCCAATTTTAAAGAAAGGAGTCTTTAACGTATTAAGCTCAAATTCAATTGTCATCTCTTCAGAACCAATATACCCAGCAATAAGAGAAATAAACAACAATACCAAAAATACATATATCACTATCATAATAAAAATGTTTTATACTATCTATTCCCACCCGTCCTCCCCCAAAATTAACCTCTATAGAACACATGAACAAATAATATTTCTGTAATAGGGCCATTAATCGTTTGTGAGTCAATCTGGTATTGCATATAAAATTTTTTTTCTAAGGCCCCCCATCCCCTATGTTGATGGGAGAAGAACTAAAATTTTTAATAACCCCCCACATAGTTATATTGGGGAGAGAGGAGTCTACTCCAGCCTAAAACCCCACGTACAAGTTGCTCGGTTGGGGATATCCTCCACTTGATGTAACGAGCAAAACTGTTATAAATCGATAACAATGTCTACAACTAAAGAAATGGCTCAGATCCTGTCAGGTAACTTCTCAAGCGGTAAAGTTAACCCTAAAGATCCTAACAGCAAAGACAAGCAAGGCAACTTCTCAGGCTACAACGAGAATGGAGAGCGCATCTTCATCAGCAAGCAACTCATGTCCTCATTGGGTTTCAACACTGATGCTGACCTCAAGAAAGATGGCAAGTTTGTCAGCTTCTATGCAATCTACGACTCTAAAGAAATTCCAGCAGCTGATGCTAATGGAGAACTCACTCTCACTACTAATCGTGTTCAAGCAACCAGCCTGTTCACAAGCGAAGATGCGATGATTAATGCATTCTATGCTTCAGAGAGAAGGAAAATCGTAGGACAAGGTGGACTGAAGACCCTTGCAACCACTGTGGGATTGAGCGATGCGAGTGTTAATGCAATTTTGAGTGCCTCGATTTAACTCATTGGGCTTCCCATTAGCGTGGGGAGCCCATTTTCTTTCCCTTTATATATAAGGGTGGGTTGAATGTCAACGTTTGGGTGGGGTAAATAAAGGATGAAATAGATGGTGTAATTACCATACATGCCTGTTAATCAATTGATTAGACAGTAGAAAATAAGGAAAATATAGACATACATATAGCATTATTAACCAATTAAACCAAAAGACATGTACAAAGTAAATTTTATCATTGAAGAGTTAGAGAAAGGAAATATATCTGATGTATTTGTTAAAGTGTATCAGAATGATGTAGTTGTTGATACATTCAACACTTCATTTATTAGTTGTACTCCATTTGTTAAACAATGGAACAATTATGTATGGAGTGATGGAATGTGTCAAATGAGTGCTATTGTTCCTTTGTCTGTTGAAGATACATATTCATTAAAGAGCCTGTAACAGGGCTCTTTTCTTTTAATCATTTAAATCTATTTATATGTTTCATTACATTGTAATCAATCAGCTTGATGAGAGCATTGTTGCTTTAGATTCAACAAGAATAGATGGTTTTCAGGGATATGATACACCTGAAAAAGCATATATGTCTGGATTAGCAGCTAAAATAAAGAATAGGCTGTCTGATTTTTACATAATTTATGTCATATAAGAGCCTTCGGGCTCTTTATTCTAATGCACCATTTCAGCTTCCCAAGGGCTGACAGATGTATAATACACATATAGACTCAGTTGAAACCTGGAGAGGCTTATCGAGTACATAAATGTACAGCCCAATTAATATCTCCTATATACTGTTTAAGATGGTGTATGTAACACGTTCTGTGATGGCTGTCTGTATTTATACAGAGAGATATGAATATCAGCGTAATGTATTATACATCTGAGTGCAGAGGGGAATTATTATGTCACCAATTAAACCAATTATATGAAAGAGTTTGCACTTGTTTACAGTCAATCAAAGGTTTGGGTTGTTACATACTATGCTGATTGGATAGAATATCCATTTGGCTGTGTTATGCAGACATCTGATAATCTAGATGAATTAGAACGTGAGGCTAACTGGAGAAATGAGGAGATTGCTGATTTGATGGAGGGATAGATGCTCCCGAGCAGGTGCAAAGCCTGCATTTTTCTTTTTTATTCGTTCATTAGATTAAATAGCTAGCCAATGCGCATTCAATAATCTGTTCACAGATGTGTCATTGTATAACAACCAGCCACTGTATAGCCTAAGGGTTAGGTGTGGAGAACAGATGCTTCAACCAGCAAAACGGTACAGAGAGGGTAAAACAGTCCTCTCAACTTTTATTTGTCATCATTTAAAAACCATATATGAACCAATTTAAAAGAATATCTGTCCCTAAATTTAAAATAGGCAGATTTAAGCTCAATGAGTATGAATTACGTCAGCTTCTGTTAGATGTGACAAAAGGTGAAAATCTACAGTTTTTAAATGCTAAAGTGGTAGATTGTGCATCAGGTGATGTAGCATTTGTGACATCTATTGGATTATCTGATAGATTGCCTGGATTGCATGTTTGTACAAATATTGCTATTGAGCATATGAATGTTAAAAATCAAGTCACCAATTTAAAACCAAATATATGTCACAAACATTTGAAAGCCTTTTGTTAGAAGTTAGGGATTCTATTGAGCAATCAATGACACCATCACAGCTCACATCAACCCTCATGATGGCTCTTAAGAAAGCTGAAGAACTTGAGGAAGAATGGATTAATGAGCTATATGAGAATAATGATGGGTTTCAATCGTTTATTTATTAAATTGTACGTTTATGCCAATGATTAAACCTATTACAGGCAATTTTACGTACACTCAAAGGATAAATGGATGGGCTAAGCTCATTCATTTAACCAAGAGTGGCTCAAGTCTTGAATCTTTTAGATCCTCATTACCATTCTTTATTGATATTCCTATTGTTAAAATAGAGAATAAGCCATGTAATAAGCCACTTCTAATGATAAGAAGATGGAAAACATGGGGATTGAAGAATTTGTACACTGGAAAGAAATGTCATCATTAAACTTAAAAATCAATTTATTATGGAAAAGCTTGCACGTTTTGGTATCTTAGTATTATTGTATGTATTGTCATTTGTTATTGTTTACACCATTTTACCGTCTGTTGTATGGATATTTGGTGGTTCTTTTAGAGATGTAGCACAGAGTGTGCCATATGCATTATTTGGTATTATGTTCATTAATCTGTTCTTGGGAGTTATATTCTCAGAATGCTTTGACACAAATTTTAAATCTAAAAGATAATGTATTAAAGTCATTATAGGGTGACTGTTTACGCTCTGGTGTGTCTACATCTGGAGCTTTTTCTTTAATTTTACACCATTAAACAAAGAAATTATGTATATAGAAGCAAAACTCGTATTTCAGCACTATGTGCCTGAAAACTATTCAAATTTGTTATTTCTCTCTATGAAGAAGGATCATATCCCATTTGTCTATTCTCTAGAGAACCTCATGGATCCAGAGAAATATATAGAAATCAATGGCTATCCTGTTAAACCATGGATAATTGAAGAGGGTAATCCAAATCTATCTAATAGTGATAGGATATTGGCTAACCCAGATCAAATAGGTTGGTTTGATGAGGGTGAACATTGTGATGAGATATGTGACATTGAAATAAAGCACATTAATAACATTCTAGAATATGACAATGGATATTTATTCATTGAAGTGGATGAGGAGGATGATGTTGTTCTATTTCAAGACAAGGTTGTGTTAGCATATGCAGAAGATGATGATGATTATGAAATAAATGAGGATGCTGATAATGAACCTAATGATGACCAGATTTTTAACAATTTCAACCACGAAGGTGGTATAAAATATTGATAATGAAGAAATTACTTATTTTATTGGACAATTATGCAACAGCAAAGCTTGAGGCTTTTGCAGAGCACATTATTATTAAGTTCAAATTGGAAGAGAGAGACAAGCCTTCTGTATATAAAATAGAGCAGAAGTTTAAGTCTACATATCCAAAGAACAGACCATCTCAAGATGAGTGGTTCAAAGAATATAGAGTTTCTATGCTATATGGCAGAGAAATAACGAATATTGGTTAGGTTTTAATGGTGAATGAGAGAGCCCTGGCAAATGCTGGGGCTTTTCTTTATTATTTAATTCAAACATAGAAGGCAATGACTAAAAAAACGTATTTAAACGCAGAAAAAAAGCACGCTGTAAGAGAATTTCTATTTAGCTATTTCACATTTAATACTATTGTAGGACTAGCTGGTCCAGACATTAATGATTACATTAAATGGTGCAAATTAAAAGGTTATGATATCTTTGAAATATGGGAAATGGAGCCTACTATAGCTATGAAACAGCTTACACAGGTAAAATATCCCGTAAGTTACAAGTTTGGTAACATTCTTAATGCTGAAATTAAACAAAATGTATTGTTTGACCTTGATTATTGCGTATCTGTTAGATATATGAAGGAACATTTGAAGAAATTCAAAGATAACTTCATAATGACATTCTCAACACGCATTGGTATCAAAGAGACAATCAGTAAGTTCTTTAAGTTTAGACATGAGAATATTTTAAATGAATACGATTTTGATGGTCCAGGACTACAAAATAAAGTGTTCACTACCAATCTAGGTAAGTATTTATTTATTACATATGCTGATACATCAGCCATGTGTTGTATAGCTAAAATTGCATAATTATGGATACTTGTAGTACAGATGAATTTAGAGTTTGTAAAAAGTGTGAGCAAAAACTTCCAAATACAGCAGAATATTTCTATCACGCTAAGCAAAAAACAAAAGATGGAATATATACACCATCTTTAAGATCTAAGTGTAAATCTTGTTACGTAGGTCCTAAAAAAGAAAAAGTTATAACAACTCATAAAACTTGCACAAATTGCAAAACAGAGTTTCTTAAGACTACTGATAACTTTAGATTACTCACTGATATTAAAGGATGTAGGTATTTAATGTCTTATTGCAAAAAATGTGAAAGAATTCATGGTTCTAAGTATAGATATAGTTACAATTATAAAAATAACATATTGTTAGCAAAACGCAAGACAAAAGCTAAAGCACTTGGTATTTCTATAGAACAATATTCTACAGGTAGATATAAAGGATGGTCTGCTCATAAAAAAAAGTTTCCATCATCTACGTATGAAGAGTATTTGCAATATAAAGAAACCACAGATCAAAGAATGGATGCTAATAGAAAAAAGCAAAGAGACACACTTACAGACAATTATGTAAGAAGTCTTATAGCTAAAAGAACAAAAATGGGTACAGAAGTTCTTTATGACCTATCAGCTTTAATAGAAACTTATAAACTTAATTTATTAATCAAAAGAAAAGTTAATGGAAAATATAACACAGCTTAGAGATGATCTGTTAAAACATTACAAAGATCTTGTAGAAGGCTCTTTAGATATTAAAACAGCTAAAGAAATATCTAATACGGCAGGTAAGATATTATCTTCTGCTAAAGTTCAATTAGAGTATAATGTTTATACAGGTAATAAAAACAAGATAAAATTCTTAGAAGGTAAATAAAAAATCAATCAAATGAAAAAAACATTCAAATTTTGGACAATTTCTGAAGACAATGCACTTAAGACATGTATAACCAAGTTCAAAAGTGACACAGAAGCTGCTATATGGGCTGCTGAGAAGTTTGATAGAACTGTAAAATCTGTGTATCAGAGGATTATGTTTATCAGACAAGGTAAAGAGTTTACTTATAGAGAGAAGAAAGCTGAAACAACTCCTGTAAAGAGGATAAAATCAAATGAGGGAGTTGTAATTCCTGCAGGATTTACATTTGATATTGCTCCTAAAAGAGCTGTAATGTACACTGATCATGTTAGATTATACTTCTAATCATGAGAGAACTCCTAATTGACTCCATTTTCAGTTTATCTGGAGATGAGTATGAAACAATATATGATGTCCTAGAACTAGCTAAAGAGTCTGAACAGCAATTAGTCGAGAGGCTAGTAAGAATTGCTTGTTTCTATAGAGACCAGTTCAATGATGTAGTCATCAATTAAACCCATATATCATGTCAGTAACACTAGTTTATTCCTCAGCATTCAACCAGAGAGATTATGCATTAGCCAGCAAGCTAATAGATGCTATATTCTCAGCAAAAAAGAAGAACAGGATAGTAGTGGAGAGAAACAGATTCACCTACATTCCATCTAATGGAACTAGGAAGATGACCATTAGGTTAAAACGTTTCTCCTGATTTCAAAGGGAAGCATCACATTTATTTGTGGTGTTTCCCATTTTTTATTAATTTTGACAGTATGGAAATAATAATAGTTATTATTGCAGTTGTAGTATGGATGGTGTATGAATACATTAAAGCTCCATTCTATGATGAAAAAAGAGAGTTTTTTTATAAAAAGAAGAAGAAATGATGATATCACCGTATTCATACCCAATTTTAAAACATTTTATGTTAGATAAGGAAAAGTATCCATATTTGGACAATTATCGTAATTTTACACCAGACGATGTTGTTGATGTAATGATCAAAGAAATAAATGCTCCTGTTGACTTTAGAAATGTTAAGAGCAGGAAGAGAGAGTATGCAGAAGCAAAGAAGATATATTGCAAGATTTGTATATTTAATCTGAATATGAGACTGAGAGATGTAGGAGATACAGTTTATGGATATGACCACAGTGATGTGATACATGCCCATAGATCATTTGATACATTATATCAGACAGATGATATATTTATGAATAAATGTAATAGAGTGTTTCGTAGACTCAATATAACATTATAAGGGGGTAACATGGTTTTGACAGACTTGTGAGTGGTAAGCAAACATGCAGAGACACGTACTACATCTCTTTAATCTGTGTACAACAAACAAACGACAAGACACAATCTTCTCGTGTAGCAGAGGGAGAGGCTATCTTAGCCTCACTCTTCAGTGAAGTTGCAATAGCAGCCTAACCTACTGGGTAGCTATACCTGGAAACAGAAAATAGCAAGTGTCTGAAAAGACAAGTCCCAAATTATCCTGGATTATTAGGACTCTAAAAACATTAGAAACCAGGTGGTGGATCGACCATAACAGGTCAGCCCTTACGGTGCAAATTGTCAAGTTTTCTGCACAAGAAACTTGACATTAGTACTAAGCATGTAATAAATTTGTTTATTGACTTCTTGGCTGGACGTGGGTTCGAATCCCACTACCTCCACTACTATTTCACACATACCATTAACCAAAACAATGAAAAAATTACTAAAAAAAGCCAGATGTTATTTTCTTGGGCACAAGTGGATGATTATGTATGTCTACAATGGCACAAGAGTTAAATGTAAATGTCACAGATGTGATGTTGAGAAAGAAAACTATCTTTGGGAATTCTTAAACTAATTAATTATGGAACAGCTTTACAATTACGTATTTCATTACAATCACTTCGATGAGCTGTGGTATGCTATTCCCAGAGAAGTTTATTCAAAATACTGGGACAATGAGAACACAGAAGGTGTTCTTAATGCAAAAGACATGGATATATTGATACATCACATTATTAGAAAATAGATGTATGAATGTACTAATCTATGACATAGAGACCATGAAAGAGTTTTTCTTGGTGGTTGTTTACAACCCACAAGAGGACAAGTATTATAAATTCGGAGTAAATAGATGGCAGAATGATTTGGACAGTTTCATCAGATTCACAGAACAGCATAGTGAATACTATTGGGTGGGTTACAACAATCTCAGATTCGACTCTCAAGTGGTGGAATGGGTCATCAGGAACTATGAACAGTGGCACATACTCTCTGGTTTGGATATATGTGGAAGAATAGCACAGAAGGCTGCAGATGTTATACATGATGCTAATTATGATGTGTTTCCAGAATATAGAGAACAAGATTTATCCCTACGTCAACTAGATCTATTCAAGATTCACCACTTCGATAATAAAAATCGAAGGGTGAGTCTTAAAAGACTTGAGTTTGAGATGGATCTTGAGAATATAGAAGAAATGCCCATACATCACAGTAAAACAGATATGACTACTGTAGAACTGTTACAAACAGAAGAATATTGTGTAAATGATGTACAAGCCACCTATCAGTTCTATTTAGTCACTATTGGTCAATGTGATCATCCACTCTATAGAGGCAATAATCAAATTGAACTCAGACAGGATATAGAAGAAGAGTTTGGTATTCCATGTCTTAACTATTCAGACAGTAAGATTGGTGATGAGATGATTAAGAAGTATTATTGCCAAGAGAAAGGAATAAATTACAATGAACTACCAAAGAAAGGATTCTTTAGAGCTAATGTGAATGTTAATAAGTGTATAGCTGATTATGTAACATTTAAGACACCAGAGCTCCAAGCATTTCTAAAGAAGATGAAGAAGACTGTTCTTGGTATGCAGGATGATTTCAAAGAAGAGATACATTTCTACGGTAATGTATATTCATTTATGAAAGGTGGTATTCATACAGAGAATAAGCCTGAAGTGTTTGAAGCTGATGATGAACATGAAATTATTGATTGGGATGTAAGCAGTTATTATCCAGCCATCATTATTAATAATGGGCGTTATCCTGCGCATTTGGGTAAAGAGTTTCTACGTGGATACAAACAAATGTTTGATAAACGATTGGAACTTAAGCCTTTAGCTAAAAAGGATAAGCGTATTAAAGGTATTGTTGGTGCTCTAAAGCTTGCTGTAAACTCTGTTTATGGTAAGAGTTCAGACATGCAGAACTGGATATATGATAGGCAATTAACTATGTTCACCACTATTACAGGAGAACTTAGTCTAATGATGCTAATTGAGGCGTATGAGCTTAGAGGGATACACGTAATTAGTGCTAATACAGACGGTGTCACAATTATGATTAAGAAATGTGACATGGAGCTTATGAAGGCTATTAATGAATGGTGGATGAATCTCACTAGCTATGAGCTAGAACGCACAGACTATCAAAAGATTATATTCTCAACCGTAAATGATTACATAGCAATTAAAACAGATGGAGAAATTAAAAAGAAAGGTGATTTCCTCACGGATTTCGAGCTTCACAAAAACAAGTCTGCTCGCATTGTTCCTATTGCCCTTGAAGCTTATTATGTACATGACATACCTATTGCTACTACTATTATGGCTCATAATAACATTTATGATTTTTGTCTTAGACAAAAGTCTAGCAAGGATTTTCATTATGAAGGATGGAATAGAGCGAGGGGTGAAAAGACTGTCTACAACAAGCTCATCAGATACTATGTAAGCAATACAGGAGAGAAGCTACTCAAGGTGAAGAATCCTGAATGTCAATCTAATGCTGCTGATGTAAGTCAAGTGGAAGCTGGTGATTGGATGTGCACAGTGTGTAACCATCTACCAAAAGACACAGATGTAGCTACAGCAGGCATTAATTATCAATATTACATTGATAAGGCTGAAAGGATTGTACATAAGATAGCAACAAATGGTAAAAAACGTAAGATTGTTGTTGATCCAAACCAGCTTTCTCTTTTTTGATAATTGGTAATATAATACGTATTTACATATAATTTGTCCTTTTTATGACAAATTATATGCTTTCACATAATATGTACGAATAATGTGTAAATAATCACGTTATTCGTACATAAAGTGTGATTTTGCGTGTTATTATATTATTTGTATATTTGCTGTAAATATGTTTTATGGCTAAAATAACACGCGAAAACCTTGGTGATCATCTAATAGAGTTCCAATTAAAGATGGTGGGTAAAACTGTAGAAGATGCTCTTAAAGATCCATGGTGGTTTAGTAACATCACTATGACTAAAGAGCAACATACAGAGTTTATGGTTTATGCATTTCCATTAGTTAAGAGGATTCTTAGATGTAATAAGGAAAAAGCATGGCGTACACTTGATTGGTTTAATCTACAATTTGGTCTTAGGATTGTACCTACGTATTATGAATACAAAGAAATCAGGAAAAAGGTAGAAGAAGAACTTAAAAACATTAAGAATGACACAACAAGAGCTAATACAGAAGTATCCCAAGATATTTGAGCCTTATGAGGGTAATCCTTATGGTGTAAATTGGGGCATTCCAGACACATGGATTCAATTAGTTGATGACTTATGTGGAGCTATCCAGTCTCGTGTTGACCATTGGAAAATGTGGGACAAAGATGGTGAGCATAGATGTCCTCAAGTGACATGTACACAAGTTAAAGAGAAGTTTGGTAGTCTTAGGTTCTATTATTCAGGAGGTGATACTCAAGTTGATGGTATGGTTAACCTTGCTGCACACATGAGCTATTATATATGCATTGATTGTGGATCTAGAGAGCATCTTGGTAGAACTGAAGGATGGATTACTACCAAATGTAAATCATGTGCTGAAAAAAATGAAGACATATGGAGTTCATTCAAAGAATCAGAAGAATAGGTAAGAAGATACGTAATATAATCAAATGGATCCCAATTCTCTGGCATGACGAGGATTGGGATTTTTATTATATATACAATATTCTTCAGAAGAAATTAGAGTTTGTTGAAAAAGACATGCTCAAGAGCCATCTTGAGAACAGTGAGCTTTATGCAAATAAGATTAGAACAGCCATTAGACTTATTGAGATAGTCAGGGATGAGAAATACCTTGATGAATATCTACTAGAAAATGACTGGGGTAATGCCAACAAGGCTATAGAAAAGCAAGCAAAAGCAAAGAAAGTATTATTTAACTATCTCAACCACAATATTGAAAGTTGGTGGAGCTAAAAACAATTTTATGGGAGCAAATTGGTTTCAAATCTATTCAAGAGGTAAAAATGTTAGCAATGCATATGATAGAGCTGTAGATCATGCTAACGATGTACATGGTCATCAAGAAGGCTACAGTGGAGAGATTAACTCTTCTGC
>Ga0315906_10009911_pt1 | contig 11262 bp, 11 predicted proteins | sample LakEriMetagenome_4_FD_203526 | JGI IMG/M metagenome (GOLD analysis project Ga0315906, IMG submission 203526) | Freshwater fungal communities from buoy surface, Lake Erie, Ohio, United States - Buoy 2 MA122 | ecosystem: Environmental > Aquatic > Freshwater > Lake > Lake biofilm | place: USA... | reverse complement strand
TCTATTTTTTTGAATTATTTATTTTTTCAAATTCTTTAATTAGCTCCTGATCGGATTTACTTTCTATTTTAAGTAAATCTTTAGCGTCTTTTGCAGCATCACTATTTGGGAAAAATTTTATGCAATCATTGTAAGCAATTTTTGCATTTAAATAATCATGAATAGTAAATTGAAATATGTTACCAACTCTAAATAAACAGTACGGTGCTAAAGATGAATAGGGATAATAATCAAAACACTCCTGATAAAGTTCAATTGCTTTTTGCGGATAACCCATATTATCTGAAATTTCAGCGGCTTTAAATAAAAAATCTACACACACACTATCTTGCCAATAATATTTGTGAAATTCCTGATACATTGCAATTGCTCGGTTTCCCTTGTTTTTATCTAATATTGTGGAACTATACAAACTATCTTCCATTAATTTAATCTGTTTCAAAAGTCCGGATTTAGATCGGTCAATTTTAACAGAATCTTTTTTTTCATTTATTTTTTGATCTGTTGAAGATTGATTTGAACAAGACAATAAATTGATAGAAAAAATTATTCCTAAAACAAAAACAAAATTATTTACCTGCATAAACTTTTGTTTTATAATCTGCCTTAACTTTTCCTTTGCTAATATCATTTAGTTTACCAATTATCAATTTTCTTCTTAAAGCACTTAATCTATCGGTAAATAATTTACCTTCAATATGGTCATACTCATGCTGAATTACCCTTGCAATTAAACCATCAAAAGTTTCCGTATGTTTTTTAAACTTTTCATCATAATATTCTATAGTAACCAAAGAAGATCTCGTAACATCTTCCCTTAGTTTTGGAATACTTAAACAGCCTTCGTTAAACTTCCATTCTTCGCCGGATTCTTCAATAATTTTAGCATTGATAAATATTCTTTTAAAAACCTTGAGTTGTTCTTTTTCTTCCTTTGTAAATTCATCATCATCTTCTTCATCATTACCTGCAAAAGGTTCAGTATCAACAATAAATAACCGAATGGCTTTGCCTATTTGATGTGCGGCAAGTCCAACACCACCGGCATTGTACATTGTTTCAAACATATTTTTGATTAAATGATTCAGTTCAGGATAATTTTTATCTATATCAGACCCAACTTTTCTTAAAACAGGATCGCCGTATACAACAATTGGTAAAATCATTTTTTAAATTTAAGACATTAAAAATACAAAATTAAGCGCATTGATTATGCAATGAAAATCTTATGTAAGAAAAATAAAAAAAAAATTTGTTTGTGTTTAAAAAGTGATTAGTTTTGCATTCGTATTTAAAAGCGAAAGTAGCTCAGTTGGTAGAGCGTAACCTTGCCAAGGTTAAGGTCGCGGGTTCGAGACCCGTCTTTCGCTCAAAAAACCGATTCATTTTAGAGTCGGTTTTTTTTTGTGCCTTTTTATCAATTATTACTAATTGGTGTTAAAAATTTATTTGCAATTTTAAATAGTTTTGAAAGAAAATTTTTATCGATTTCAGTTTAAAGATTAGTTTTAGAGAAATTATTACAATTTGTTTTAAAAAAAACTTCAAAAATTATTAAGTACTATTTATTGGGGCTAGTACAATAAATCTTTTATTTGATTATAAGATTTATTGAGTAATTAATAATTAGGATAAATATTGTAATTCGTTTATTTTCAATAAAAATATAATTTATAAATTTTTCAGTAAAATTATAAATCCCATAAAATAGATCGACTAATATTAGTAAAACTACTATTAGTGAAATTAAATTAACCGGAATCGTTATGAAATTATAATGGGATGCCTGGCAAAAATTTCCATTCCAAAATTGAAATGATCCTTTAAAAAGACCACAACCAGGGCAGCTTATGTTTAGCAAGTTTTTGAAAATGCAAGTCGAAATGCCCGAATCGTTTGTAGGTTGATATAATAACAAGGTTGAATAACCACCTATAATTAAAATCAAAAGTGATATTTTTTCAACCTTGTTTATTTTTCTTTATTGTTTAACCTCTTCTTCTAATAAATTTCCACTATCGTCAATAGAGACTCTGATTCGTGATTCTTTTTTGTTTTTTAAAAATAATATTAACCAAACTATACCCCAACTTCCACAAGTAACTAAGGTTATAATACCATGTAATGTATTATTCAATTTTGTACCTTCTTTTTTCAATACAGCAATTAAACTTTCAGAATTTTTATCTACTACAATGTAACCTTCCAAAGCTTTTGTAGAAATGTAAGAGTCAAATCTTTTTTTTCGTTCTTGATTTTCCATGTTTTGTGTTTTTAATTGGTTATTAGATGACAATAAAATTTTTTCAAAAATACAACAAATATGTTGTAAAACAAATATGTTGTATTTATCAATTTTGAAAAAAAATTGATCCCAATAAATAAAGATATACTTCAAAAAAATTTTGGTCGCCATATACGAGATATTCGTATTAAAAAAGGTTTAACACAAGTTGAAGTAAGTAGCTCAATGAATAAGGATCAACAAAGTTTGCAACGAATTGAAAGTGGTAAGGTCTCACCATCACTTTATTATTTATTTGAACTTTCTGAAGGTTTAGGTATATCAATTCAGGAATTAGTTTCATTCGATGTAACTAATAAGTAGATGAAAAATCAATTTCAACATTAAGTCATTATTTTCTTACACGATTTTTTTTATTTAAATTTATATGACTCACATGTTTTGCAAACATTTGAGCTATTTAAACATTAATATTGATTAAATTGATTTTTAATAATCATAATTTTAATGGATATTAATAAACTTAAAAACATGATAGCATTTACAAAAGTTAATCTTCCTTATGGGTGGATGGGAAATATGGCTCCATTTCCGATTGTATATGAAGATAAACTTTGGTTAACAACAGAGGCATTATTTCAGTCGATGAGATTTAGTAATGAAGAAATAAAAGAGCTAATTAGAATCCAAGCAAGTCCAATGACAGCTAAAATGAAGGCGAAAAAAAACAGAGCACTTTATACTGTTGAGCCTATGTCAGAGCAAGATGTAGTAAATATGAAATTATGTATTAAATTGAAATTGGTACAACATCCTGTTTTAAAAACCGAACTCCTTAAAACCGCTGATAATTTTATTTTCGAAAATATTGAATTAAGAAAAGGTGCAAGACATTTTTTTTGGGGAGCAAAATTGATTAATGGCGAACTGGTTGGTAACAATATGATGGGAAAAATATGGATGGAGTTTAGAGATAAAGTCAAAAATAATTTGATCTAAATAAAATTTATATAACTAAAATTACTTATTTGAAATGTTTACCTTTTCAAAATTAATCTTACAGAAAAAATTGATCTAATTTTTCCTTAATTTTTTAATACCTGTCAGTGTAATTTAGCAGATTTTTTATTTTACGGATAAAAAAATTGTTTTTTTAAAAAATTAAATTTTTCGTAACATTTTGAATTACAGTGATTTTTTTCGACAACAAACGACTGTAAATATATATATCCGTCTATAAATGTTTATTAACCGAATCCCGGTTTTTTCTCGTTGTTACTTTGCATCGTCAAATTTTGATAGGCGCCAAAAATCAAATCCGACAAAAATTAAAAATGTAAAACAATTAAAAAAAACAAACATCATGAACTCAATTAAAAACAAAGTAACATTAATCGGTAACCTAGGTAATGCCCCTGAAATTAAATCATTAGAAAACAATAAAAAGTTAGCTCGTGTGTCAATTGCAACAAATGAAATTTATAAAAATCAAAAAGGTGAGCGCGTTACCGATACCACCTGGCACAATGTAATTATGTGGAGTCCGCTTGCAGATATTGCAGAGAAATTATTAAAAAAAGGATCGGAAGTAGCCATTGAAGGAAAATTAATAAACAGATCCTACACAGATAAAGACGGAGTAAAAAGATACATCACAGAAATACAGGCAAGCGAATTAGTATTATTAGGTAAAGCGTAATCAGAAAAAATAAATATCAATCAATTTAAAAAAATAAAACATGAACACAATAAAAAACAAAGTAACCTTAATTGGTAATGTGAGTAAAGCTCCGGAAGTAAAACAAATTGCTGAAAACAAAAAAGTAGCGCGAATTTATTTAGCGAGTAACGAAGTGTATAAAAATGCAAAAGGAGAAAAAGTTACACAGACCACATGGCATAACATTGTGCTGTGGGGTAAACTGGCTGAACTTGCCGAACAACAATTAAACAAGGGATCTGAAATTGCAATTGACGGAAAATTGATCAATAGAAATTATACAGACAAAAACGGAGTGTTACGTTACAGTACCGAAATTTTAGCAAATGGTTTAATAATAATGGGAAAAGCATAAAATCAATTAAAAACATAAATTCTTAAATTCTAATTAATACATAAAAAACAAAAACAAATAACATGAAAAATAGCATTAACAAAATTACCTTATCAGGAAATGTAGGATCTCAGCCAACAGTTAAAACAATTGCAAATAATAAAAAGCGCGCATATTTATCTCTTGCAACGCATGAGTTTATTAAAACTACAGATGGAAAAATTAAACGATTAACCATTTGGCACAAAGTTGTGCTAAGCGGAAGATTAGCTGAGTTAAGTGAAAACACCATTAATAAAGGTTCAGCAATACAAATTGCCGGCAAACTAATTAAGCGCAGTAAAAAAAATAAAGAAGGAGTGATGCAAACTGTTTCCGAAATCAGAGCAAAGGATTTGGTAATTGTTGGGAAAGCGTAACTGAATAAAATTTAAAATGGTGGTTGAGGCACTCGAAACCACCATAAAAAAATCACTTATAATCGAGCCCTTCGAGAATCTCAAGATACAGAATCATTAATAAAAAATAATTTAACCCCCTATGCTTGTAAAAACATACGGTTACGCAGTAACCGGAATTAACGCAACACAAATTACCATTGAAGTAAATATGACCACCGGAATAAATTTTTTTCTGGTGGGTTTACCCGATAGCGCAGTAAAAGAAAGCCAGCAACGAATTATTGCTGCTATAAAAAATTGTGGATACAAGATGCCCGGTAAAAGTATAACAGTTAATATGGCACCTGCCGATATTCGAAAAGAAGGTGCAGCCTACGATTTAAGTATTGCAATAGGAATTCTTGCAGCCTCCGAACAATTAAAAACTGATTTATTAAATGATTATGTTATTATGGGTGAATTATCGCTCGATGGCGAGTTGCGTCCAATCAGAGGCGTTTTGCCAATTGCTATAAAGGCAAAAGAAGAAGGCTTTAAAGGAATCATTTTGCCTAAACAAAACATGGCCGAAGCATCAGTTGTAGAAGGCCTCGATGTTTATGGCGCTGAAAACATGTTGCAAATTATTCGTTTTTTAAATGAAGAAGGTGAATTGGAAAAAGCAGTTTTTACCCGCGATGAAAGTCAGCAAAATCAATTGCAACACGATTTTGATTTTTGTGATGTTCGTGGACAAGATAACATAAAGCGTGCATTGGAAATTGCAGCAGCCGGCGGACACAATGTGATTTTGATTGGTCCGCCAGGAGCAGGAAAAACCATGCTTTCAAAACGCTTACCTTCTATCTTGCCTGAATTAAGCATTCAGGAGGCACTTGAAACCACAAAAATTCATAGTGTTGCGGGTAAGTTGGGCAAACAAACCGGATTGATTCAGCAACGACCGTTTCGATCACCGCATCATACAATTTCTGATGTGGCGCTTGTTGGTGGAGGTGGCAATCCACAACCCGGCGAAATTTCTTTGGCACATAACGGTGTTTTATTTTTAGATGAATTACCTGAATTTAAACGAACTGTACTCGAAGTGATGCGTCAGCCACTTGAGGACAGAGTAGTAACAATTTCACGTGCAAAGAATACGGTTGAATATCCTGCGGGTTTTATGCTGATTGCAAGTATGAATCCTTGTCCTTGTGGTTTTTACAACCACCCGGAAAAACAATGTGTTTGCGGGCCAGGAGTAGTACAAAAATACCTTAACAAAATTTCAGGACCATTGCTTGACAGAATTGATTTGCATGTTGAGGTTACTCCTGTTCCTTTTACTGAACTTTCTAAAGCACCAGCAAAAGAAAAAAGTAAAGACATTAAATCAAGAGTGATAAACGCTAGACAAGTTCAAAAAGACCGATTTAAAAATAGAACCGGTATGCACAGTAACGCACAACTTCGAACAAAAGATTTACAAGTGTTTTGTAAATTAAATGAGCCAAGTTCTTTATTGCTTAAAAATGCAATGGAAAAATTAGGATTATCGGCTCGAGCTTATGATCGCATTTTAAAAGTTGCTCGTACTATTGCTGATTTGGACCATGCCGAAAATATAGAAACAAATCACATTGCAGAGGCAATTCAGTACAGGAGTTTAGATCGATCAGGTTGGGCTGGTTAAATTGGTAAAGAACAAAATAATTGTCCTTAACAAACAACACAGATAAAAGATAAAATGGTAAATGATGAGTTTAGAATTTAGATCGTAGTGTTTTTAACTTTCTACGTTTCTTTACGAAGTAATTACTGTATCTGGAACGATAAAAGCCACTTTTACCTCTAAAAATATATCCATAAGTAATACACATTGTTAAATAATTATCATATCTGGATGTATTTGATCCAAATGTAGTTTCTCCAAATTGAGTGCCTCTGATATTTTTTGGATTATCAATTGGGTCATAGCCGTAGTTGTTTGCAAGGGATAATGGAATATTTAACTCATCAGTTCTATTAGAAAGTTCCACAGCCAATGGTTCCATTTTAGAAGGATCACCCCAACCCTGAGAGATATCATCCAAATAATCAGTAAAAGTTTTTCTCCACATCAACTCCCAGCCAAATCTGTGTCTTTTTTTATAAGTAAAATGAAAACCTAAAGTAAATGGAACGCACAATCCAAATGGACTATATTCTACACCTTCAGTTTTTAATGGTCGTAGTTTTACAGTTTCTCCTTTATAAGTTGCTTTTGGATCACTGTAAAAAAAACCAATTCCAACACCAGCATAAAAGCGTAATCCAAGATTAAAACGATAGTCTGCTCCCAAATCTGGATCTTCAAAAAATACAAATTGAGTTTGAATATTTAAATCCAACATATCATTAACGAAATTCAAATTTCTTGCGTTTCTAAATACATTTTTAGTTAATTTATCATCGCCGGCAATTCTTAAATAATTTAACTCTGCCTTTAAATAAATAGGTTTTCTGTAACTTCTTGGTGTTTTTAACTTATGGCGAAAATAAAATCCTAATGCCTGACGTGTTTGTCCAAGTTGAATATCTGATAAAAAATCTTTTCTTGACCCTTCATTTCCACCAATATCCCCAAGATAGTTAGCTACACCAATTCCACCACCATACTCATTAACGAATATGCCTGATGAGCCTCCGCCTCCTCTACTAGCTCTCCTACCTTTTCCACCAAAGGCTTTTCTTACAGATTGTTTAAAAGATTGCGCATCTAAATCCGAACTAAAAATTAAAAAAAGAAATAATATGAATGATAATTTTTTCAATTGTCTGAAATTTCCGTCAACGAAAATAATAATTTATAATTAAATGTTGTAAAAAATTACAAAAAGGATGATAAATCATTTTTCAGTTGAATGCCCTAATAAGTTATCCTTAACAATAAATTAATATTGAGCAGAATACAATAATCTATATTTGTAGTATTAAATAAGAGAATAAATGGAAGATAAAATTAAAATTTTGCTGGTTGATGATGAACAAGATATTCTTGACTTTTTAAGTTATAATCTGTCTAAAGAAGGTTATGAAGTACTTACAGCTTCAAATGGCAATGATGCAATTACAATTGCAAAAAAACACATTCCAAAACTTATTGTTCTTGATGTTATGATGCCCGAACTTGATGGTATGGAAACCTGCCGACAAATAAGAGATATACCGGAACTTAAAGATGTAATTATTGCTTTTTTAACTGCCAGAAATGAAGATTATTCTCAGATTGCGGGGTTTGATGTAGGAGGCGATGATTATATAACAAAACCCATAAAACCAAGAGTATTGAGCAGCAGAATTAAGGCATTACTACGTCGTGGATCTTTGGTGCAACAAAATACTGAAGAAAATGTAGATTTAGGCGAATTAAAAATTGATAAAGAACGTTTTATAATCATAAAAAAAGGGGTTGAAATAAGTTTACCTAAAAAAGAATTTAAACTATTAACATTACTGGCAACAAAACCAGGTAAAGTATTTACAAGAGAATTTATTCTTCAACAGGTTTGGGGAGATGAAGTTGTTGTTGGTGATAGAACAATTGATGTACACATTAGAAAACTGAGAGAGAAACTTGGAGATGATTATATTAAAACTGTAAAAGGAATTGGTTATAAATTTGAATTTTAAATAAACCATTCCTTTTGATTACCTATGGTGCGAATCCTAAGAAAAAAGGCCAAAAAAAACTTACTCTTCATTCTTGCCGACTTGATTCATTATAAAATCTCAAAATCGTAAATTCCTCCCACTATAGAATAGAGAGAGACTCTCTACTTCAGACTGGATCAATTCCTGAAATTGAAAAATCCATTGATTTTTAATTTTTTAATTTAAACTTAATGTTAAATTTTTGTTTCCTAAATGTTTCATAATTAACCTTATTGTAGCATTTGCTTAACGTTATGTTTAAACGTTGCTTCGAAATTTGCAATATAAATTTAAAACTATTCATGCAAAATTTTAGAAGATTAAAGCAACGTACAAACATGACAAAAATTCAATTTAGTTTATTCATTAACTTCTTTTTCACCTTTTTTATTACTGCTCAAAACGGTAAAATTTCAGGAACCATAATAGACAAAAAAACAGGAGAAACCTTACCTGGTGCAAGTGTTTTACTTGAAGGAACTACTCAAGGTGCTTCATCAGATTTTGATGGAAATTATACCATAATAGCAGTGAAGCCAGGTGTTTATAATGTAGTGTGTAAATATGTTTCCTATGCAAATAAACTAATTAAAGATGTAAAAGTAAATGCAGGAGAAACTATAACCGTTAACTTTTCAATGGAAGAACCACAAGGTGATACTTTAAAAGAAGTTACAATTACTGCTACATTAAATAAAGAAAATGTAAATACACTTTTTGTAATGCAAAAAAATAACGCATCGGTAAGTGATGGAATTTCTGCTGAAACAATAAAGAAAACTCCTGACAGAAATACAAGTGATGTGTTAAAGCGTGTGAGTGGTGCAAGTATTCAGGATAATAAATTTGCCATCATTAGAGGCTTAAATGATAGATACAATGCTGCATATATTAATGGTGCACCATTACCAAGTTCAGAAAGTGATCGTAAAGCTTTTTCATTTGATATTTTTCCATCCAACCTACTTGATAACCTTGTGATTATAAAAACTGCCACACCAGAATTGCCCGCTGACTTTGCAGGTGGAGTAATTCAAATCAATACCAAAAGTATTCCTGATGATAATTTTCAAAGTATCTCTGTTGGATCGGGATATAATACCATTGCAACTTTTAAAGAAAAAATTACTTATCAAGGAAGTTCTACAGATTGGTTAGGATATGATGATGGAAAAAGAAATCTGCCTTCTGCACTGCCCGCTACTCTTGATTTTAAACAATACTACACTACACCTCAAAAGAAAGCTGAGTTAGCAAAACTAATGCCTAATGAATGGGCATTAGGGAATTCAACGTTTCAGCCAAATTATAATTTTCAATATGCAATGGCACATACGTTCAGGGCTAAAGAAAGTAATAAAAGTTTAGGAATGATGTTGGCTGTTACTTATAACAACAACAATAATTTTAATAATTCAGTTCGTAATGATTTTTTAAATGATATTGATCCTGTTACAGGAAAGGTGGTACAGGATTTTGAATACAAGGATAAAAATTACATTACCAATACACTTGCCGGTGTACTTGCAAATTTTTCTTTCAAGATTAATGATAAAAACAGCATTACATTGAAAAACATTTATAGCATAAATTCTGAAAACAGAGTTACCATGCGCGAAGGAACAAGAGAGTATTATAACATTATTAAAACATTGGAGAAGTCAAGTGTTCGTTGGTTTACCGAGAATAAATTATATACAACTCAATTAGTAGGTAAACATTTGCTAGGCGAAAAAATTAAGTTAAACTGGATTGGAGGATTTAGTAATATCAATAGAAATATTCCAAATTTAAGAAGAATGATTTATACAAAAGCTTCGCAAAAATACGATCCAACAAATCCGGATGAGCCGGACCCTGTATTTGAAGCAGCAATACAAACTACGGGAACATCACCAAGCACTGGAGGTAATTTCTTTTATTCAAAAAATATTGAAAACATGTATAATGTTAATGCCGATGTTTCTATTCCGCTTGATTTTAAAAAATTAAAACTTTCAAATGAAATAAAAATTGGTTCGGGTTTCCAAAGAAGAGTGCGAGATTTTGATGCAAGATTCCTAGGCTTAACTAGATACAGCATACCTGGTAAAATTACTTTTGACAGAACTTTATTAACCTTAGCGGAAGATCAAATTTTTGCTCCTGAAAATTTGGGTTTGCTTGCAAATGGTAAAGGTGGATTTAAATTAGAAGAGGCTTCAAAACCAAATGATTCTTACGATGCATCATCAGAGTTGTTCTCCTCTTTTGCAATGGTTGATACACGTTTCAAATCTTGGTTAAGATTAGTTTGGGGCGCACGTATCGAAAACTTCAATCAACGTCTTGGATCTTTTGAAGACGATGGTTCACCAGTTATTGTTGATTCAACATATACTGATATTTTACCATCTGCAAATTTGATATTCTCTTTAACTGAAAAACAAAATATTCGTGTATCATATTATAAAACACTCTCTCGTCCTGAGTTTAGAGAATTAGCTCCATTTGGATTTTATGATTTCGTAACTAACTTTTCTATCCGCGGAAATCAATACTTAAAAAGAGCATTGATTAATAACTATGATATTCGTTACGAATTTTATCCCGGAAGAGGACAATTGTTATCAGCTTCAGGTTTTTATAAAACATTTGATAATGCTATTGAGCAAATCAATCGTGCGGATGAAAACAGAGCACTTACTTATCAAAACGTAAAAAATGCTGTAAATTATGGTTTTGAATTAGAATTCAGAGTAATTGTAGGTGCTTTATTAAAAGCTGATTCAAGCAAGTTTTTGAATAACATTACCTTGTTTTCAAATTATGCTTACATACAATCTAAAGTTGATGTAAGTGAAGTTAAAGGTTCAATTTCTCCAGAACGTCCTTTACAAGGTCAATC
>Ga0315906_10009908_pt1 | contig 11263 bp, 9 predicted proteins | sample LakEriMetagenome_4_FD_203526 | JGI IMG/M metagenome (GOLD analysis project Ga0315906, IMG submission 203526) | Freshwater fungal communities from buoy surface, Lake Erie, Ohio, United States - Buoy 2 MA122 | ecosystem: Environmental > Aquatic > Freshwater > Lake > Lake biofilm | place: USA: Lake... | reverse complement strand
GGTTTGCACTGGAAAGTATGAAAACGGATACAATTCTTATTCTGGGAGGAGTAGATAAAGGGAATGATTACAAGATATTAAAAAGTCTTGTCGCCGATAAGGTGCGTGCTATTATTTGTTTGGGTACAGAAAACAAAAAAATACATCAGGCTTTTAAAGATTTAAATATAAGTATTACGGATGCTGAAAGTGCAATGGAGGCCGTAAGCCAGGCATATAAACTTGCAAAAAATGGTGACACTGTTTTGTTGAGTCCTGCCTGTGCCAGTTTCGACTTGTTTAAAAATTATGAAGATCGGGGTAATCAATTTAAGGCGGCAGTAAAATTATTGTAATCTAATAAAACAACTGAATGAATCAGTTTCATCAATTAAAATCAGGATTAACACCTGAAGGCATTCAAAAACAAACGAAAGGAGACAGAGCAATCTGGGCTATTGTAGTACTCTTATCGCTGGCTAGTCTGTTGGTAGTATATAGTTCAACCAATTCACTGGCTTATAAACTGCACAAGGGCAATCCGCATATTTATTTAGGCAGACAATTAGGGTTTGCTGCACTCGGCTTGTTAATTATTTATATTTCTCATAGGGTAAATTATAAGATCTATTCAAACATGGCGCGCATTTTATTCATCTTATCAATACCCTTGCTCATCTATACTTTAGGATTTGGTACAAAACTTAATGATGCAAACCGATGGATTAAGCTTCCTGTTTTGAATTTTACTTTTCAGTCTTCAGATCTTGCTAAACTTGCATTATTCATGTACTTATCGCATCTGTTATCGAAAAAGCAAGATGTAATCAAAGATTTTAAGAAAGGATTTTTGCCGCTGATGTTTCCCATCTTTATTATTTGTATTCTCATCGCACCTGCAAATTTATCTACCGCTTTATTAACAGGTGGAATATCGATGCTACTGCTGTTTATTGGAAGAGTAAATTTCCGTCATCTGCTCATTGTAGGCATGATGGTGTTGGTGCCTGTTATAATTCTCATTGCGCTTGCGAGAGTATATTATGATGAAGCGGCTGGAAAATCTAAAGAACTTCCTGCTGTGCTTTCAGTGAAGCGTGTTCCAACATGGATTCACCGTGCGCAGGACTTTATGTATGCCAAAAATGAGGAGTCGCCCTACCAGGTACAACAGGCTAAAATTGCTGTGGCCAAAGGTGGATTTTTCGGGCTGGGTCCGGGCAACAGTGAGCAGAGAAATTTCTTGCCACATCCTTATTCAGATTTTATATATGCCATTATCATTGAAGAATATGGATTAGCAGGCGGTGCTTTTATTGTATTTATTTATTTGGTTTTTTTATTCCGAAGTATAAAAATTTTCAGAAAATGTCCCTACGCTTTCGGCGCATTTTTAGCGATTGCCTTAAGCTTTACACTCGTTATTCAAGCAATGACGAATATGGCTGTGAATGTTGGATTATTTCCTGTAACTGGGGTAACGCTTCCTTTAGTTAGTATGGGCGGGAGCAGTATTATTTTCACCAGTCTTGCGATTGGTATTATTTTAAGTGTAGCACGACATGTTGAAGAGGCAGAAGGATTACCTGCAACACCAAAAGAAGCGATAGCAGCATGAGTAAAAGATTTTTAATAGCTGGCGGTGGTACAGGCGGACATATATTTCCTGCCATCGCAATTGCGCAGGAGTTGAAACAGCAGATGGCAGATGCTTCTTTTCTTTTTGTTGGGGCAAAAGGAAAGATGGAGATGGAGAAAATTCCGCAAGCAGGTTTTGAAATTGTTGGTTTAGATATAGCAGGATTTAACAGAAGTTCTTTGATAAAAAATATTGCATTGCCGTTTAAGTTGATCAAGAGTTTTATGCAGGTGCGCAGTATTATTAAGAAATATAAACCTGATGCAGTAATTGGTGTTGGCGGTTACGCTACATATCCTGTTTTGCGATGGGCGCAATTGAAAGGAATTCCCACTTTTATTCATGAAGCCAATGCTTATGCAGGAAAGTCGAACCGATTGCTTGCGAACAAGACTATAAAAGTTTTTACCGGAACAGATGGGATGGAAAATTTTTTCCCCCCCGATAAAATTGTGCTTACAGGAAATCCGATTCGCAGATCGATTATAAAGCATCAAGCGCAAGATGTATTAGCGCAATTTGGTTTGACTTCTGGAAATTGCACCCTGCTTGTAATTGGCGGAAGTTTGGGCGCGCTGTCCATTAATCAGGCAATTGCTCATGGGCTTGAAAGATTACGTAATAATGGGATTCAGGTTATCTGGCAAACAGGAAAACAATATGTTGCCACTGCAAAAAAAATGGCTGATAAAAAAACAGGCATTTGGGTAAATGAATTTATTACTGATATGGGTGCAGCTTATGCCGCTGCGGATATGGTAGTGTCAAGAGCCGGAGCAATGTCGGTGGCCGAGATTAGTGTAGTTGCAAAGCCTGCCATTTTTGTGCCTTTCCCTTTTGCAGCCGAAGATCATCAGACTTCCAATGCAATGAATCTGGTTAGGAAAAATGCAGCAATGATTTTGAAAGACCAGGATGCAAAAGATAAATTGATTGACATGGTAATTGCATTGGCTGCAGATGAGGAAAAAAGAAAGGAAATGCGCCAGCATCTTGCTTCATTGGGCGTAATGGATGCGGATAAGCGTATTGCTAATGAAATAATAAAAGCGATTTAATTGTGATAGGATTACAAGATATAAAGGCGGTGTATTTTATAGGTATAGGAGGCATTGGAATGAGTGCACTTGCTCGGTTTTTTAATTCGAAGGGGGTACGTGTAAGTGGGTATGATAAAACTGCAACTGATTTAACGAAGCAGTTAGAAGGAGAGGGCATGAAGGTGTTCTATGATGAAACACCAGCATCTATTCCTAAAGATGTGGAATTGGTAGTGTTTACACCGGCGATACCGGAAGCACATCAAGCCTTGGTTTTTTATCGTACCAATGGATATCAGGTAGTGAAGAGAAGTGATGTTTTGCAAATTATAACGGCAAGTTCTTTGAATGTTTGTGTAGCAGGTACACACGGAAAGACAACCATTAGTACGATGACATCTTTTTTGTTACAGGAAAGTGGTTATGGATGTAATGCATTTTTAGGAGGTGTGTCTGTGAATTATGGTACGAATTTCTGGAGTAGCAGTAATCCGCTTTGTGTGGTGGAGGCAGATGAATATGATCGCTCTTTTCATAAGCTCAGTCCTGATTTTGCAGTAGTAAGTTCTATGGATCCTGATCATCTGGATATATATGGCACTCCTGAAAATGTAGAACAAGCGTTTATTGAGTTTACCGAAAAAATCAGAACTGGCGGATGGTTGTTACACAAACACGGATTGAAGCGTGCTGCTGAGCTGAAAGCAGATCATGTGATGAGTTATCATGTACATGATAAACAGGCAGATATTCATGTACTCAATTTGAAAATTGAAAGTGGTGGCTACCGATACGATGTAGTGATTGGAAAAGGCGATAGTCAGCATGTGATACGCGATTTGATTTTACATGTAGGGGGCTTGCATAATGTTGAAAATTCATTGCCGGCTATAGCAATATGCCACCTCTTGCAATTAGCCGATGATAAGATAAGAGAAGCAATGGCTGCTTTTCTTGGAGTAAAACGAAGATTTGAGTATTGGATTAAACCCGGAGAAGGCGATATTGTAATGATTGATGATTATGCACATCATCCGGAAGAGTTAAGTGCATTGATAGGTGGAGCAAGATCTTTATTTGAGGGTTATGGATTAATGTTGATTTTTCAACCGCATTTGTATTCGCGTACAAAGGATCAGGCTGAAGGGTTTGCATCAAGTCTCGATATGGCGGATATGAGCATTTTGCTTCCCATTTATCCTGCAAGAGAATTGCCGATAGCAGGTGTAAGCAGTCAGATAATAGTGGATAAGATGCGCATACAAAATAAGAGGCTGATAGATAAAGAAACATTGATACAAAACATTAGGAATTTGGTTATTGAAAATCAACTGATCTCCGGGAATAATCGTTGGGTGATTATTACGGCAGGAGCAGGAGATATTGATGCAATGATTCCGGCATTGAAAGAAAAAATTTTGAATGGGTAATAAGACAGACATATTAAAAAAAGCAGCGATGATTACACTATGGAGTAGTGTAGGAGTCATTTCATTTGTTTTGTTGATTGCTTCGCGTATTCAACATTCAGAAGATGTTTGTAAAGACGTTGTGGTGCGTATAAAAAGTGCTGAAAATAGTAACTATATAAGCCAGAAAGAAATATTAAATCGTCTGTCTGATAATCATCCTGAGTTGCTGAAAAATAAATCGATAAGCAGTTTTAATCTTTCCCAATTAGAAGCGCTTTTGGAACACCACTTATGGATCAGAAATGCTGAATTGTTTTTTGATATTAAAAACGTTTTGCATGTAGAAGTTGAAGAACGAACTCCTGTAGCGCGTATATTTTGTGCCGATGGAGAGAGTTTTTATGTCGATGAACTCGGTATACAATTGCCCGCTAATGGCAATCAGGTTGCGAATGTGCCTGTATTTACCGGCTTCCCTCATTTGACAAAACCTTTGTTATCCAATGACAGCCTTTTGTTGATGCAGGTGCGGGATATGGGTGCTTATATATTGAAACATGAGTTTTGGATTGCTCAGATTGAGCAGATTCAAATAGATAAGAATAATATGGAATTGATTCCTAAACTGGGTAAACATCAAATTCTCTTTGGAGAAGGTGTACAGATTGAACAGAAATTTAAGAGACTCATGTTGTTTTATAAAAATGTTTTACATAAAGCAGGATGGAATTATTACAGTCTGCTCGACCTGCGTTACGACAAGCAGATTGTGGGTGTTCGAAGAGACAGCATTAGTCTTTATAAAAGTTTTGTTATTCCCTTTGATACCATAGAGATCAATAAAGTACTTGATACGGCCAAAATTGATCAGGATACTTTACGTAAGGATAAACAGGTGAAACAATCCACGCAAGTAAAAAAAGCAATCATGACAAATGATGAAGAACTTCAGGTTTTAGGAGAAGCTGAAAATTCAATTCAAGCAATTAATTATAAATCAAATTAAATCAAAATATATAAACATTTTAAATCAAAAGCAGTATGACTACCGAAACAACAAATCTCACACCGATTGCAGAAGAAACACTGAATCAAACAGACATTAATGATAATCCAATCATTGTTGGGTTAGATATTGGAACCACCAAAATTGCTGCGATAGCAGGACGAAAAAATCAGTTTGGAAAAATTGAAATTCTAGGCTTTGGAAAAGCTGCCAGTCATGGCGTAAAACATGGTATGGTGCTGAATATTGACCAAACCATCAGTGCTATTCAGGAAGCGCTGGAAAATTGCTATAAAAGTAATCCTGGTCTGTCCATTAAGGAAGTTTATGTAGGTATAGCCGGTCAGCATATCAAGTCGCTACAAACGCGCGGTGATATTGTAAGAACCAATACTGAAGAAGAAATATCCTTTAAGGAAGTAGCCCGACTGATTAATGAGCAACAGCAAACATATATCCCTGCGGGAGATCAGATTATTGATGTAATTCCACAGGATTATACGGTAGATAATTTCCAAAACATTCCTAATCCAATTGGAATGAGTGGTATTAAAGTGGGGGCTAATTTTCATATTATTACCGGAGACAGAAATGCAATTCGAAATATCAATCGTAGTGTTGAGAAGAGTGGGTTAACCATTAAAGATCTTATGCTTCAGCCTCTTGCATCGGCTTCTGCTGTTATGTGTGAACATGATTTGGAAGCAGGGGTAGCTATTGTAGATATTGGTGGGGGTACTACAGATCTTGCAGTTTTTTATGAAGGTATACTTCGGGCGACTGCTGTTATACCTTTTGGAGGTGAAAATATTACCAATGATATAAAAATGGGATTAGGTGTGCTTCGTACGCAGGCTGAGCAGATGAAAATTCAGTTTGGAAGTGCATTGGCGGAAGAAACGAAATCCAATACCTTCATCACGATTCCGGGCATCAAGGGATTGGCAGCAAAAGAAATAAGTGTTAAAAATCTGGCTAATATTATTCAGGCGCGTATGACGGAGATTATGGATTTCGTAACCTATCATCTTAAGCAGGTAGGATTGGATAATAAAATGCTCAATGGTGGTGTGATACTAACCGGGGGTGGATCACAATTACGACATTTAATTCAGCTTACGGAATACGTAACCGGACTGAACGCACGTATTGGTTATCCTAACGAACATCTTGCATCCGGGCATGTGGATGAGTTGGCTAATCCTATGTATTCAACTTGTATAGGATTAATATTAAAAGGTCAGAATATCTACGAGAACTCTCCCAATCGTTTGGTGCCACAAAAAGATGATATTGTAATTATTGAGGATGTTGTTACGCCTCCAGTACTGGTAGATGTTGAAACAACACCATCAGTGGATACCCCTGTCGTAGTTGGTGGAAGAGTAAGGAGTTTAAAAGAATTTATACAAAACATCAAGACAGGTATTATTGGCATGTTTGAAGAAACAGAAGACAAAAAATTTCAATAGTTTTTACTTAACCCATAACAATTCCGGCATATGATCCATTTTGATTTACCAAAAGAAAAATCCTCCATTATCAAAGTAATTGGTGTAGGAGGCGGTGGCAGCAATGCAGTTAATCACATGTATGCTCAGTCCATCGAAGGCGTGAATTTTATTATCTGTAATACAGATGCTCAGGCTATTGCACAGAGTAGGGTGCCTAACAAGATACAGTTGGGGCCGCATCTTACACAAGGACTAGGCGCCGGCGCCAACCCCGATATCGGAAGACAGGCTACGGAAGAGAGTTTGGAAGAAATAAAGCATATTCTTGAAGTAAATACCAAGATGGCCTTTATTACTGCAGGAATGGGAGGTGGTACTGGAACAGGAGGTGCTCCGATCATATCTAAAATCTGTAAAGATCTTGGCATTCTGACTGTGGGTATTGTTACTACACCATTTAGCTACGAAGGAAAGAAAAGATTTCTTCAAGCTCAGGAAGGGATTGAACGTATGAAACAATATGTAGATACCTTACTTATCATCAGCAACGATAAATTGAGACATCAATTTGGTAACCTTAAAATGAAAGAAGCTTTTTCAAAAGCGGATAATATTTTAGCTACCGCTGCCAAATGTATAACGGATGTGATTAGCAGTACAGGACAAATCAATGTTGACTTTGCTGATGTTTGTACAGTAATGAAAAATGGGGGCAAAGCGATTCTTGGTAATGGTTCTGCTTCTGGTGAAAACCGTGCACAGGTTGCCATAGAAGAAGCATTGAACTCGCCACTATTGAATGATAATGATATAAGTGGTGCGCGCTGGATGTTAATTAATATCACAAGTGCTGAGGGAGACCATGAATACACAATGGATGAAGTAGAAGTGATTCAAAATTATGTACTAAGACAAGCTGGCGAGGATACAGATGTAATTCTGGGTATTGGTTATGACGCCAGCTTGGGTGATAAAATAGGCATTACACTCATTGCAACAGGTTTTGAGTCAGATAACTTAGATCATAACACTAAGGCAACGAATGCCGGCACTCAGGAAAATCAAAACAAAGTGGTACTTGCATTGGGTAACAATGAAGTAGTGGTGAATGAAAATACTCCTGCAGCAACGCCTATTCAGTCGGAGGCTTCTGTTACAGAGATAACTTTACAAGATCAGCCTGATGTTTCAAAAACAGAAAAGGATGCGCTTTCAGTGTATCTTTCTCAGGATATTCCTTCTATAAATTATCAGCAAAAACAAGATGTGGAAACACCAAATGAAATGTTGCCCATAGATTCAGTTGTGTTGCCGGATGCTGTTGAACCGTCAAGTCCGGTACTTGGCGGCGGATATCTTACACCACCTGCGGTAATTTACGAAGAGGATAATGCTGAAACAAAGTCTGCAGAGCCATTGAATGTGTTACCGGAAGAGATGCCAAAGGCACCTATCATTCAATTTATAAAGGAAGAGGAAGATATTTTTAATATGCAGCTTGTAGAAAGGGAAGTGGAAGCGGTTAACCAAACCGAACCTGGTCAACTATTTCCGATGAATGAGGTGCGTCAGCCGGTAGTGATTGATGAGGAAGAAGAACAACAAAGAAAAAAGGCATCCGAGCGCTTACAGAAACTTAGAAATCTTTCTTACAATATCTATGGCAATGAAGTGAATAACGAATTTGATGCGGTGCCGGCATATGTAAGAAGAAATCTGGAATTGTATAGTACGATTTCTCCTGCTGAAAATTTTTATAGTAATTATACCGTAAAATCAGACGAGAACAATCAAACACATATCAGCAATATGAATTCATTTCTCGACGGGAATAAACCGGACTAATCTGTCTTTTTACTGATCTTTTTACGCCGGAACAAAAAAGGTTATCTGTACATATCCTCTCTGCTTTACAGGGAGGATATTTTTTTTCTTTAAATTAAACAATTTGTAAAATTTCATGTTGATATTTGCACATCATTAAAACAAAAAATATTAATTATGGCATTGGAAATAGGACAAAAAGCCCCTGAGTTTTCTTTGTATAACTCAGATAAGAACAAGGTTAACCTGGCTGATTTCAAAGGCAAAAAAGTAGTTTTATTATTTTTTCCTCAAGCTTTTACGGGCATTTGCACCAGTGAATTATGTTCTGTAAGAGACGATATTGGAAGATATGAACAGGCGGATGCTCAGGTTATTGCCATTTCAGTTGATTCAGTTAATGCACTGAATCGTTTTAAACAAGATCAGAACTATAATTTCCCCTTACTGAGCGATTTTAATAAAGAAACATCTCGAGCTTATGACGCAATATATGAGCAATGGGTATTGGATATGAAAGGTGTATCCAAGCGCAGTGCTTTTGTGATAGATCGGGAAGGCATGATTCGTTATGCAGAAGTATCGGAAAGTCCTGCAGATCTTCCAAATTTTGATGCAGTCAATACAATACTCGCTCAAATTGCCTGATAGGAAAAGGATGAGTTTTGAATAAGCCGCTTATTTTCGTAAGTGGCTTATTTTTTGAATTGAGGGATAAAAAATTGGAGGTTAAAAAAAAAGATACTATCTTCAACAAGATGAAAAAGTACATTTTCATATCCTTATTTAGTTTGTCACTTGTGTTTTGTACCAAAACAAATGCACAAGCTGATATGCGTACATCTATTGGGGTAAAGAATGTAAAATACTTCCCCAATCCCGCCACTACAATAATTAATTTTGATTTTTCTGATAAAATAGACTTGAAAAATGCAACATTTAAAATTTCCAGTCTGATCGGAAAAACAATGTTTGAAACAAGTAACCTTACGCCCCGTACTGTAATAAACCTGAATGATTTTTTCAGAGGCGTTTATATATTTCAAGTTACTGACAGAAATGGCAAACTCCTTGAAAGCAGCAAATTCGTAGTGCAGAAATAATATTCCAACTTATTTCTTTCTCAAAAATACCTTTTCAGTGCCTTTTATTATTCGACTTTTGTAATCTTGATAAGATTTGTAGGCAGATGCTGTGATACCGGCGTACTTCCTGTATTTACTACAGTATCTCCGCTTTTGATGAATCCTCTTCCCTTAAGGATTTCAATTTGATCTGCAATGATGTTATCTACACTTTCTTCCTCGGCATAATACAATGCACGGACACCCCAGCTCAGACTTAATTGATTAACCAGACTTTTTTCTTTTGTAAAAATAAATAAGGGAGAGCGAGGTCTGAAAGAACTGAGCATAAAACCGGTGTATCCACTCTGCGTCATTCCGATAAGTGCTTCGGCTTTAATATCTTTTGATATTTCACATGCATTATAACATAATGCATCACTTAGAAAAGACGGAGAGTGCGGTTGTGGTTTAAGATCTTCTTCCCTGTCATAATAGTAATAGCTGCTCGATTCTACTTCTTTAATAATCTTACACATAGTGGAAACCACCAGTGCGGGGTGATTGCCTGTAGCCGTTTCTCCACTGAGCATGACAGCGTCTGCACCTTCCAGTACAGCATTGGCCACATCTGTTATTTCACTTCTGTTGGGCTTAACACGGTCAATCATACTTTCCATCATCTGCGTAGCCACAATAACAGGCTTGGCACGATGAATACATTTCCTGATTAGCTCCTTTTGAATAAGCGGAACTTTTTCAACAGGGAGTTCAACACCTAAGTCTCCCCTGGCAATCATAATGCCATCACTTTTTAAAATAATCTCTCTGATATTTGTTAAAGCTTCCGGCTTCTCAATTTTTGCGATGATTTTAGATTTGCTTTTTTTAGCTTCTAATTTCTCACGTAGAACAACGATATCATTTACATCTCTTACAAATGAAAGCGCTACCCAATCAAGCTGTTGCTCAATAATAAACTCAAGATCTTGCAGATCTTTTTCTGTAAGTGCAGGCAGTGATATTTTTGTATCGGGCAGATTGATTCCTTTCTTGGAGGATAACTTCCCGCCCAATGTAACTTCTACCTGAACATCATTATTCGGTTGGATGCCTTTTACGATCACTTCTATTTTCCCATCATCAATCATAATTACATTGCCAATTTTTACATCTTGATGTAAGTTGGGATAAGAGACATAAATTCTTTCAAGATTACCTACCACTTTTTCATTTGTAAAAGTGAGAATATCACCTTCTTTCACTTCTACGCCATTGCCTTCCATTTCGCCCACTCTTAATTTAGGACCCTGAAGATCACCAAGAATAGAGATGTTGAAAGGTTGCGTCTTGTTTATATTTCTAATATGTTGAATAATCCTGGCTTTATCTTCATGAGCGCCATGGGAAAAATTTAAACGAAAAACATTTACACCCGCTTTTACCAATTCAAGTAATTTTTCATAAGTGTCGCAAGCCGGTCCAACAGTAGCTACAATTTTTGTACGATGTGTGGAGTGTTGAATGGCCTCCTCTTTATTCATATCTGTATGGAGATACTTACCTATATTTTTTGACATATACTTTTTATTAGTGTGTTAACTGGCGAGAATCTTTACGATTTTCAGCCATTCTGCATTTACTTTTTGTTTTGCTTTTACTGCTTTGTCAAGTGGGGTGTAATGAAGTTTATTATTGACAATGCCTATCATTTGATTGTGTTTGCCTTCCAGTAAGGATTCAACGGCAGCATAACCCAGTCGGCTGGCAATTACTCTGTCTAAACAACTTGGAGCACCCCCGCGCTGAATATGACCAAGAATACATACTCTTGTATCGATATTA
>Ga0315906_10009907_pt1 | contig 11264 bp, 28 predicted proteins | sample LakEriMetagenome_4_FD_203526 | JGI IMG/M metagenome (GOLD analysis project Ga0315906, IMG submission 203526) | Freshwater fungal communities from buoy surface, Lake Erie, Ohio, United States - Buoy 2 MA122 | ecosystem: Environmental > Aquatic > Freshwater > Lake > Lake biofilm | place: USA... | reverse complement strand
GTTTGCGATACCAAAGTTGTCCGTCATATGTTGCTAGATCTCCGACGCCATATGCTGAGCCACCACTATATGCTCCAGTGTAATTCCAAAGAGCATCTGCTCCAGCAGGTCCAGTTTCTCCTTGTATGCCTTGGATACCTTGAATTCCTTGCTCACCTTGAATACCCTGTATGCCTTGCTCTCCTTGTGCACCATCAACACCATTTAATCCGTCAGCACCTTTGGCTGCAATTAAATCAAAATTAAGATCTATGTCTGGAGTTGTTGCAAGAGTTGTAATTCCAGTTGCATAATATGTTTGTCCATTATAAGTAACTACGTCACCTTCTGCATATGTAGCGCTTGGACTCCATTCACCATTATAGTTCCATAAAGCATCAGCACCTGCTGGACCTGTCTCACCAATTGGCCCCTGCAATCCTTGTGCACCTGTTGCACCATCGTCTCCCTGATCTCCTTTTGCGCCTGGCATAGGAACAATTTTAATAACTGCCATTATAAAGTACCTCCTGGTGTTACATCACCTATAACATAAATCGTTCCGACAACTGGTGTCCAAACAATATCTTCTATTTCTTCTGGAATTATTACCTGAAGATCAAAAGGCAACTCTGCGACGGTAGCCTTATAACCACTTCCCCAGTTCTTAGTAACTGAAGCATAAGCAGTAATATCTACAAATCCTTCGCCTGGTTCGCAATCCAAAGCATCTAATACATTTCCAGATTGATCATAGGCTGTGCATCTATATATCCATCCAGTTGTATCATAATATGTTACTTCATCATCTTCATAAAATTCTACACGTAAAGTTGCTGTATCTCCACGAACTGCTCTCCACTGAATGGTTACTGGATCAGCACCAAAAATTTCGGGAGCACAGAGATTTGCCATAATAAAAGATTATACCACGAAATATAGACTTGCCCAAAGATCGGTGGGTATGAGAGACAGATCAAAGGGCAAGCATTAAAAGTATATCATAACGGATAAAACGGACAATTAGTTATTAAAGTGTTTGCAATAGAAAATAGTTTGTGGTATAGTGTTTATAGGGTTTGTGGGGACTTTGCACTAGAGATACTAGTTCCTCTTCCACCAATAGATGTAACAAAAAATCTATGGGGGGAGGGGGGGACTTTCCCTCAGAGATACTTATTATTTATATATTATATATAGTTACTTTTTATTACTAGAAATAAAGTCTATAATGGTTTCATACATACGATCAAGTTTTTTTTGCATATCGGCCTGTTCTTTTTCTTCTCTCATTAAATGATCTTTCATGTGAGACATTTCTAATTCTAGACGATTAACTTGATCTTTTAAACTTGATCCACCATTGGGTTTAAATTCTGCTCTTATTTCATCAAAGTAATGTTTTGTTAGCCACTTGATTCCACCAGTAACTAATGCTACAATAGAACCTATTGAAACTATTAGCGCTGCCCAGGATTCGATTGACATAACAAGGAAATTATAACATGGAGTTTTTAAAAAATGAAATCTGAGATACTTAGAACATTAGAGTATTCTACAAATTTAATAATTTCGCCAGATATGGATGGTTTTATGTCGGCGCAGTTATTAAATCGTTATAACGGATCTAGGGTTGTAGGTACGTATGATAAGAATATTTTATGTCTGGCGGACAGTATCAGTCCTAGAGATTGTTTGTTTGTTGATTGCGATATGAATCATCCAGATTATGTTTCGGTTGGCAATCACATGCGTTTATTAAATGATAATATGTCGGCGAAAAGTTTTAACCCGAATGTCCATTTCGGTATTACAAAATATAGCGACAAGTTTCCATTCGCAACCGCATATTTAATTGCGTTCGCAACAGGAATTCAAACATCGGCAACAGAGATGATACGCATGGCCTACGCTGACTCTACCCTACGCAATTTAGATAATTACAGCGAAAACATGCGAACATGGTCTGATAGGATGGTTTGCCCTGCAGTAGAATATGTTATGCATGAAACCGAATATGCCAGACAAATTGACGACGGTATAAGAATACAATATCCAAACCAATCCTTTACTTCCAAACGGTATGGCAAAGAACGGTATGTACAAACCCTTAATGATGCATTTGTTAATGAGAAGGTTTCACATGAAACATTAACGCATGGATATAAATACCAAACCGATAAAGTTGGTTTGACGACCATGAAAAAATATATGTGTGATATTTTCTCATATGCTGAAATATACTCAGGAGAGTATTCGGTTACTTATTATGATATGATGGAATGGTGAGTGATGATGTTAGGTTTATTGATTTGTTTGATCCTAATCAGCCAAGAAGTGATAGGGATTTAATTGAGTCCCGCCTCGAAATATGCAATGGTTGTGAATGGTTTAACAAGCGTATGGTAAAATGTAAGAAGTGTGGTTGTTTTATGAAACTTAAGACAACATTAGTTCAAGCAAAATGTCCGATAGGAAAGTGGTAATATGAAAAAAGAAGATGTTGTAGAAATAATGATCTACACTGTTAATAATTATAATATTGAAGGTGCCGAGAAGGCTGGTTTGACATATGAGCAAATTCAAAATATGTTAGATTCTACTAGACCAGACTTAGTTCAGATGTTTAGTATGATTTATGATGATCTAGTTAAAAAAGGTGCTATTACGGCTGAGTAGTGCCATATTTATCTAGTCACGTTTTTTAAAGTTGAAGTAATCTTTAAATTTTTACTAAACTTGGATTAAGTGCAGATCTTGCTCCTGCAATTGCTTTTTCGATTTCAGAACAAACAAAATTGTATTCTTCGTTAAATGTTTCAATTGTTCTGCCACCATGCTGTGCAAAAGGTTCAGAGTGTCCTTCTGCCATTAATGACTCTTTGAGTGTTTTCTCAGCATCGTAGTTTAAGGATTTGTTTGCAAAGTGTTTCATGACATATCCATCTTTATCAATAAGATACTTTTCGTAGTTTCCACCCATGTCAACTTGATCATAAAAACCAATGTTGAACCCACTGGTTGGCATGAATTTTCCTTCTACATTTGAGTCTTCTAAATGCTCTTTCATATCCCGTAAAGCCTTCATCTGTGATGAAATTTCTACATACAACTCATGAGGTTGACGTCTTTCGTGATTATCGTTAGCATGAGGATATATTTCATAAAACTTTTCGTGTGGATTTGAAGAAACCATTTCAGAGTAATTAAATGTTGTTCCGTAAACATCTTCTCCATAAGCCTTTGAGTCTAGACCGCAAGTAATTCCATCTGCCCACTTTCCTCTAGTAATTCCTGGACCACAATAGTCATTTGTAGGAACACCAATGATTTCAAATCCTTGATCTTGGTACTTTTCCTGAAGCCACTGAAGAACTTCTAGTTGATTAGCATTTCCACAACCAACTGTTGTGTTTGCTATCATTGTTACTTTACCTTTGTATTGTTTTAAAAAATCAGAATTTCCTTCTGCAGAATTTAAATCAATGTCGTATATAGACTTTGGCGTCATTGTAGTTTCCCCCATAAAATTATTGTGACTTATGAATGTTTAGTTCGGTAGTCATGGGTATATTATAACCCCCATTTTTTGTTATTTTTATTGCACAAACACTGTTCACAGCACTGTTCTTTAAACATCTTTAATGCCAAACCATCGTTTTCTGGTCTACCTAGATCTTCCCAGAACTTCTCTCTACCCATATTGTCAATTTCTGAAATTTTTTCTGATTCGCTCATATATCCCACCATCCTCTAATAGTTCCACCAAGTGGACATTGCATTTCTAAATGTTTACCGTCGGCAATCCACTGCCTATGTAGTTTGTTTTGAAAATCATAGTCTGGCTCATGTGTATACCGCTCACAATCTGGACAAACCTCTGCTTTGACATATTCAAATACATGCCTACATTTTTTGTTCCATCCACCAATATGAGGATTCATCATATGTTCTGGTATAGGTAGTCCATCTGGATATATATTATGGACTACCCCGCTTTTAGTGTCTGGGCCAACGATAACCTTCATGTATTTCATTATACCGCCATCTGAAAAATTTTTTAAAAACCATTTTTACAAAAATCTGAATTTTTTGCTAATGTGTATGATGCATAAAAAAAATAAAATTAAATAAAAAAAATAGTGAGCACGATCTTGGGAGATTTATTTTTGTGCTCACTACTAGGGGGAGATTTTATTTCTATGGCACTACTTGCCTAGTTCCAAATAGCCACCCGTTGTGTATTCCTATCAGGGGTGCGTCAATACATACTGCGATGTTTGGTGGTAGGGCACTTGAGAAAGATGTAATAAAAGTTTCTACACTTTCCTTGTTAGGTAATGTCATTTTCTTAGTTTCGCCGTTAGTCGTTGTTAGTGTTATTGGTATCATTTTTTTCCTTTTCTAATTCGTAGTGTGAGCGGTCATAGTTTCCTAATGTTCCGCCATTTTCTAGGTGTGATTTTCTGCGTAGTTGCTCTGCTGAGTAGTTAGCCATTGCTAACACACTCGCAAGGTTCAATGGTGTAATCATCGTTATCGCCGTAGAATACATAACCTCTACCGCCACAAGGGGAGCATTTATAACTTAGTGTCTGATACATTTTCATTTTGTTTATCCTTTCTTAATTCTTAAAGTGTAGCAGGGGCTACTGACATAGCCTCTACTGTAAATCCGTAAGCCACTAGGCTTTCCATAAGGTCATTTATCTGACGCTCATTTATCATCAACATGTTTGATGTTGTTAGAATAGTATCCTCTTTTGATACTGTGTAATTTAGTGTTAGCATTTTTGCTACCTAACCTTTCTTTTTGTTATACTGTAATTCTATCTGTTGCCACTGACATTTTGGGGTGTCTATGGGGTAGCCCCTGTGTGATTTACCTCACACTATTTAGCGAATCTACACAATTTGGACATATCGCAATAATATTGCGCTTTGATACATAGGTGGTCTGACCACATAACTTACAATTTTTCTTACTCATTTTAGAACCTTTCTGTTCATTTCTTATACTGCGTATTCTACTCTATACCGCCACAAAAGTCAAGACGACACGCCGTGTCTTTTTGTGACTTGTGCCACACTAGGAGGCGTAATGCTCTAGGTAGCAACCTGAGCAGACGACACGCCCAGAAGTCATAACCTGAGTGTATTTTCTATCTAGTTCACAGATTTCACATTTTTTCATTTTATCTGTTCCTTTCTTTAGTTTCTATACTGCGTATTCTACACGATAGAACTGACATTTTCAAGTCTTCCGTCGGCGTGTCGTATAACTATTTTTGTGGTGTTCATCACATGTCCTAAATGTCCGAATTTTCGAAAAATTTCGAACCCCGACACGCCCGACCTCGGGGGTGGGGGATTTTGTGATAATCCTCACAAAAAAAGATTTCCGACACGCCCGAAATACAGGGCAAAATGTCAGTGCCTCGTGTTAGACTTACAGTATCAAAATTAAATAGTGCTAAATGAGCCTAGCAAATAAGTCTAGAAATAGAATGAGCCTAGCAAATAAGTTAGCACACTAAATAGAAAGGTAGGTCAGAAAATGACTACACTAAATAAAACTACGATAGAAATCGTTTTAGAAAATGGTTTCAATATTCAGGATAAAATCTGCGTATTTTGTTCAAATACCCTTGATCGCTGGGATACTTTTTGCTTCCCTTGCCAAGAGTATAAAGGCGTGATGAAAGTCATAGACGCCGTTGATTACTACGGAGTAGATATTCTAGGTGTGTGAGGCAACTCACACTCCCCAAGCGTGGGTCTAATTTGACTTTAACGCTAAAAAATGAAATAATAGCACTATTAGAAAGTATCTTAGAAAGGATAACTGAAATGAAAACTTATTCAATTCCTGACCTGTTAGTGGGTCAAACTTATTACCCTCGCTCCCTTGCGAGAAAATACCAATACGGCGAAATCAATTTCGCTGAAAAGCGTGAGGATATTTATTTATCCGAAGGCTATGAGGCTTTCGCAATTCGCTTCAATGGTCATCGTTGGGCTACTGTCGCCGTAAAGGTGGCAGACTAATGAACACTTTTGATAGAATACTAAAAGAGCAACAAGAAAAAAGAATTGCTCAAAGTCTAAAAGATAAAAAAATTGTAGAGGCTATGTTCTCTAATAATTCTCGCTCACTAAATAATTCATACGAATTGAGAAAGGTTGAAAACTAAAATGAAATTAGATGAATTCAAGGCTCTTATTGAGAGCCAGCGCAAAGCGCAACAATTGACAAACTTAGAGAAAATCGCTACAATAGTTAATAACACAAACAACAAGAAAGGTAAAAACTAACTATGACAAACACAACTTACACAGACTACCCCTTTACTGCTCAAGGCGTAAAGTTTATTTCAAGAGTCTATAATAATTCACCAATGGCAAATCAAATTGCTATGCTTCCTGAAGGTATATTTACTGCAATGAATCTTCAAGCAATTACAGATTTAATAGGTAATGCTTCAGTTTTAACTCGTAATGAATTGGTAAATGAATTAGAACAAATAAATGCAGGCTGGTCAACCGCTCTTATTCTATTAGATGAGGAGTCTAACTAATGATGACACGAAAAGACTATGTTCAAACTTCTAACATTCTTAAAGGCTTTGCTGATGATATTCACCCACAAGTCTTTGAGGATTTGGTAGAGGAATTCGCTCAATTCTTTCTCGCTGATAACGATAGATTTGACAAAGCAAGATTTGAAAAGGCTTGCGGTGTAGATGAATTAGGTTTAATTCCTGTCTAAAAATAAAATTAGCAAATGCGAAATCTGCGGTAGAATTTTTATCGCAGATCTCAAATGCTTTGCGTGTGCTGCTAAAAAATCCTAAAAAATTCGAAACGTTATCCACAGGTTATCCACAATGTGAATTATGTAACACTTTACGGGATTTGTGATTTTTCCCACACGACACGCCGTCTTAAAGTTTGAGATGAGTTTGAAAATGTCAGTGAAAAATGGTAGGCTAGAAGCCTGAAAATAAAGAAAGGAAAACTAATGAAAAATATTTTAATTAGTTATGTTGTTGATGTTGATACTGATTTAGATGCGTATTTTGCGCTTCAGAAATCTTTGAGAAGTTTGCCTGATAGTGAATTGGCAAAGTTTGATGCTTTTGATATTCTTGATGTAGAAAAGGAGAAAAACTAAATGGGATTAGATATGTATCTCCACGCTAAAAAATATGTGGAAAAAGTAAATTGGCAGGCTCTTAGAGATAATGAGGAATTATCCTATGAAAGTCCTGAAGTAATTAATCCGTTATGGAAAAATATTGTAGATGTTGCTGATATGTCAGATGTTGCTACAGATATTTATGGCGTTAATGTTGAAGTAACTTGTGCTTATTGGCGCAAGGCTAATCAGATTCATAAATGGTTTGTTGATAATGTTCAGCGTGGAGTAGATGACTGCGGTGATTACTATGTATCACACGAAAAATTACAGGCACTACTTGATCTCGTGAATAGAGCATTGGCAGAGCGTAACCCTACTTTGCTATCGCCTCAAGGGGGATTTTTCTTTGGCTCAACCGATATCGACGAGTGGTATTGGCAAGACCTAAAGAATACTAAGACTAAATTGGAGCGTATATTTGCTCTGCCCGAAATGTCCAAATTGTCCTTTTACTACACTTCCTCGTGGTAGAAGGGCGTGGGGATTTGAAAATGTCAGACCCCTATGATAGGATTTCAGTATGAACAGAAAGAAGGAAAGAAAAATGGATAGATTAGAAATAGCGGTAGATAGAATTAGAAACTGCCACCTATGCGACGGCAAGGGTGTTTATACTTGGAGTAATGGCGAGGACTATGACTTTGAGAATTGTGTGTGTAATCCTCACGAAATAATCTTTGACCACGACGGAGATGTAATTTGGGCTGACGAAAGCCTTGAAAAAACTATTTGGGAAAGTGCTGAGGTATAAATAATGGGAAGCACTTTCGCACACGACCTTGCTTTATTTGATGAGTTTGATATTGAAAGGCAGATAGCAATTCACTTATCTGCTAATCACTACCCACCCGTTCCTAAAGAAATGGTTAAACCTTGTATTGAAGCAATTGACGCCGTAAATGACTTAGGGCTATGGCACTTAGAGATACCCTTACCCGAAGGAGTATTCTATAAGGATAATTTGACCACTGCTCCAGCACACGCTATTATTGACCAACACCACCTAAATGCGTGGATTATTGAAAGAGAGGAAGTCTAATGACTTTTGATGAAATGCTAGGAAAGGTGCTTGAATTATTCCCTGAAGCACTATTCCACGATGAGGAAAATGGCGAGGTAATAATCTCAACAGGTTTCAGACTTGTAAATGATGAACTAATACCAATGGAGGAAATCTAAAATGGAATATAACTATGTCTTGACTACTGCGTATGATGGAGAATTATTCTCTACCCTGCGAATTAGCGATTTCTTAGAAGCACACGAGGCTTGGGCTAAATGCTCAGACCACGGAAATGCTAAAGAATACGCAACCTATAATCTTACAGACCCAACAGGTAAAATGTATACTAAAAACTTTTATGCTAATGGGAAAGTGTCAATTAAATAAATGTCTGCTACAATAATTGATATGGAAGAAGATTATCGCTTTGTAGATGTTCTCAGTGCTGACCAATTAGAAGTAGGAGATCTAATTGGGTTAGGCATTGTTGGAATAGTAAAAATTATTTCAATTGATTCAACTAAAGATGGATTCTCTCTTGTAATTGAAAATGAGTTTAGTGAAAAAGAAGATGTTGAAATTTTAGATAATGAAAAATTTGAATTGTTTATTGAAAATTTCTAAGCCCTGCTAAAAATTTCGAAAATTGGTACAAAACGGACATTTGCATTTTTAAGATTTTTATGATAAGATTATTCTATGAGAAAAAAGACGGCTGAGGAATTACGTAGATTACAGGAATTACGTAGATCTAATGCTGCCACGCCATTAAGGAACAAAAAACTATATTCCAGAAAACCCAAATACCCAAAATTGACAACCCATAAATAAAATGTTATACTAAAAACAAAGAAAGGCCCAAATGAAATTAAAACGCTCTAATGATAGGAAGGTGGCTAATGCCGTATCGCCCAATGGAAAAACCCCAACAATTGCCAACACTTTTGGATTGCCTGCTGGAAAAAACTTCTCGTGCCCTGGTGCCACTAGTGTTTGTGAAAGTGTTTGCTACGCAGGAAAACTTGAAAGAGTATACAAAGGAGTAAAGGCTGTACTCCTGCACAATTGGGAATTACTAAAAGACGCAGACCATGACACTATGGAAAACCTGCTGCAGGAAATGATTGAAGACTTTAGAAAAGATTGTGAAAAGAAAGACGCTCCTAAACTATTTCGTATACACTGGGATGGCGACTTCTTCAATGATACTTACACTTTCGCATGGAAGCATGTTATCTTAAATAATCCTGATATACAATTCTGGGTTTACACTCGTGTGGCTACCGCTGCAGATATGCTCAAGGATATTGAAAATTTAAGCCTCTACTTCTCAACAGATAAAGAGAATAAGGATATTGCTATTAGTCTTAATAAGGATAAAGGGATTAGACTGGCATACCTTGCAGATACCTTCGCAATTGGGCAGGCAGACCTAAAAGCAATGATAGGCAAGGTAGGAGCAAAGTGCCCTGAGAATAAAAAGGCAATTCCCCTAATTGACAAAGAGGGCTCTGCTTGTGTAAAATGTAGTCTATGTGTCTATAATAAGGCAGATATCGTGTTCTCGGCTAAAAAGAAATAGGAAAGGGGAATATGGAACTAATAATCTTATTAGGGATAGGGTTCTTAATAACCTTATTACTAGCAGGAGGAAAGTGATATAAATCACTATCTCAAATAGTGAGAAATGTCAGAAATGAATTGACAAAAATGTCAAATAATGTCATAATTAGGTATCAACAAAAGAAAGGAGAAAAAATGTCAGTAGCAACCGCAACTTACAAGGTAGGCGACACTTATACTTCACAGAAGTCTAAGATTACAGGCACTATCACCGAAATCAAGCCTAGCAAAGACGGAACAACTGTTCGTGTCAAGTTAGATGTCAATGGCTCACCACGCTGGACAACTTGGACAGCAAAGTAAATAATTCCTAATACAGGAAAAGACCTGAGCAAGTCTGTTAAAACTGCTCAACTTGATTTTTTATCTTAGAAATGCTAGGATAGATACCCCAAACAGAAAGGAAAACAAATGGCTAGAAATGGCAAAAGTATAAATGTCAAGATTGCTACAACCAAAGTAATCACGGCATTAGAAACTAAGTTAGCCCAACTCAAGAAAGATAAGGCTAATCAAAAAGTAAATGAGGAGAAGTATCAGAAGGCTCACGAAAAGTGGCGCAAAGATGTTGCTAAACTCGCTCTATCTGCTATCAACAAGGCAGAGGACTTATCTGCTAATCTCCGCTACAACGGAAGCGTAAATGTTGATTTCAACCTACCTAAAGGTGCTATTGACCTACCTACTGAACCTGAGAAAGATTTTGAGTCTTTCCAAGAGTGGCAGTATAAAGAAATGGTAGATGAAATTGAGAACGCAATTCGTATTCTCAAGATGACAGATGAGGAAACAGTTTCCACTTCTACTTACAACACTATCGCTCGTTATCTCTAATTGAGCAAAGGGGGAGGGTATTTGACTCCCCCACCAAAAAATGTTAGAATTGTATTAACCCAATACAGAAAGGAACAAAATGACCCTTGGAGGCTATACTTACAGAGTAGGCGATTTATTCACTACTTCTAAAGCAGGTATTACAGGTCGCATTGAAAAGTTTGTGCCACAAACTAGAAATGTCACTAAGGTAATGCTACGCTTAGCAAATAACCAAACAAGATTTGCTATGGTAAAAACTTACTAATAGAATTGTGGCGGTTTTGAATGTGTAATCGCAATTGCCCCGCCACAACTTTTTCTCTCTTGTGTTCAAGGCAACCTGCGACACAAAACTAGATTGTGTTGATCTTGTTGCGAAAGTCCCTTAGAGAGATTGTCCTGAGTATGACAATAAACTGCTCCCAAAAAATTTCGAAAATGTGAGAATTGTCACACGAGGCTTTACGGCAGGATTTGTATTTTTGCCATATTTATGCTAAACTTAATAAATACCCAAAAGAAAGGAAAGCCCTAATGATATCAACCGCATTAGCAATACAAGAGGCAACAAGCGATGCCGTTCACGATGAGGAAGTTATGGGAATGGCTGCTGCTATTTTTCATCACAGACACGAATTAAGT
>Ga0315906_10009904_pt1 | contig 11267 bp, 9 predicted proteins | sample LakEriMetagenome_4_FD_203526 | JGI IMG/M metagenome (GOLD analysis project Ga0315906, IMG submission 203526) | Freshwater fungal communities from buoy surface, Lake Erie, Ohio, United States - Buoy 2 MA122 | ecosystem: Environmental > Aquatic > Freshwater > Lake > Lake biofilm | place: USA: Lake... | reverse complement strand
CCTCCATTTGGGCATTCAATTGCTGGGACAAATCATCGGAATTTTGTCGGACTTGGCCAGCCCACCGGTCCATTTCTTGGCTTTGTTGCTCAGACACAGCTTCAGCCGCTGTATTCACGGGGCCAAAGTCAGCAGCCTCAGATCGACTGATGCTCATCGCCAGCCCTTCGAATGAAGAGGAAAGCGAAGCATCCAGGGCAAAGGCCTCATGTGGGTGCCCATTCGACACCGATTTTTTCAGCCACTTCGCTCAAGGTTTGATCGATCAACTCCTCAAGGTACGTGCTTGTTTTATCGACCTGGGCTGCGGCCTGGGCCTCGAGGTCCTCCCATGTTTTTTGTAACGCATCCAATGGCAGGTTGAAAGAATCACCCGCACTTTGGCCCGCACGGTAAGCGTCATCAATCAAATCAATCAGTTTTTTGATTTGCACATCAAAAGACGCCACCGAGTTTGAAATTTGGTTTTGTGCGCCCTTTACAAAACCCGCAACCGATCCAGTTGACTCATCCAATTTTTCTTCTGCGGATGCCAACAGCGGCTCTGAAAAGTCATGGAGTTTTTGAACCAAGCCCTCCACGGTCTCTTGAATTTGGATTTTCGATATGAAGTCCTGCGCCTGGTCTTTGACGGTTTCCAATAACGCGTCCACTTCCTCTCGCATGGCGTCCACGGATGCCTCCAACTTTTCGAACAGTGCGTCCAAAGCAGACTTGGCAGCAACGATGCCTTGCTGCAATTGGGTCAGCAGCCCTACCAAGGCGTCTATCGCGTCCTGCAACTTTTCCAGCACCAAATCCAAAACCGGATGGAGAGCCAATACCAAAGCCTCCGCTTGATCCATCAAGTCATTGGCGGTTTTACCGGCTTTTTTGACCAATGATTCAGCAGACTCGATCGAGGATTGCAGGGTGGGTATGCTGGCCTTCACCCCCAAATACAAACTTTTGGCCATCGCCAAAGGGGGGGCAATGGCCATGTGTTTTGTGCAGACATCAATGGCGGTATCACACAAGGCATCGGCCTGATCGAGATGGCTGCTGACAGCGCCCAAAGCACCCAGGGCTTGCTCCACAAAGCCAGATACCTGTGATTGGATGCTTTCTATTTCGTCCGCCGCAGTGGTGATGAATTCGCGAACCGGCTCAAACTTTTGTGGCATTTCGTGCAAGCTGGATTTGGTGTTCTCAGCCTCCAGAGAAATATCGTCCAAGGTCAGTTTGACCGCATCCACTTGCTCACCCACCACCACAACCACATGGTCAATCGCATCCAAACAAGCATTGGCCGTTTCTTGCAAAACATCAAGTGGTTCAAGTGACTGGTCTACCAGCACCTGGGTCTCTTGCCCCGATTGGTTCAAAACCGTTTCAACTTCGTCCAAACTGCTGCGCACCGACTCAATGACCGCTTTCAATTCGTCCACCAGTTGCATCATGGCTTCATGGGCTTGATCAAAAAGGTCGTTGCAATGGTCGGCCTCTTCCCCTACTTTTTCTTGAAAAGCGATCACCTGCTCTTTACCAGCCAACAAAGGGGAAAGGCATTCAGTCACCACCGCTTGAACCTGGTCTTTGGCTTGCTTCAAAACCGACATCAAATCTGCTTCCACACCGGAGACAAGATCCCGCATATCGGTCACATCACCCATCAGTTGGTCTTTGAGTCCCAGGAGTTGCTGCTGGAGTTGGTCGAATTGATCGCCAATTTTGCTTTTCAAGCCTGACTCCCGATCGCGCAACGGGGAGGTGATCAGGGCACTGTTCACACCATTTTGCTCGAGCTTTTCCAACGCCAGAGAAACGCTTTTCAACTCCGCCGTCAATGGGGCGACTTGGGTCATAAAGTCAGCCGCCATCGATTGACTTTCCTCGGCTCGCTTCAAGGCCACCTCTGCAAGACCCGCCAACTCAGCCAAGGGTTTGAGTTTGTCCGGCACAGATGGTGCCAAGCTCAACAACTGTTCGGGCAATTCAACCAATGCACGGATCGACTGGGACACCGCATCTGAAATGGGTTGTACATCTGCCATTTGGGCAGCCAGCGCGCTTGGAATTTGCGCCGCATCGGTACAAATGCTTTTGATTTGTGCAAAGGTGTCGCTGATTTTCCCCGGCAAGGGCGCAACAATGGGCTCAGGATTCAGCAGGCCAGGTATCTCTGTGAGTTTGACCGCAATGGCTTGAAAATCCTTGGCCATAGCGGTCAGCAAATCAGCAACTTTGCTGGGCAAGACGCTGACCTGAGAAGCAATTTCAGTAGCCGCCTCTGTCAGCGCCTGCTCAATTTTTGCAGAGCCTTCCGTGATGGTGGTCAATGATTGGGTGATCAGCTTCAAGTATCAACCCTGCGTTCACATAGAAGACAATTTCGCCTGCGCATCGCTACCAGCTTTGGACATGGCGCTTTGAATATCCGACACCTTTGAAGGCGCAGGGGACAAGCTGATGGAAAAATCAGAAACCTCAGACAGCGCGACTTGAATCTGCTCCATGGCTTGCTCCACTTGAGGGAGAACTTGTGCACCCTCGATTTGCAGTGACGTCAAATCAGGCATCAGCATGGACGGCACAGGTATAGACGTTAAATTGGCCAGGTCCGCCAAGGAAGTTAAAGATGACAAACCGCTGACCGCAGACGTCGCAACCATTTTTCCTAAAAACTGACGTTTGGCCGTTTCCTCCACCGCAACCAATGATCCACTTTGCATGCGATGGGCCAAAACCTGCAGCCATTGCTCTGGACCACCCCGTGCCCCAGAAAGCGCTGGACCCGATTTATGCAACAGCCATCTGAGTTCAGAAACCGCGCCAGGGTCTCCCATCCAGTAACGCAAATACGCCATGGCTTCATCGGCATGAAAAAAATGGCGGCGCACCCCTATGGGCGAACCAAAAGTCAGGCCTGATAAATCGGATTCCGCTGCATCTTTGGAGGAGAGTGCATCATAAAAAGTCACCCGGGCGTGGTGTCGCCATAGACTGATCAATGGTTGCAACATAACGGTACTGCTGAGAAATGATCCGGTTGAGCCAGATGATGGTGTTTGGGTTGCACAAGGGTTAAACGTGGCATTGAATGCCAGCGTTCTTCACCTTCAATTATGCGTCGTTCGCACAGGGTGCCTTTCGAAGGCCATCATGCTTTTCGATATGTGGTAACTTGCCGCAAAGACAACGCTATGTCAAACCCGTTAGACAAGAGATCACACCATGAGAGGGAAAACATGAAAATTGGAATCATCGGTGCCGGTGCCATTGGCTCAACGCTTGCGCGGGTGGCCGTGCGTTGCGGGCATGAGGTTGCCATGGCCAACTCCACGGGCATGGGCAACTTGCAAGAACTGGCCCAAGCCGCAGGTTGTCATGGGGGCAAGCTGAATGAGGTCACTCAATTTTCAGACCTCTTGATTCTTGCCATCCCACTCAAAGCCATTTGGCAACTTGAACCCTCATTGTTCGAGGGGAAAATTGTGTTGGACGCCAACAATTACTATCCAGCCAGAGATGGTGTCATCTCTGCTCTGGAACGACAAGAAACCACCACGAGTGGCATGCTCCAAGCACATCTGGGCAACCGTGCGAAGGTTGTTAAATTTTTCAACGCCATCATGCAAAGAGACATTGAAAGCGATGCCAGGCCTTTGGGAACGTCGCCGCGCCGAGCCCTTCCAATGGCCGGCAATGATATGGACGCCAAAAAAATAGCCGCGGAATTGATGAACCAGTTTGGGTTTGATGCCATAGATGCAGGCACCCTGGAAGAAAGTTGGCGCTTTGAACGTGCCATGCCCTGCTACTGCATTGCTTTGGTTGCAGAAGAACTGACGACTGCGCTTGCCTCAGCTCAGAGGGGTGTTGAATTGCCCCACGGATCCTGGCAAACCAGTCGCCGGTTTATCCAAGCGTATGGCTAAATAACATGCGCTTTAATGAAGATTCGCACATTCAAGTCTCGGCAAGCATTTCCATGGACTCAGCCACAGGAGTTCGAATCAAATAATCAAATGCACTGAGCGCAGCCTTAGCGCCCTCACCCGCTGCAATGACAATTTGCTTGTAGGGCACCGTGGTCACATCCCCTGCTGCAAAAACACCAGCCAAGTTGGTGTGGCATTTGGCATCCACCACAATTTCGCCGAACTTGCTCAACTCGACCGTGCCCTTCAAGAACTCGGTGTTGGGCACCAAGCCAATTTGCACAAACACGCCTTCGAGAGCAACAGCGTGCTCTTCGCTTGTATTGCGGTCTTTGTAGCGCATACCGTTCACTTTTTGGCCGTCGCCGGTGATTTCGGTGGTTTGCGCATTCACTCGGATGGTCACATTGGGCAAGCTTTTGAGTTTGCTCACCAACACTGCATCGGCCTTTAAGGCATCGGCAAATTCAAACAAAGTGACATGGGCCACCACACCCGCCAAATCGATGGCGGCCTCGACGCCAGAGTTGCCACCACCAATCACGGCCACACGTTTGCCTTTGAACAAAGGGCCATCGCAATGCGGGCAGTACGCCACGCCTTTGTTTTTGTATTGCTCTTCGCCAGGGACGTTCACATTGCGCCAACGCGCACCTGTGGACAAGATGACACTGCGAGAGCTCAGCACCCCGCCATTGGCCATATGTACCTGCACCAAGCCACCCACCTCTTTGGCAGGAACGATTTTTTCAGCCCGTTGCAAATTCATGATGTCCACTTCATAGTGACGCACCTGGGCTTCCAAAGCGGCTGCGAACTTGGGACCGTCGGTTTCGAGCACCGAGATGTAGTTCTCAATCCCCATGGTGTCGTTGGTTTGGCCGCCAAAACGCTCGGCGGCCACGCCCACGCGTATGCCTTTGCGAGCAGCGTAAACAGCCGCTGCTGCACCGGCAGGACCGCCACCCACGATCAACACATCGAAGGGCTCTTTCTCGCTCAGCTTGATGGCTTCACGCTCGGCGGCATTGATATCGAGCTTGCCCAAAATCTCTTCCAAACTCATGCGGCCTGAACCAAACACTTGGTCGTTCAAATAAACCATGGGCACTGCCATGACTTGACGCGCCTCCACCTCAGCTTGGTTCAAACCGCCATCGATCACGGTGGCTTGAATGCGCGGGTTGTAAATCGCCATCAGTGTGGCTGCCTGCACCACATCAGGACAGTTGTGGCAAGACAAGGACATGTAGACCTCTAAGCGCATATCGCGGTCCAAAGCCTTGATTTGCTCAATCACCTCTGGCTCCACTTTGGGCGGGTGACCACCCGTCCAAAGCAAAGCCAACACCAAGGAGGTGAACTCATGCCCCAAAGGAATGGCCGCAAAACGCACACCGCGTGTTTCGTTTTCTTTGACCACCACAAATGAAGGCACCCGCTGGTCTGCTCCGTTGTCTTCAAAACTCACTTTGTCCGACAGTTCTGCAATGTCGGTCAAAAGTTCGCGCATTTCTGCACTTTTGTCGCTGCCATCCAAGCTTGCCACCAAGCGAATGGGTTGGCGCAAGTTTTGCAAATAAGCTTGCAACTGGGCTTTCATTTGTGTATCGAGCATGGGATTTCCTTAGATGCTTAGATCTTGCCGACGAGGTCGAGCGAGGGCGTCAAAGTCTTGGCGCCTTCGTTCCACTTGGCAGGACACACTTGACCAGGGTTGGCCGCGGTGTACTGAGCTGCTTTGAGCTTGCGCAGGGTTTCCTTGACATCGCGAGCGATTTCATTGGAATGCACTTCAGCTGTTTTGATCATCCCCTCAGGGTTGATCACAAAAGTACCACGCAAAGCCAAACCTTCTTCTTCAATGTGCACGCCAAAAGCACGTGTCAATTGGTGTGTGGGGTCGCCAATCAAGGGGAACTTGGCTTTGCCAACAGCAGGGGAAGTCTCATGCCACACTTTGTGGGCAAAGTGGGTGTCGGTGGTCACGATGTAAACCTCTGCACCTGCTTTTTGGAATTCCGCATAGTTGTCTGCGGCGTCTTCGACTTCGGTCGGGCAATTGAAAGTGAATGCGGCGGGCATGAAAATTAGCACCGACCACTCGCCTTTAAGGGATTCATTGGAGACTTGAACGAATTTGCCGTTGTGAAAGGCTTGTGCTTTGAAGGGCTGAACTTGGGTGTTGATGATGGACATGGATGATTCCTTTGATTGATTGATAAAAACTATCTAATGAGGGAAACTCATTGAAGGGAATCATAATGGAATATCGGGTTTACCCTGATTGCTTGTATCAATGGCCAACATTGACACAGGCTAATGGGATGCAGTTTTCGGTTTTGACTCAACCCCTGGTCTCCTCATAGAAAAACACGTGGAAGCGCGGGTTATGGTCAATTCACAGAAAATGTCTGATGATCCATCCGGCCCCCACCTCACAGGTCACCATCATGCACTTCAAGTTTTTAATCCTGGCAGGCTTACAAGCCTTGCTCACCCCTTTGGTATTGGCGCAGCAGACCCCGACCACGGTACTTCCCAGACAAATGGTGGAGCGCGTGATGCAATCAGTGGTGGCTATTCAGGCCCGCACCGATGATGACGCCAGCACGGCCCGAACCCTGGGGCAACGTCGACAGGGCTCAGGTGTGGTCATTGGCCCTGATTTGGTGCTCACCATCGGCTATTTGTTGATTGAGGCCCAATCTGTCGACTTGATCGACCGCCAAGGTAGAAGAGTTCCAGCACAGGTAAAGGCCGTGGATACCGTCAGTGGCTTTGGCTTGGTTCGGTCCTTGGTGCCATTGCGCTTGGAGCCGGTCCCGCTGGGTGACTCGGATGTTGTCAAGGCCCCTGCCAAGGTTCTGACACTGGGCCAAGGTGAGGTAGAACTCACCGAACTCCAAGTGGTCTCGCGCAAACCCTTCGCTGGCAATTGGGAATACCTGCTTGAAACACCGCTCATGACCTTGCCCGCTGTGAACAACTGGAGTGGCGCGGGTTTGTTCGATGAAGCTGGCCAATTGATTGGCTTGGGGTCCTTGTTGGTTCCAGACGTCTTCGGGGACTCAAAACCCATGCCGGGCAATTTATATGTGCCACTCAACGAGCTCAAGCCGCAATTGGTCGAACTGTTGCGCAATGGAAAACGAACTGGCCCCGCTCAGTCATGGCTCGGTATCAGCAGCCAAGCTGTGCGTGGGGGCGGTTTGATGGTGCAAAGGGTGACGCCTGAAAGCCCAGCCTCGCAAGCTGGCATACAAGCAGGTGATGTGTTGGTGGCCTTGCAAGGCCGTGCGATCGATAACTTACCCGACTTTTACCGCCAACTGTGGACATCGGGCCCCGCTGGCAGCACATTGGAAATCACGGTCAAAAGACTGGGCCAAGAAAGAAAAATTCGGATCACCACCGGTGATCGCGCCCTGTCCTTGAAAGCACCCCGAGGCGTATGAGGGGGTGAAAGTCTCAAGCGGCATTGCTTTCAGGATGGTTTCGCTCTTTCAAGGATCTTGGCTTTCACGCTCGGCCATACCTCGGGGTTGACCATCCTTGGAGGGGTTTCGCCCCGAACCAGCATCCCGATCAACTGATCTGCGGCCCATTGGGCCATTCGCTTTCTGGAGTGCTCTGTCACACCCGCGCAGTGATAAGTGCCAATCACACGTGGGTGCTGTAGCAAGGGGTCACCCAGTGGGGGTGGCTCGACATCCCAGACGTCAAGCCCAGCACCAGCTATTTGCCCGCTCTCCAAAGCGGTCAAAAGCGCCTCTTGTCGATGAATGCCTCCCCTTGCTGTGTTGAGGAAGTAAGCACCATGCTTCATCGATTGAAAAGCATTGATATCAAACATGCCCATTGTTGTGGCATCACGCGGACAATGGACCGTGACAATATCGGATCGTTTGAGCAACTCATCAAAAGAGACCGGCTCTGCGCCACGCTCATTGATCTGCTGGGCCGTCAACAATGGGTCAAAGGCCAACACCTTCATGTCAAAAGCAGCCGCCAATCGGGCCACCCGCCGCCCCACATGTCCCAGGCCAACAATCCCAAGCGCAGCGCCGGTGATTTCTTGCCCCATGAAGTCCTCTTTCACGAAATCTCGATCGTGGCGCATGCGGCGATCGCACTGGGTCAGGCGATGGGTCAGATCGATCATCAAACCCATCGCCGCTTCGGCCACAGACTGCGCGTTCGATCCTGCTTGATGCACCAACAACACACCAGCGCGGTTGCAAGCCTGGACGTCGACCGTGTCAAAGCCTGCACCGCCAGTGGAGACACACAGCAATTTTGGACAGCGATCAAAAAGTTCGGAACTGGCATGCAATGGCTTGGGCAACTCATCGCGCGCAGAAGTGATTTGGTAAATGTCGGCGACCTCCAATGCCGCCCAAGCTCGGGGATCGTCGTTGCGGTCAAAAGTTTCGAGGGTGAGGCCAGGGCAAGCACTGATTTGTTCAGCAAAAGCGGCGTGGTGCCAAAGATTGGCTCGGGCAATCCGAAACATGTTGATGTCTCCTAATTCGTCAACAAAAGCGCAATCATCTCACCCAGGAAATGGTGCTGGTGAAGCAATCACTCATTTATCATCATTAAAAATATAGGAGCGACTTGTGACTCTTGCGATTTGGGAGGCCATGCCAAGCATGCCCCCCAATTGCGTTGAAACAGGCTATGCTCCAGTCCAAAGAGACAAGGGGTTAGCAACGCGCAACGGATGTTTCCGCCAGCGCATGTGCAGCCTCATTCCACCCACAGGAGAATGACAAGATGAATTCTTTATTCGGTTCAAATTTACCCGGTCACTGCGGGCGCATTGCTGCTGTTTGTCTGGCCTTGTCGGTGACTGCTTTTCCATTCGCATCGGCCGCACAGGATTTCCCAACCAAGCCGGTTCGAATTGTGGTGCCGTATTCTGCGGGAGGCCCGACAGATCTGATGGCCAGAGCGATTGCCAAATACATGGCCAGCGCAAGTGGCCAGATGTTCACCATCGAAAACCGCGGTGGCGCTGGTGGCACGATTGGCACCGCTGCGGTCGCACGCTCGGCACCCGACGGTTACACCTTGGTCGTCAACGGCACGCTTGCCCATGCGCTGGGGCCCATGCTGCGACCCAAAACAGCTGGTTACACAGTGCAAGAAATGTCAGCTGTGGGCATCTTCAGCAGCAGCTCCAATTTTTTGGTGGTCTCCCCCTCACTCAATGTCAAAACAGTCAGAGACTTGATCGCGCGGGCCAAAGCCGATGATGGTAAGTTGGCTTTTTCCTCCGCCGGCCAAGCCAGCAACCCCCACCTGGGCGCAGAACTTTTCAAGTCCCTGGCAGGTGTGCCCATGGAGCACATTGCCTACAAAGGTGTATCCGACACCGTCAACGATCTCGTGAGCGGCCGTGTACCGGTGGCCTTTGCCAGCCCCAGTCTTGCGCTCCCTTTGCTCAAAGACAACCGGATCGTGGCGCTGGCGACCACTGGCGAAAAACGAATGAAGGGCTGGGAACAGCTGCCCACGATTGCAGAGGCTGGCGTGCCAGGCTATGTGTTTGAGTCAACCTACATCTTGGCGGCCCCTGGAAAAATACCAGCACCTGTGATGGCCCGACTCAATGCGCTGCTGCAGCAAGCCCTTGACGACCCCGAAACCCGAACAGCGCTGGAGAAACTGGGACTTGAGACCATGAAAAACACGACTTCACAAGCGGATCAATTGGTCATGACCGAACTCAAACGCTGGGAAGACATCGTCAAGCGACTCGATATCCGACAGGACTGACACAAAAAACTGCGGGCTGAGGTCCCTCTAAAGAAGCACAGAGGCAGTAAGCCCACTGAACCAAAGGCATAGCCTTCGACAAATCCATTTGGGCTGCTGCCGTTTGCGACGGTTTCACTGAAGCGTGGTGTAAACGGAAGACGACAACGATTTATTGGTTGTTCCCACTCTCCATCAACTCCGCAAACCCGCCTAGTGGCAAGCGCGGCCAAACTATTCGCGATGAACCCTCACACCATCCTCCACTTTTGGTTCATCGAACTCACCCCAAAGCAGCACTTCGCCAAAGACGCCACGGTGGACGAAACCATCCGCACCCGCTTTGGTGCCACGCTGAAGGCGGCGGCCCGGTGTGAGTTGTTTGACTGGCGTAGCACCCCCGATGGGCGGCTGGCCGAGGTGTTGGTGCTGGACCAGTTCTCACGCAATGTGTACCGCGACACCCCCCAAGCCTTTGCACAAGACGCGCTGGCCTTGGCGCTGGCGCAAGAGTTGGTGGCCAGTGGGCACGACCGCAGCCTTACCCTGGCGCAGCGCAGTTTTGCCTACATGCCCTATATGCACAGCGAGTCCGCCCTGGTGCACACGCAAGCCGTCGTCCTGTTTTCGCAGCCGGGCATGGAAGACACTTTGCGCTTTGAATTGCGCCACCAAGACATCATCAAGCGCTTTGGCCGCTACCCCCACCGCAACGCCGTGCTGGGGCGTACCTCAACGGTTGAGGAGTTGGCTTTTTTGAGTGAGCCGGGGTCGGGGTTTTAGGTTTGTCGTTTCACACATGGTGGTCAGCACATTGGTTGAAGTCTTTTCACCAAACCGCTGGGTGGCCATGCGAGAGCTGCAGGTGATATATGCTTTGGCTGTACATCTTCCATTGCTCACACCTGCGCTACCACCATGAACACCCAAAACCTGTTTTCCCTCAAAAACCGTGTGGCCCTGGTCACCGGCGGCTCGCGCGGCATTGGCCGCATGATTGCCCAAGGCCTGCTGTGCCAAGGTGCCCGCGTCTACATCACCGCCCGCAAAGCCGCTGCCTGCGACGAGGCCGCCAAAAGTCTGTCTGCCTGGGGGCCATGTGTGTCGCTGCCGGTGGACATCTCCACCACCGAGGGGGTGCAGCAACTGGTGAAGCGCTTTGCCGAGCACGAAGTCCAGTTGGACATTTTGGTCAACAACGCGGGGGCCGCTTGGGCGGCGCCGTTGGATGACTTTCCCGAAGCCGGCTGGGACAAGGTGGTGAACCTCAACCTCAAAACCCCCTTCTTTTTGACCCAAGCCTTTGCGCCCCTGTTGCGCCAAGCCGCCAAGCAGCACTTGGCCAAGGTGATCAACATCGCTTCGGTGGACGGCATCTCGGTCAACCCCTTGGAAACCTACTCTTATGCGGCCAGCAAATCGGGTTTGATCCACCTGACGAGGCGCATGTCGCATGCCTTGATTGGCGACGGCATCTGCGTGAATGCCATCGCACCGGGCGCATTTGTATCGGACATGAACCGCGACGCCCGCGACAACGGCGAGGCCGTGGCCCGGCGCATCCCGGCCCAGCGCATTGGCCGC
>Ga0315906_10009899_pt1 | contig 11270 bp, 9 predicted proteins | sample LakEriMetagenome_4_FD_203526 | JGI IMG/M metagenome (GOLD analysis project Ga0315906, IMG submission 203526) | Freshwater fungal communities from buoy surface, Lake Erie, Ohio, United States - Buoy 2 MA122 | ecosystem: Environmental > Aquatic > Freshwater > Lake > Lake biofilm | place: USA: Lake... | reverse complement strand
ATGGTTTGGCCATCATGATGCTGACCGTGTTGGTCCGTTCGCTGATGTTCCCCGTCAGTCGCCGCATGGCTCTCAATGGGCAAAAAATGCAGCGGGTTCAGCCCGAGATGGCCAAGCTCAAGGAGGCACTCAAGGACGAGCCGACCAAGATGATGGCCGCCCAGCAGATGCTGATGAAAAAAGCGGGCATCAATCAACTCGCCGGTTGCTTGCCGGCCATGATCCAGTTGCCGATCGTCATCGGACTCTATCGGTGCGTGTCGGTCGACGTGGCACTCCGCCAACAGCCATTGATCCCAGGCCTTGAATGGTGCTCGAATTTGGCCGGTCCAGACATGTTCATGGATTGGCAGCAGTGGATGCCCGAGTTCATTTCAGGAAAAGGACCAGGTTGGTTCGGGCCTTATCTGAACATCCTGCCCCTGATTACCATCACGCTGTTTATCGTCCAACAAAAAGTCCTCATGCCCAAAGCGACCGACGAGCAAACTCGCTTGGCCCAGCAGATGATGATGATCATGACGATCATGATGGGGGTCTTGTTCTTCCGCGTTCCGGCCGGCCTGTGTATCTATTTCATCACCTCCTCGACCTGGTCGCTGATCGAACGCTTCCTGATCAAGAAGTACACCCCTCAAACCGAGTTGGCCGGTTTGCCCGAAGGCACCGTCAACGAAATTCTCTCGGCAGTTTCCAACACCGCACCCGGCAAGCGTCCGGCCCTGCCCACCGGACCGAAGTCCGATAAGCCCAAGCTCAAGAACACCAAGCCACCGGAGACCTTGGCTGAATTGTTCGAGCCGTTCTTCAAGAAAAAGCAACCTCAAGGTGGGGCTGCAGACGACTCCCAAAACCAGAAAACCAAATCCGGGGCTGCCCCACCCGAAAGAGCTCGACCGCTGCGAAACCCGCCCAATAGCAACAAGAAGAAATCCAAATAAAACCGGCATTACCAGAGCCATCAGAGGTCCAGCCATGTCGTTGCGTTCATTGAGTCTTCTTAACTGCCTTATTGGTTTACTAGTTTGCTTTGGCTCAGCAGGTGGATGCACCCCCTCGGCAAGCAAACCTGAGCCCAGCAAGGACGCATCAGGTAAAAACCCACTGGATAAAATACCGGCGAACGCACCGGGCAAAGGACCGACGAAGCTTATCGGTATCTCGATCTTGACGAATGCCAACCCCTTCTTTGTCGAGATCTCCGAGGCCGTCAAGCAAGAGGCCCTCAAGGCCGGGTACGAACTTGTCAGTGTCAGTGGCGAGTACGACTCGAACAAGCAGCAAAACCAGGTCAAGGACTTCATCGTCCAGAAGGTAGCTGCGATCATTCTGACCCCTTGCGATAGCCGAGCCGTCGGGACGGCGATTCAGGAAGCCAACGCGGCAGGGATACCAGTCTTTACGGCCGACATCGCATCGATCGCTGCTGGGGCCAAGGTCGTCACGCATGTCGCGACGGATAACTACTCCGGGGGCAGGCAAGCGGCCATCGCCATGATCGAAGCCTTGGGTGGAAAAGGCAAAGTCGCCATCTTGGACTTTCCCCAAGTCGAGAGCGTGATGCTCCGAACCAAGGGATTCCGGGACGAACTCGAAGAGCAAACAAAGTCCAATGGAGTTTCGATTCAGATCGTCGGCCTATTGCCCGGAGATGGAGCCAAAGACAAAAGCTACAAGGCGACTCAGGACTTGCTCCAAAGCCACCCGGACCTTCAAGGGATCTTTGCGATCAACGATCCTTCGGCCCTAGGTTGCTATGCCGCGTTGGAAAATGCCAATATGGCCGACAAAATCAAGATCATCGGATTCGACGGACAGATCGATGGCAAGCGTGCGATCCGAGACGGAAAAATCTATGCCGACCCGATTCAGTTCCCTGTTCGCATCGGGCAAGAGACGCTCGCTGTGATCCTGAAGTACCTCAATGGTGAGGATGTCCCAGGCGAGATTCTCATTCCGACCGAACTGTACCGGCAAGCCGATGCGAAGTCCGATGCGTCCCTTTGAGGACCCCCATCGCGCGATACCCCGAGTAACCTAACGAACCCCCTTTCTTGGAAGCACCAGGAATAGCCATGAGCGAAACTTCCCCAAGCGGACTTGGTGTCAGCGGAGAGTTTGCCCGAACGCAAGCCCTTCGATCGCCCGAGGGCCGTTGGACGTTCAAGCTCGATCGAGATGCTTGGAAGCATCTGCGCTTGACCGATGCGCAGGGCACCGTCTACAGCGAGGTCTTGGTCGTTCCGAATTACCCTGTGGATGCTCCCAAGGAGTGGGTATCGATTTTGTCCAAAGATTCCGAGGAGCTCGTCTGCCTAAAGAACCTCGATGCGTTGGAACCTGCCGATCGCCAAGCGATCGAGCAGGAGCTATCGCTTCGCGAGTTCGTTCCGCAAATCCTCAAGGTCCATTGGGTTTCGGGAACCCAGGAGCCCTGCGAGTGGGATGTCGAGACCAATCACGGTAGGACGCGATTTGTGCTCAATGCCGAAGAGGACGTAAGGCGTGTTAGCGCTTGGACTGTCCATTTGACGGACGCTCATGGTTGCCGATTTCGGGTCGATGATGTTCGGAAATTGGACAGTCGGTCTCGCAGTTATGTGGAATGGTATGTATAGACCGGTGGTCGATTTATGAGTACTGCAAGCGATATCCAAGGTTCCTTGGTGCTGCTCGGGACCGGCACGAGTGTCGGCGTTCCGTGCATCGGTTGCGATTGTGCGGTGTGTACCGGCGGTCATCCTCGCAATCAAAGGACCCGCTCGAGCGCGATCTTGGGCTTGCCGCAAGGCAACTTGCTGATCGATACGCCACCGGATCTGCGCATGCAGTTGCTTCGCGAGAAGATACCGTTGGTCCATGCGGTGCTCTACACCCATGAGCATGCCGATCATCTGCACGGACTCGATGATGTTCGGCTTTTTCCGTTCATGCTAGGCAATCCGATACCGATCTATGCATCCGAGATCGTCGAGGCCCGAATACGCAAGGTCTTTGACTATGCATTTGAAAAACGGGATCTGACCCATGCCGGAGCTGTCCCGAGCATGCAGTTGCGCCGAGTCGATGATCGGCCCTTGGAAATCCTCGGGGCGGTGTTGACCCCGATCCCTCTCATCCACGGCCCCTACTGCAACGTGTATGGATACCGAATTGGGAACGTCGCTTACTGCACCGATACCAACCGGATCGAACCCTCGAGCTTGGAGTTGCTCGAAGGTCTCGATGTCTTAGTCCTCGATGCGCTCAGACCCACGAAGCATGCGACCCATTTTTCGGTCGGCGAGGCACTCGATGTCATCGAGCAGCTAGGACCAAAGAAAGCTTATTTGACCCATCTTTCGCACGAGCTCGATTACATGACATTCCATCGCGAGTTGCCCGAGCACGTCGCTCTGGCGTACGATGGGCTTCGCATTCCACTGACCTGAAAATCGGCGATGCCAGTACCCAAACCACACTTGCCAAACGACGTGTCGATCGATTCGCTTCTTGCGATTTTCTATACTGAGCAAACCCAGCTCGCGACGTTTCGAAAGTCTCCCGCCGATCAGGTACCTGAGCCCTATGCACGGCTGCTCAATCATACTTCTCATATGACCGTAACGGTGGAGGAGTATTACCAAGACACCGTCGATGTTCGGGTGCTTAAAACGCAATTCAATCAAAGGGATTACTGCAGGGAGATACTCCTTTCTACCCACCGCGATGCGAAGGTCGTGCAGTATGGAATCGTTAGGCTTCATTTGGATCTGATTCCCGAGCCGGCCCGTTCAGAAATCTTGGCAGAGTCCAAGCCGTTGGGACGGGTGCTCATCGAACGGCAAATCCTGCGAGAGGTCGAACTGTTCGATCTGTTCCGAATCGCCTGTGGACCTACCCTCTCGGAATTGCTGGAGGTGCCACAAGGTACCTTAACGTACGGTCGCACAGCCTTGATCCACTGCAATCAAGAGCCTGCGATCGAATTGCTCGAAATCGTCGCACCCGTCGCTTAACTCACTAAAACCAATTGACCTTATTATAAAGCATCAGTGACATGACCATTTACTACCAAGTCGGCGGGCCCAATCATGCCTTGGGGATGGAGGATTTCCGTGAGGCACTGCGGGTATCGATCGAGGCGTTTTGCAAAGCCCGAGGACAGAATACCCCCGAGCGGGTGCTTGCGATCCCACCGGACCACACACGCATGGATTCCCAAGCCGGTCCGATCACGCGCGCCGCTTGGCAACTCCTCGGCGATCGATTGACCGACGTGATGCCCGCACTCGGGACCCATGAAGCGATGAAAGAGCCCGAGCTCAACAAGATGTTCGGTGACCTACCCAGGGAACTGATCCGCGTCCATCGATTCCGCACCGATGTCGATACCCTCGGTTATGTCGATCAAGAGTTTGTGACGCAAGCGACCGAAGGAATCTACACCAAACCTTGGCCAGCCCAAGTCAATCGCATCATCTCCCAGGGGGGACACGATTTGATCCTGTCGATCGGCCAAGTCGTCCCGCACGAAGTGATCGGAATGGCCAATTACACCAAGAACATCTTTGTCGGAACTGGAGGGAATGCCGGCATCGACGATAGCCACTACCTCAGTGCCCTCTACGGCTGCGAACGGGTCATGGGGCGATGCGATAACCCTCTGCGCCGCATCCTCAATCGCGGTGCAGAAATGTTTTTAACTCCTTTTCCTATCCTCTACGTTCTGACCGTCGTCGAAGCCACCCCGGATGCAGGTCCCGTCGTGCGAGGAATCTTTATCGGAGATGACCACTCGGTGTTTTTCCAAGCCGGGGAACTGTCGGCCAAAGTCAATTGCTTTCGACTCGATCGAGCCCCCGAGAAACTGGTCGTTTGGATGGATCCGACCAAGTACAAAAAGACATGGGTCGGAAACAAAGCCATCTATCGAACCCGCATGGCTGTGGCCGATGGTGGGACCATCGTCGTCGTCGCTCCGGGAGTCGACCGATTCGGCGAGCATGCCGATGGAGATGCCCTCATCCGCCAACATGGATATAGGACCACCCAGGAGATCTTGGATCGGACTCAAAGCGATGAGGCCTTATCGAAAAACCTATCGATCGCGGCGCATTTGATCCACGGGTCCCCCGACGGGCGGTTTGAGGTCGAGTACTGCCCAGGTGGCTTGAGCAAGGAGGAGATCGAAGGGGTCTGCTTCCGCTACGGAGATTGGCAAGAGGCCATGCAGAAGTACCGAATCGAGGGGCTTCGAGACGGCTGGCACACCAGCACCGACGGCCAGGAGTTCTACTTCGTACGCAATCCTGGATTAGGATTATGGATGCACCGCGGCCACCGTCATGCTTTCGAATAGTAACGCTATCGTAGAGCAACGCTTTCGAATGCATCGACGATATCCGGCCTATTTGATTGGGATTTGCCAATGCGGGCGGTCCGATGCCCGAGTTGCTTGATTGTCCCACCGCTTGATTGTCGCATCAGAGAATTGAGGATAGAATACGCCCCTTAGGCGATCAGATCTGTGTAACCCTACGATAGAAAATAATTCAGGTTCCCCAAATGAGCGACTTGTGCGATTTCGGATTGATTGGTTTGGCGGTTATGGGCGAGAACCTCGCGCTGAACGTCGAGAGCCGTGGCTACCGCGTGGCGGTCTTCAATCGTACCACCGAAAAAGTCGACGAGTTGATGGCCACGCGAGCCAAGGGCAAGAACTTTGTCGGCTGCCACTCGATCCCAGAGATGGTCAAGAACCTCAAGCGACCTCGGGTGGTGATGATGCTCGTCAAAGCAGGTCCTGCCGTCGACGATCTGATCGATCAATTGACACCTCACCTCGAACCGGGCGATATTCTCATCGACGGGGGAAATACCCATTACGTCGATACCGAACGTCGGACCAAGCAGGTCGAAAGCAAAGGGCTGCTGTTCGTCGGTTCGGGTGTTTCAGGTGGAGAAGAAGGAGCGCTCAAGGGACCGAGCCTTATGCCCGGCGGCAGCAAAGCGGCTTGGCCTGCCATCAAACCGATCTTCCAAGCGATCTCGGCCAAGGTCGGACCCAACAACGACATCCCTTGCTGCGAATGGGTCGGACCACGCGGTGCTGGACATTACGTCAAAATGGTCCACAACGGCATCGAGTACGGCGATATGCAGTTGATCTGCGAAGCCTATCTGTTGCTCAAGGAAGCAGCCGGTCTGTCCAACGACGAACTCTACGGTGTGTTCGAAGATTGGAATCGAGGAGAGCTTCAAAGCTACCTGATCGAAATCAGCCGGGATATCTTCAGTGTCCGCGATGACCAAGGTGGCAATGGGTACCTCGTCGACCAAATCCTTGATGTCGCCGGAGCTAAAGGCACTGGAAAATGGATGAGCCAACTGGCGCTGGACCTAGGGGTCCCTAGCACTTTGGTGACCACAGCCGTCTACGCCAGATGTTTGGCTGCGATGAAAGAAGCTCGCGTGCGAGCCAGCAAAGTCCTTTCGGCTCCAGTCCCATCGCACAACCCAGCCTTCGATGCGGCCGTCAAGGAGTTGGTCTCCGACCGCAAGAAGTTCATCGAAGCGGTTCGCCAGGCGCTCTATGCATCGAAGATTTGTTCGTATGCCCAAGGCTTCGTGCAATTGCAAGAGGCCAGCAAGGAGCTCGACTGGGGGCTTAACTACGGCGACTGTGCCTTGCTCTGGCGCGGTGGTTGCATCATCCGCGCCCAGTTCCTCGATCGCATCAAAGAGGCCTTCGACGCCGATCCGAACCTCGAGAACCTCCTGCTCCATCCCTACTTCAAAAAAGCCATCGACAATGCTCAGGAGTCGTGGCGAGCAGTCGTTATGGCCGCAAGCCATCTTGGACTCCCGGTCCCAGCTTTCACCACCGCCTTGGGTTACTTCGATAGCTATCGGCTAGCCCGGCTCCCGTCGAACCTGCTCCAAGCGCAACGGGATTACTTCGGTGCACACACCTACCAACGGCTCGATCGTCAAGGTGTATTCCACAGCGAGTGGCTCGACCTGCGCAAGGAACCGAGCTAGAACCACCAGTTCAAGCGATCGACTTGATTTTTCGTTTCCTCATCGTGGAAAGCATCGGCACACCAACGCATGGCTCGCGAGCTAAAGACCATCCGAAACATCGGTATCATCGCCCATATCGATGCGGGGAAAACCACCGTTACTGAACAGATGCTCTACATGAGCGGTGCCAAGCACCGAGCTGGAGCCGTCGACTCAGGGACCACGGAAACCGATGACGATCCGGAAGAACAGCAACGCGGCATCACCATCTTTGCCGCTTGCGTCACGTTCCGATGGAAAGATTGCTCGGTCAACCTCCTCGATACTCCAGGACACGTCGATTTCACTGCCGAAGTCGAACGGTGCCTGCGTGTCCTCGACGGGGCCGTCGTCGTGTTCAGCGCCCGCGAAGGGGTCGAAGCCCAAAGCGAAACGGTTTGGCGGCAAGCCAACAAGTACGGCGTTCCTCGGATCGTCTTTATCAACAAACTCGACCGCGAAGGTGCCGATTTCTACCGAGTTCTCGAAGAGATTGGACCTAGGCTAGGGGCCGAACCCGTCGCGATTCAAATCCCGGTCGGACAAGGTCCCGCGCACACCGATGATCCGTTCCGCGCGATCATCGATCTGATCGATATGAAACTCCTGAGCTTCAGCACCCAGGATGCAGGACGGACCGTCACGGTCCAAGAGATCCCCGAGGAGCTCCTGGCCGACGCTCGCGATTGGCGAAACGTCATGCTCGAAAAACTTTACTCGCTCAACGAAGAGTTGATGCAATTGGCCATGGACGAAAAACCTATCCCCGCGGATCTGATCCGAAAGGCGGTTCGGGAAGCTTGCATCAGCCAAGCGATCCAGCCCGTCTTGTGCGGCTCAGCCCTGCACGGTGTAGGTGTCCAGCCCCTCCTCGATGGCGTGGCTGCTTACTTGCCCTGCCCCCTGGATCGCCCTGCAGTCGAAGGCTGCGATCCTAAGAAAGCCGATAAAAAACTCCTCCGCAAACCCGATCCGAACGACCCGTTCTGCGCCCTGGTCTTCAAAATCCTCCCGGCCAAAACCGGCGATATGTTTTGGATCCGCGTTTATTCGGGGAAACTTGAGTCCAACTCCCGAGTCTATAACCCCAATCGCGACAAAAAAGAAAATGTCGCTCAACTCTGGCAAATCCACGCCTCGAAAAGGGACCGACAAGGCCAAATCGATACCCTCGAATGCGGCGATATCGCTTGCGCGATCGGACCTCGCGATTCGATCACCGGCGATACGCTCTGCGATACCCGAGAGATGGTCCAGTTGCCATCGATCCAGTTCGCCCAGTCGGTTATCTCCATGGCGATCGAGCCGGAAAACACCACCGAACGCAAGAAACTCGCCGAAGTCCTCGACATGCTCAAGCGTCAGGATCCAACCTTCCACGCAAGCGAAAGCCCCGAATCGGGCCAGACCATCATTTCCGGCATGGGGGAACTCCACCTCGAAGTGATCAAAAATCGACTCGTGCGAGACTACCACCTCAACGTCAAATTCTACAAACCGCGAGTCTCGTACCGTGAGACGATCCACGGGCCAGCCGAAGTCACCGGACAGTGCAATCGCCAAGTCGGATCTCAGAACCTTTTTGCTCGCCTGAGAGTCCGCTTTGAGCCCCTCGAGGAACTCGCCGCAAAAGTCATCGTCCTAGACCGCACCCCACCGGAAAAAATGCTCCCGGAAAACCTGCGCCAAGTCGCCTTAGAGGAACTCAAGAATCGGGCCGAAGGTGGCGGATTGGTCGGCTCGTTCCCACTTGCCGGGATGCGCATCAGCATCCTCGGTGCCGAGATTGCCGAAATCGGCTCCGACGAAGTCGCATTTCGAATCGCGGCCAACGATGCCTTCGATGAAGGATTAAAAGCCGGTGGGCCAGCACTTCTTGAACCCATGATGCGCATGGAAATCACCACCCCGGCCGATTACCTCGGCGAAATCGTCGGCGATCTGCAACAACGCCGAGGGCTCATCGAGAAGACCGAAGCCCGTGGTGGGATCACCCAAGTCACCGCGCTGGCCCCCCTGAAAGAACTCTTCGGTTACTCCAGCGCCATTCGGTCCCTGAGCCAAGGACGCGCAGGATGCTCCATGGAACCCCAAGGGTACCAGATCGCGCCGAAGGAAGACATGGAATCGTTCGCGATGTAATGCCTATGTTCATCACCCTCGACGGCATCGACGGTGGAGGCAAGTCCACCCAAATCGAACTGCTTGCCAATTGGCTTAGCTCCCAAGGACACCGGGTCCAGACCCATCGAGATCCCGGTTCGACCAAGCTCGGAACGGCAGTCCGCGAGATCCTCCTGCATCGCGAAGACATCCCGCTTGCCAATACCACCGAGATGCTCTTGTACATGGCCGCCCGAGCCCAACTCGTCGCCGAGAACATCCGGCCTGCGCTAGATGCAGGTTACACGATCGTTTGCGATCGATTCCTGCTTGCTAACGTCGTCTACCAAGGTTCCGCCGGTGGGCTCGATGTCGAAGCGCTCTGGCAGGTCGGTAAGATCGCCACGGCAGGGTGCTTACCCGACGTGACGATCGTGCTCGACATCGATCCTGCGATCGCAGCCTCCCGAATCCAACGCGGCCAGGACCGACTCGAGAAACGGGGGATCGAATACTTCAAAAAAGTCCGCGACGGATTCCTTGCTCAACTCCCTTGCTGCCCAGGTCGCACCGCCATCGTCGATGCGAATCAAGATATCCAAGCGATCCATCGAGAGATCATGGCGATTGTGAAAGAGGAGATCGATTCTCGATCTTCCCAAGTCCTCCGCAGCCGATAACCCATCGCCTAGCGTGGGCCTCTTAGCCCGCACGTCCCACCACAGCGATAACTTGATCGGATTGAAATCCCAACGATCCAATTCACGATCCAAAACTACGATCGGCAGTCGAATCGCTAACTGTACGACGGACTTCCAGTGATCAACGTGCAAGTACCCCGGATTCCTCCAGTCCGTAGTCGTAGGAGTTTTCCATTCGTAATTGTCGCAGCTCGGCCAAGCGATCTTCCAAATGCGCGATCTCCGCGTCGATGGATTCAAGTCTCGGCTCGACTCCAGAATCCAAGGCATTCATCTCCCTATAACTCAGAAGGTGAAAGATCGGAATCAGAACCGACATCGCCGCGTCGGAGATCGCTGCCACTGCAATGATAGTTAAAGAACCACTCCAGGATTCCATGAGCTGGGGCGACGTAATGAACAAGGACAAAAACGAGGCGACGGTGAGAATCGAAAACACCGCCAGTAACATCGCCCAGCGAAATCGCTTGGAGAGCCGCGCAATCGACAACAGCGAAATATGGCTGCAAGCTACTGCCATAATGCAAATGACCGTCGTCCATTGGAAAAACTCTACCATCGGCCCACGCGTCGGTTCACGCCAAATCAGGTACAACAGCATTAGCGTGCCGAGCAAGGTCAGCACCAGGCCTGCGACCGGAAAAATCATCGCTCGTTTGCGTTCCAACGCCGCTCCGCATCCGAGCGCACAAACGCTCGCCAAGGCGATGGTCATCGCTGTGAAAAGGACTCGAAGCTCTTGGTAGTTCCCAGCCAGAATATGCACCACCCCCGCAAATGCACTGCAGGCGACCGCAACAATGTGCATCCACAGAAATAGTTGGCGTAACGAAAACTGATAACCGTTCAGTCGTGAGTCGGTTGATGATTTAAACATGGGTTTTGGCCTCGCGTAAGTAGCTAAAGGGATGCTTAGGACTAGATTGGTTACACAACGAACAGACAGGGTGTCAGAATAAGATTTGCTGTTCCCGGGGGTTCGCAGTGTGGGTCTATCTAGCTAGATGCTTTGGCCCGTGAGAACTGACGCAAAAAATCCAAGATTGCATTTTTTACCCACTAAACACCAAAAACATGATGACCAAAAACGTGGGGACTGTCCCCGGGTACTCGAACACCGTCAATGATGTCAACAACGTCCGCTGTCAATAACGTCAACCGCGTCAATGACGTCAACCATGTCCAGAAATCCGACGCCGGTAGGCGGCGTTGCAAAACGCGAGCGAGCGCCGGTGGTGGGGGAGTGGTTTTTTGACGTCATTGACCAAAAACGCGGGGACTGTCCCCAGGTACTCGACCACCGTCAATGATGTCAACAACGTCCGCTGTCAATAACGTCAACCGCGTCAATGACGTCAACCATGTCCAGAAATCCGACGCCGGTAGGCGGCGTTGCAAAACGCGAGCGAGCGCCGGTGGTGG